>Ga0137415_10001063_pt1 | contig 27057 bp, 16 predicted proteins | sample CZODoug3_1_1_16f_FD_183082 | JGI IMG/M metagenome (GOLD analysis project Ga0137415, IMG submission 183082) | Vadose zone soil fungal communities from Angelo Coast Range Reserve, California, USA - CZODoug3_1_1_16fungal (Hybrid Assembly) | ecosystem: Environmental > Terrestrial > Soil > Vadose...
GAAGAATAGCATCGCGCAGGAGTGCTCTAAAAAGGCGCAAATTCCCGCTGCGAGTCAATAAAAAAACGCGTTGCTGGAGCACCGGTACAATGAACTTTTTCGCTTCGTCGAATGAAATTCATTCTTCTTGACAGGCAAGCATGGCAGAGTTAAAAGGACAGACACTAAAGCCATATTGGCAGCAAGGTTGTATTGATTCTAGGTAGTAAGGGCGAGCACGTGGGGGGCTTGTCCTTATGTTCATCGACGGGTCGCGTGTTCGTCCGAATGCGAGTGGTTGACCAAATGGCTTTTCAATGAATTCCATTTTTCAAAGCGTGCCTCGACCGGCTCAGGGGACGCGGGTGCTGCCGTTGTAGTTCGATCTCGATGAGGGGGTGTCGATCCTATGAAGCGCTTAGTGTTAGCAATTCTTGTTGTTTTGTCGCTTGCAGTTGGAGCAAATGCGCAAACATATCGTGGCGCGATTAATGGAACGGTGACGGATCCTTCGGGCGCGGTCGTCCCCAACGCTCAGGTGAAGGCGACGGAAAAATCGACGGGGATCGATCACAACACAGTGACCACTAGCGACGGACTGTTCGCTTTTCAGGACTTGCCGATCGGGACCTATAAGGTCACGGTGACAGCCTCGGGATTCGCGCTCATAATCGTGGATAACATCTTGGTGGCGCAAGGCGCGATTTACACACTGCCGGTCAAACTTTCGTTGGCGCAGGGCGCAGTTACGCAGGTCGAAGTATCCGCCGCTGCGTTGACGCTGGACACCACCACTGAGACGCAGACAACGCTTGTAACCGGCGACGATTTGCAGGCAGTGCCCCAAAATGGGCGCGATTTTTCACAGATGATTGCACTGTCTCCTGGATTTGGCGGTTACAACGTCGGAGGACTTGGCGGAGGGGGCGGATCAATGAACGGGACGCGCTGGGACCAGGTTAACTGGCAGATGGACGGCGTGGACAACAACGATTTGTGGTGGAACATTCCGTCCGTCAACCAGGGTGGGGTCAGTGGAATCGCCGGAATCATCTTGCCTACCGATGCCATTGATCAGTTTTCCGTGCAGACTCAAGCAGCCCCGGAGAACGGTAGGAGCGCAGGCGGCAACGTGGACCTGGCGCTGAAGTCCGGAGGAAACGATCTGCACGGAACCGTGTACGACTATCACCGCAATGAAGCGTTCGCTGCGAAGTCGCCCTTTGTGACCTCCAAGAAACGAAATCGAAACTACAACTATGGTTTTTCGGTTGGCGGGCCGATTCTGAAGGATCGTCTCTTCTTTTTTACTACTTTCGAAAAACAAAGATTCTCCATCGGCCTGCCAGGGGAGGGAACGGAGCCTTCCACGGCCTATCAAAACGCGGCACTGCAGGTAATGAATTCTTTCGGTATTTCGGAGAGCCCCATCAGCAAGGCGCTGCTAGCGACGCTATGGCCCACTAGTATCTTGGCCGGGGCCGCCTCAACCCCCAACTACAGCAGCCCCATCCCAGAGTTTGGCTTCAGCTATAACGGCCTCGCGAAGTTCGATTACAAGATCAACGACAAAAACAACCTTTCGTTCCACTGGTTTATCGGCACGGGAAACCAGTCGGCTCCGGTCGGTGGATCGGCTCTTGCTCTCCCGGCGTCGCAGATCCCGTTTTATTACGAGGTGGCACCGATCCACGTCCAAAACTATGCTGTCGCATTGAATTCGGTCTTCACGCCGAGGTTTACCAACCAACTGCTCCTCGGGGTGAATTACTTCAAGCAGAAGTTCAACGACGCGAACAACAGCTTCGACGTGTCTAATTGTTGCGGGTTGAACCTAGCTCCAAATTTTTCTGCAAACGGCGTGACCGGCGCCCCGCGAATCATTATTGGACCACTGAGCGGTGCAGGCTTTGACCAGACGGGATTAACGCCGCCCAAGGGACGCCAGGATGTTACCGGCCATATCACGGATGCTGTCTCTTACACCTTTGGCAAGCACCAGGTTCGGTTCGGCGGGGAATACCGGCGCGTTCAAGTGGATGAGTTCTACCACGAGGGGGCGTTGGGAGAACTCGTATTCAATGGAACGCAAGGTCCTTGGGCTGGTGTGACCCTTGCCGATTCCAACATCCTGCCCCTGGCCGATTTTATGGCCGGCTATTTAGACACCACTTCTTCAAGCACGGTCATTACCCTGGGAAATACGGAGCGATTGATTCACATCAAGACATTCTCCCTTTTTGCTCAGGATGCCTGGAAGTTTTCGCCCAAGCTGACATTCAACTACGGTATGCGCTGGGACTACGAAGGACCTCCAGGAGATGGCAAGAACGATCTCTCGGTATTCATTCCGAGCAAAGGCGGTCTCGTGACGCAGGGGTCCGGAGGGATCGACTCGATCTACAAGAAAATTTATACGAACTTTTCGCCCCGCGTCGGGTTTGCCTACCAACCCAAGGCCAACGGTGACCTTGTCGTTCGTGCGGGGTTCGGGGTCTTCTTCGACACGCCGAGGATGAATCCGTTTTTCGACATGCACGCGCCGAATGGTCCCTCGCAGGGCGTGGAAGCCAATCCGGTCGGGACCATCCCCGTCACGACGGTTACTGCTGTATCGCTCAACACGAGCGGGAACGCTGGACAGGGCACTCCCTGGACCTCCAGTCCGATTTTTCAACCCGGTCCGGCCTGTCCTACCGGGGCGGCCTCCTGTGGCGCCACATACAGCATTTTTACAGTGACTCAGAATTTCCACACCCCGTATACCTATAACTTCGACCTGAACATCGAGAAGGCTTTTGGCAAGTCGCTGCTCTGGCAAGTGGGATATGTCGGCAGCGCCTCGCACCACTTAATTACGCTGGCGGACATCAATCAGCCGACTTTGGGCATTGGAGCAAGGCCTTTCGCGACGCAGTTCCCCAGCTTTGGCGTGATTGACGAGCTCCAAACTGCCGGGAACTCAAACTACCATGCGCTGCAGACGGTGCTGAAGGTGCGCGAGTGGCACAGGCTTTCAAGCCAGTTTGTCTATTCCTGGTCGCACGCCCTGGACGACATGACCCAGGCTCGCGGCAATCTTCCTCAGGACAGCTTCAACCTTAAGGGCGACTACGGCAACAGCGACACCGACAGCAGGCACAATTTCAAAGCCTTGCTCAACTACGACCTGCCGGACGGGACTCGCTGGAAAAGGCTGACGAGCGGCTGGCAATTGAGCAGCCTCGTGGTTCTTTGGACGGGACAGCCGTTCACGGTTTTTTCTTCTGGTGACACGGCAACAGGCGAAGGGACGCAGCGCGCCAACCGCGTGCCTGGTGTGAACCCGTTTTCCGGCGTCAACCACAGCATCGTGAATGTTGGCGGTAGCATCTTCGAACAGTGGATCAACCCAGCGGCGTTCTTCAATCCACCTGCCGGTACTTTTGGAACGAGCCCACGGAACGGCTATCGCGGCCCTGGATTCGCCGACGTCGACTTCTCTGTTGTCAAGAACACGCCTATCACGGAGCGGGTTAAAGCACAGTTCCGGATCGAAATGTTTAACTTGTTCAATAGAACCAACTTGGCTACCCCCAGCGGCACCTGCGGAGGCGTTTCTTTTGACCCTAGCAAAGCTCTCAGCGCTGCTAACGGACTATGCCTCGGTAGCAGTCTTGGGCAGTCGGCGGATACCATCGGCGACTTCTTTGGCGCTCCGGGGATCGGTCCCGGGGAAAAGTTCAACATGCAGCTGGCGTTGAAGATCATCTTCTGACGGCTGCACAACCTTCAGCCAAAAAGGCCCGCCGACTTAGTCGGTGGGCCTTTTTGCTTTTGGAACATTGGTGGTCGCCCGGATTCTACTTGGTGGGGGGAGTACCCCCCTATCATTTTGTATGGATGTCAAAAGAAAAGAGTTACAGAAAAAGCATTTCGTAACTCGCTGATTCTAAAGGGCGCGTCTTTTGGTTGTTTGAGGGTTGTAGAGGATGAAGAGTTCAAAAAAAAGAGCGGGTGCCCTTCGGCTGCGCTCAGAGTAAACAAGCTCACACGCTTCAAACGTAGTTTCCTACACGACTAAGTATACCAGAGAGCAACGGAAAGTCAAGAAAAAACCTTGCATAGTTGCGAAAGATTGCCGCGGCTAGGGGCGGAGGAATTCTTCGAGGAGGAGGCGGGAGAGGCGGCGCGTATGGTGGCGGATGACGGCGTGTTCCTCGAGGAGGTTATCCAGGATGACGCGGAAGCCGAGCTTCTGGAGGGCGGGTAGGTCGACAGCAACCGGTTCGGCGCCCTGGGCGCGATAGCGCCGGGCCACTTCGGGCGACACCGGCTGGCGATTGGCGACGACCCAATCGATGACGCGGTGGGGAACGTGTTTCTGGATGGCGCGAAGATGATCGGCAAGGGCGTAGCCGGCAGTTTCGCCGGGCTGGGTCATGAGATTGGCGACGTAGACGCGGGGAGCCTTGGACTTAGCGATGGCGCCGGCAATTTCCGGGATCAGCAGATTCGGGAGGATGCTGGTGTAAAGAGAGCCGGGGCCGAGAAGAATCAAGTCAGCCTGCATGATGGCTTCGATGGCCAGGGGAAGCGCACGAACGCGGCCGGAGGAAAGCTTGAGTTTCTTGATGGGGGCGGCGCGACTGGCAGTGATGCGCGTTTCGCCGTGAACGGTGCGGCCGTTCTCGAGCGTGGCAACCAGATGAACGTTCGAAAGCGTCGAGGGAAAAATGCGGCCGCGGATGGCGAGGACCTTACTGCTGACGCGAATGGCTTCCGTGAAATCGCCGGTAACGTGGGTGAGCGCGGCGAGGAAAAGATTGCCGAAATTGTGGCCGATGAGGCCGCGGCCGGCGTGAAAACGATATTGGAAGAGGCGGCCGAGAAGAGCTTCGTCCTTCGAAAGAGCCACCATGCAATTGCGGATGTCGCCGGGAGGAAGGATGCGGTTCTCGCGGCGCAAGCGGCCGGAGCTGCCGCCGTCATCGGTAACGGTGACGATGGCGGCGAGATCGGCGATGGGACGTTCCGTGGTGGCACGGTCGTCGGTGCGGCGAATGACAAGTTCCTTGAGTCCACGGAGGAGCGTGGAAAGGCCGGTGCCGCCTCCAAGGGCGACGACGCGGAAGCCGGTGGAGAGAGTTTTCGATTTGGAGGCGCTTTTTTTCATGCTGACATTCGGGATAGTAAAACCTGCGTCGTGTTACAGAAAAGAATTTAACACAGAGAACTCAGGGGACACTGAGGACACAGAGAAGAAATAAACCGGACAGGCTGAAGCCTGTCCCACAAAAACGCTAGCTGGCGAGGCCGTCCTTTTCAGGATAGAGCAGCTCGGTAAAGCGCGGGTCTTCCTGGAGGAAGGCAAAATCTTCGTCGTTGCGTGCGTGATAGCGGTTCTCCGGACGCAACTGGATGGCAACCTTCAGATTGGCGAGCGCGGAATCGGCTTCGCCGGTGAGGCAATCGAGCGCGGCCAGCGCGTAATGAATATGGTCCGCCTTGGGTGCGGCTTTACGGGCCTTGTCGAGACTTTCGCGGGCGTCGTCCCAGCGGCCGATGTTCATCATGGCGACACCACGCTGATAATGCTCTTCGGCGGTGCGCGGATTCTGCTCGTGAGACGGCTTCATGCGCTGCTCGGCGATTTTCAGATGCATGCGCGCGCGGTCGGCCAGCTCTTTGCTCGGACCTCTTAGAACTTCCTCGAGTTCTTGCTTGGCCTTGGCAAATTTCTGCTGGTGGAAGAGCGAGAGAGCCTCATCATACGTTTTGAGCTGCGCCTGAACGAGAGGATCGACCAATTCAACGCCGCCGCGCTGGGGCGGTGCCGGCGTCCCTAAAGACTTCTTTTTCTGTAGCTTAGACTGGCCGTGGGCCGTCCCTTTGGAGCGGCTTGACGAGCCTGAATGAGACTTGCGCGTTTTTGCCATTGGGCGAATGCTAACAGAGCACGATTCTCGCGTCAAATGATGCGAATGGAGGCGCTTTGGAGGGGCGTCAGGCGTTACCGAACGGAGGCATGGGCAAAAAATAGGTCGTGGAGTTCAGCAGAGAATCGCGGACACTATATGCAGGTCGTGCAAGACAACACGCGGGGCGGGAAAGCTGGCCTGCCTGCGCCGCGTATGCTATAAGTTTGTGGCCTAATTCTGGTTAACGACAAAGTGCCTTTCATTAATTTTCCCGCGCGCGAAATTAACTGCAAGCTGGTGTACTACGGTCCAGGTCTGGGCGGAAAAACCGCCAACCTGCAGTGGATCTACGACCACACGGGACAAAATCAGAAGGGCAAGATGGTGTCTTTGGCGACCGAGACGGACCGCACGCTCTTCTTCGACTTCCTGCCATTGGATTTAGGAACGGTGCGAGGGTTCAAGACGCGCTTTCATTTATATACCGTGCCTGGACAGGTGTTTTATGAGGCCAGCCGCAAGCTGATCCTAAAAGGCGCGGACGGAGTGGTATTCGTCGCGGATTCGCAGGAAGAGCGGCTGGACGCGAATTTCGAAACGATGGAAAACCTGATGGAGCATCTGAAAGAGCATAACCTGACTTTCGCGACGATTCCGTACGTGCTGATGCTGAACAAGCGTGACTTGCCGAATGCCATGTCCGTGCCGGAATTGACGAAGCATTTGCAGAAAAAAGGCGAGCCGGTTCTGGAAGGCGTGGCGATTCAGGGAGTGGGCGTGTTTGAAACGCTGAAAGAAGTCGCCAAGCTGGTGCTCGCGGAATTGAAAAAGGGCGGGTAGCTACTATTTGTACAGATGGAACGTGATTTCGACTTGAACGCTAACTGCAACGGGCTTGCCGGTGCTGTCCTTCGCAGGTTTAAACTTCCAAGACTTAACAGCTTCGATCGCCTTCTCGTCTAGCCCCTTTCCCAGACTTCTCACTAGAATGACACTCGCCGCTTTTCCTTCAGGTGTTACTGCGACGTCCAACAAAACGAACCCTCCAACTTATCGGCTCTAGCCTTTTCAGAATAAGCAGGTTGGGGACAATGAATACAAACGGGAACTCCTACCCCATCCACGCCCGCGCGAAAAACCTTCCTTTTGGCGCCCTCGTCCGGCTTAGATTCCTGCGAGACAACCGGCAAGGCTGAAACTCCCAACAACAAAATGCACAGAAGACAAAGAACAAATAAGATGGCAGGGCACGTTCTCATGTCGGCCACTTTACCAGATTTAAGCCAAGTCGGCGAAGCAGTTCCGCCCTTTGCGAACGACTTAAGAAAAATTGGCCAAGGCGGCGGATTCGGATTCGAAGGTTGGGATGGCTTCGATGAGGCGGGTGACCGTGAGGGCATCGCGGACGCGGCCGGGACCACAGACGAGGCGGAGAACGCCGCCTTCGCGGGCGAGTTTGATCGAAATGCGCACCAGCGTGGAGATGCCGGAGCTATCGATCTGTGGGATGCCGTTCAGGATGACGACAACTTTCTTTGCGCCGCCTTTGACGACAGATTCGAGAGCGTCGTGAAGCTGCTCGGCGGGCTCGCCGATGGTAAGCCGACCGTGGACTTCGAGCACCGACACCCCTCCGGATGCGCGGACGTTGATTTCCATGGGCAGACGGTCAGTCATGGCGGTACGTCAACCTATCCTATGTGGGCGGCAATGGCGATTCACGATGCCGCACGGCATTATACGCTGGCGAGTAAGTTGGACAAAGTAGTTGGACAAATTAAGGCGGACAAAGAGGAACCGTTCCAGAAGTTTACAGGCCCAATCCGCCAAGCCAGCAGAGAGCGTTGTATCAGAAAAACAAATCCAGGGTATGAAAATTTCAACCTGCGGCAGGGGGTGGGCATGCGTATAATGCTGGGCGGCAAAGTGGCGGGTCCCCGGAAGTCGAATCCAGAACCAGCGGAGCGAACACATCTATGAAGTGCGTAGGATGGAAGTGTAGTTTCAGCCTTGTCCTGGTACTTGGGGCCATCCTGCTCGCCGCAGTTCCCCTCTCCGCGCAACAAACGCCCGCCTCCTTCGCGGTCCCTTCAACGATAGCCTCCTTTCTAGCAACGCCGGAAACACCCAAAGCGCTCAGTGAAAAACTGACGCAACTGGATAAAGACGTGAAAGCGGCGCAGTCCTCCGCGGACAACGCCTGGATGCTGGTTAGCGCGGCACTGGTCTTGATGATGACGGGGCCGGGGCTGGCGCTTTTCTACGGCGGACTGGTGCGGCGGAAAAATACGCTGGCGATGATGATGCAGAGCTTCGCGCTGATGGCCTTGATTACGGTGATGTGGGCGCTGGTCGGCTATAGCTTGTGCTTCGGCGGCGATGGCCATTTTATCGGGAGCTTCGAGCACGCCTTTCTGCGCGGCGTGGGCGCAGACCCGAATCCGGATTACGCTGGGACAATTCCGCAAACAACTTTCATGGTCTACCAGTTGATGTTCGCTATTATCACGCCGGCATTGATTACGGGCGCAACGGCGGAGCGGATGAAGTTCAGCGGCACGGTGCTCTTCCTGACGCTATGGTTCCTTGTGGTTTACGCGCCGCTGGCGCACATGGTGTGGGGCAAGGGCGGGCTGCTGAATGCGTCGCTGGGAGGAAAATTTCCGACGCTGGACTTTGCGGGCGGCACGGTTGTGCACATTTCCTCGGGCGTTTCGGCGCTGGTATGCGCGCTGTATCTCGGCAAGCGTACCGGATATCCCAAGCAGCCGATGCCACCGCATAGCCTGGTGCTGAGTTTCATCGGAGCGTGCCTGCTCTGGGTAGGATGGTTTGGATTCAACGCCGGAAGCGCGCTGGCGTCGAATTCGCTGGCCAGTAGCGCGTTTGTGGCGACACACTTTGGGGCGGCGGCAGCGGCGCTGAGTTGGAGTGCTGCGGAATGGATCAAGAATGGCCGTGCCAGCGCATTGGGCGCGATTTCCGGCGCGGTGGCAGGACTTGTGGCGATTACTCCGGCGGCCGGGTTTGTGGGGCCGATGCCGGCGCTCGTGATTGGTTTGATTGCTGGTGCGGCCTGCTACTGGATGGTGACGAAGGTGAAGGCCATCTTCGGGTATGATGACGCGCTGGACGCTTTCGGGGTGCATGGTGCGGGCGGGACGATCGGAGCGCTGCTCACGGGCGTATTCGCTCAACAGGTGATCAATCCGATCTTTGGAGCTGGCAAGCCGGTCGGAGGGCTGGACGGACACTGGGGGCAGGTCGGCAACCAACTGGTGGGCATCTTGATCGCCTGGATTTTTGCCCTAGTGGGAACGATCGTGCTGCTGAAGATAGTGGATTTGCTGACCGGCATACGCGTGCCAGAAGAGCACGAGATCGAAGGACTGGACATTACGCAACACGGCGAAGAGGCTTATAACCTTGAGTCGTAGGAAAAGCTGGCAAGGGAGCGTCAGGCAGGGGGCGGAGCGGAAACACCCATGATGAAAATCGAGGCAATCATTCAGCCCTCGCGGTTCGAATCGGTGAAGGATGCGCTGCGCGAAATCGGCATCGAAGGGATGACGGTGACGGAAGTGCGCGGGCACGGCCGTCAGAAGGGGCACACCGAGGTGTATCGCGGACGCGAATACACAGTGGACCTGCTACCAAAAATAAAACTGGAGATGGTGCTCCCGGACGCGCTGGCGAACCGCGTTGTGGATACAATTTTGAGGACAGCCAAGACAGGAAAGATTGGTGACGGTAAGATATTCCTATCAAGGGTTGAGGAAGCAATCCGGATTCGCAACGAGGAGCGCGGTGAAAACGCGCTCTAGCCATTCACTCTTGGCCGCCCAGCGGCCGGCTTACTGACGGCAGGGCGATCAACGTGACGACCGCTGCACGCACCAGTCTCAGTCCGGGCATCCAACCCGTAACAAACATGCAAGATTCCCCAACGCCTTTGTCCGTGCTCGGCCCGCAGGCCGACGCCGAACGGCAATGCATCCGGCAACAATTCGAGACGGGTACCAGTGCGCGAGAAACGCTGCGCGCGCTATGCGAACTCGCGGATCGCAACGTCCAGCAAATTTTTGACGAGGTCCTGCGCGTCCATGGCCGCGAGCCGCAAGGGCTTTGCCTGCTGGCGCTCGGCGGGTATGGGCGGCGCATGCTATTCCCTTACTCTGATCTCGACATTCTATTTTTGCTGGGGAACGAGAAAGTCGAGCAGGAATCGCGTCCGCTCATTTCAGAATTTTCGCGAACCTTGTGGGACATCGGATTTCGTGTCAGTTCGGCGGGGCGCACTTTGGAGGAGTGCAAGCGAATTGAGGCGGACAATGCCGAGTTCCACCTAGCATTGCTGGATCGCCGGTTCTTGGCGGGCGATGCCGCGCTCTTCGAGAAGCTGGACACAAAAATTCTGCCTGCTTCGGAAAAGCAGGCGCGGCCGTTCCTGCTGGCGCAAATTCACAGGCTGACGCGGGAACGATTGACGCGCTATGGAAATACGATTTTTCACCTCGAGCCCAACGTGAAAGAATCCCCGGGGGGCATGCGGGATTATCAAGCTACCATCTGGCTGCGGCAGCTCGTCGAGGAAAAAAAGGGGATCCGAAACATCACCGCCGCGGAGGAAGATCTATCCGCCGCGGCCGTGGATTTTCTCAGCGCGATTCGGTGCTTTCTACACTACAGCAACGGCCGGAACGACAACACGCTCACCTATGAGTTGCAGGCAGCAGCGGCAGAGCACGCTCTAGGGGTGGGCGATGGAATGGCCCGCAGCCCCGCCGAATGGATGCGCCAGTATTTTCGGCATGCCCGCACGCTGAACCGGCAACTCCTCCGCTATCTGGAGCAGAGAGCTCCCGTGCCTTTGACGCTGCGGCAGCGCCTGTTCAACGCGGCACGCGGGGCCAAGCTCGAACAGACAGGCGGCAAATTTACTTCCGTACGCGACGGGTTGCTGGAGGTTGTGGATCTGCCGTCACTCTCGGACCGTGCCGTGACCTACGCGCTTTTTGCGGAAGCCGCGCGTACGGGCACTCCCCTGAGCCGCGAGGCGGAGCGCAGCATCGGCTACATCCTGACGCATCCGGAACTCCCTCCGAAAAACACGGAGATATCCTGGGACACGCTGCGCGAAATTCTGGGCTCCGATTATCCGGGAGTAGCTTTGCGCTCGATGCAGCGGCTGGGGCTGCTGACGGAAGTCCTGCCGGAATTCGGATTGATCGATTCGCTGGTGGTGCGAGATTTCTATCATCGCTACACCGTGGACGAACATTCGTTGCGCACCATCGAACATTTGCAGGAATTGGCGGAGCCGCCGGATGAACGAGGAGCGCATTTCGCACCGCTCTGGAAAACGGCCGAGCGAAGGGATTTGCTCATTCTGACGCTGTTATTGCATGACGTGGGCAAAGGAATGCCGGTGGAGAATCATGTTACCGGCAGCCTCACGGCTCTCGACAGCGCCGCAAGGCGCTTGAATCTTTCACCGGAAGAAAAGGAAGAAGTTCGCTTCCTCATCGAGCACCACTTGGACATGTCGGCCACCGTGCAGCGCAGGGACATCTTCGATCCAGCCACTGTTTCGGCGTTTGCGCAGTCCGTCATTACGTTGGAGAGGCTGCAAAGATTGTGCCTGCTGACCTACGCGGACATCCACTCCGTCAATCCGGAAGCGCTGACGCCGTGGAAGGCGGAAATGCTGTGGCAGCTCTTTGTGGCCACTTCAAACCACTTTAGCCGCACTCTGGACCGCGACCGCCTGCACGCGCCGGATGAAGGCTCGCTGCTCGAGCGCGTGAAGGCGCACGCAGGCGACGCCACTCTCGAAGAGATCGAGCGGTTCCTCGAAGGATTCCCGCGGCGGTATCTCGCGGTGCATTCAGCGGCGGAAATTGCGACGCACTTTGCGCTCTACCGCAAGCTGGGCACGGACCCCGTACAGACGGAGCTTCTGGCCACGCGCCACGGTTTCTCCTTGACGCTGCTCACGGCGGACCGCCCGGCGCTCTTCGCCACGATTTCAGGCGTGCTGGCCGGCTGGGGCATGAACATTAACAAGGCAGACGCTTTCGCGAACGCCGCCGGGGTCATTTTGGATACTTTCCACTTTGCGGATCTGCACCGTACGCTGGAGTTGAACCCCAGCGAAACCGAGCGCTTCCGCAAGAGCCTCGCGGATGTCGTAAACGGTAAGGCTCCGCTGGAGCCGCTGTTGAAAAGCCGCGAGAGCGCTACGCGCGGACGCGCACCGAAAGTCACGGTCGAAACGCGCATCAACTTCGACGACACGTCGTCGGCGCACAACACGCTGCTCGAAATCGTCACGCAGGACCATCCCGGATTGCTCTACGAGATCGGCTCAGCGCTGGCACGGCTGGGATGCAACATCGAGGTCGCGTTGATCGATACGGAAGGCCACAAAGCTATCGATGTCTTCTACCTGACGGCGCAAGGCAAAAAGCTCACCACGCAAAAACAGGAACTCCTCCGCGAAGTGCTCCAGGGAACTCTGGTATAGCGTTCTCTGTGAATTAAATTTCATCCTGCAGGAGCGCCCAAACGAAACGTCAGCAGGGGGAGGGGGAATGCCATAGAGCCCAAAAATGGTGGACGTGGCCGGGATCGAACCGGCGACCCCCTGCTTGCAAAGTAAATTGATAATCGCTATGTGGTTGTATCGTCTGGCCTTTACCTATGTCATGTAGCACGGTTTTCGATGGTGTTTGGCAATAATTGTTCCCACTTTGTTCCCACTTTTTGGGGGTGAACCCCTAAGATGGCAGAGTTTTGTTCGGCATGGTTGGCATTGAATACAGAAGTCCAAGACTCGCTGTGGTAAGAAGACCGGCAAACAGCTTGGCATGGCGATAGTGCCGACGACCGAGAACGCCGAAATCCATTCGAGTGCCGATCCACCACCACCAGCCCAAAATCGAGGGAAACCAGACGCCGCATTGCAAGGAAAGTGTCTGAAGGTTTAGCAGCTTGAGGATTGGCTCTCGAAGATTGGTGACATGCCTAGATAGGTCTCGTGAACAGGCATTATCACCATTGAATGTCTCTTGCTGGGTGTAATCTCTCTAGCGAAGCTCCTTCTACCCACCATCACATGAAGGTAGAAGAGTTAGTCGCCTCGATCCTTCTGACCTCTCCACTGAAAAAAAAACGACAGCCTCTGAGGAATCTTTGCGTTCTGTGACCCCGTTTGGCCCTGATTGGCGCATGTATAGGTTGAAGGCAGTCGTTCAAGACGCCTCAAAGGAGACAAATGTCATGAAAAGGACAATCGTAATCGCAGTGTTCTTCGCAGCGAGCTTGATGCTGACGCAGAATGCTCCAGCTCAGGTTTTGCAGCAGGGCCACTATCTAACCATGGGATACGCAGCGCAGGCTCAAGCCGTATGCAACGTCAACGGCGTTGACTACCCAGTTGACGGCTACTCCCGTATATGGGGCCAAGACCCCGTTACCGGCAGGTGGTTTGTCATCGGCCGGATCGTGGCCACTACCTACGGCTACCGGGCGGACGGGATCGACGGAAGAAGCTGGCCGGCGTACTGCCGATGAGGAAGGTCACTTGCGTGGCCAGCACGGGAGTCGCAGCTTGTCTTCAAGGGGCTGAGCGCTATGCACACGGCGCTCAGCCTATCTTTGTAACGTGAGTGTGAAGCGCATTCCCTTGACGAAGATCGTGCCGCACTTCTATCTCACCGAATCAATCCCGAATTTCTAAGAAGAAGCGGTTGGCTGTCAGTTGTGACCCCTGGTTATCGTGAAGACTGCCAAGGCCGCTTCGATCTGTGCGCGGAAATTGTTGTGCATATCCGGCAGTTCCCAGAGGGATGCGGTCACTTGTCTTTCTTCTAGACAATCTGCTCGCTGGCTGCCACGCGCAACAGCAGGACGGTAGATTCAAAGGTGGATGAGGTCGTTAGCTATAAAATGTCGCCAGCTTCCGCACTGTTGCTCGGCGGCAACTGTCTTTGCGGAGATGGCGCTCTTACTAAGCTATGTAGAACTCCAAAGCGGACAGAGTCGACTCGGTTAAGGTAGAATCGCGGCCAATCGCGAGCGCCCTCGACGCGGTACGGGAGGCTGGCCCAGTGGACTCCTCGCCTGAAGACGTCACTCTTCTCTTGTCAGAACTACAGAACGGGAATCAGGAAGCGGCTTCCAAGCTGATGCCGTTGGTCTATAACGAACTGCGTCGGCTCGCCAAAGGCTACATGAGACGCGAACGCGCGGAACATACACTGCAGGCCACGGCTTTGGTGCACGAGGCCTACCTCAAGCTGGTCAAACAACCCTCAGTAAATTGGAAAGGCAGGTCCCACTTCTTTGGAATAGCTGCGCAATTAATGCGGCAGATCCTGATCGACCACGCGCGAGGCCACTTGAGAGAAAAAAGAGGGGGCGCACACGAAGTCGTGTCTCTCGACGAAGCGTTGGTCTTTACTCCTGGGCAGTCGGCGGAATTGGTGCGTGTAGACGAAGCGCTGGAGCGTCTGGCAAAACTTGATCAGCGGCAGAGCAAAATCGTAGAACTTCGTTTCTTTGGCGGTCTGAGCGTCGAGCAAGCGGCGGAATTTCTGGGGATTTCGCCTAAGACCGTAAAGAGGGATTGGAGCGTAGCAAAGGCCTCGCTCCACGGCGAATTGAGGCACGCTGATGGCAACATCACCGGAAAATTGGGACCGCGTTAAAGACCTGTTTGAAGCTGCATTGGAGCGAGATCCGGAGCAGCGCTCTGCTTATCTGAGGCAAAATGCATCCGATCCAGGCGTGCGCGAAGAAGTCGAGAGGCTCCTTGTGGAGCACGACCAAGCCAGCGGATTTCTATCCAGTCCTGCTTTTGAAGGTCTTCAGTTTCAACCAAAACAGTCAGAGCATCGATTCTTGCCAGGAGAAGTACTTGCGGGGAGATTTCGGATTGTGCGTTTTATCGCTGCCGGCGGAATGGGGGAAGTATACGAGACACAAGACCTGGAACTTCGGGAGAATCTGGCCATCAAGACAATCAAACCAGAAGTTCTGCGGCAGTCGAATGCTCTTGAACGGTTCAGGCGCGAGGTTCACCTTGCCCGAAAGGTGACTCACTCAAATGTATGCCGAGTCTTTGATCTTTTTCGTTGCAAGTCACAAGCGAGCAATGCCGATCGAGAGGTGGTTTTTGTTAGCATGGAATTGTTGGAAGGAGAATCGCTTTCGGAACGCATTCGGCGCGTTGGAAGTTTTGCTCCCCAAGAAGCGCTCCCATTGATCGCCCAAATGTGCGCGGGACTGGCCGCGGCCCATCACGTAGGGGTCGTGCACCGCGACTTTAAGCCTGGCAACGTGATCTTAGTTCCCGATGGGGAGTCGGGCCAAGTTCGAGCGGCGATCACTGATTTTGGATTGGCACTTCGATCCGGTGGAGACGAGAGCTGGACCGCTGATTTCATTACGTTGCGTGGATTCTGTGGCACGCCCGCCTATATGGCGCCCGAACAGATAGAAAGCAGTGAAGTAACCTCAGCGGCGGACATCTACGCACTTGGGTTGGTTATCCATGAAATGATGACGGGTGTACTGCCGTTCGCGTCACAAACACCCATGGCGATGCTGGTAAGGCGGATGCATGAACCAATCCCATCGCCGCGCTTGCTGACGCCAAACTTAGACACGGCGTGGGAATCCGCAATCCTCCGGTGCCTAGATCGTGAGCCTGGCAATCGTTTTCACACGGTCGAGGAACTAGTTCAGGCCCTTGAAAAAGCCATGAAGCTGCGATGTCAGAATCCCGCTGACTTTCGCACGGATTTGCAGCGGCTGCGGCGGAACGCAGATTCGGGGAAATCGTCCGGTGAAGAGCAGGCTCGACCGCTCACGGCGATACCCACCGGATCTACGGATCAGTCCATTGTCGTGCTGCCGTTTATCAACATGAGCTCCGATCCGGAGAATGAGTTTTTCGCAGACGGAATCACTGAAGAGATCATCAACGCCCTTGCTCAGATCGAGGATCTTCGCGTCGCTGCGCGGACTTCCTCATTCTCTTTCAAAGGGACCCATGTTGATCTGCGAACCGTTGGAAGTCGCTTGAATGTAACCACCGTTCTTGAGGGCAGCGTGCGCAAGTCGGGTAATCGTCTTCGCATCATGGCTGACCTTATTAGCATCGCCGACGGCTGCCACCTGTGGTCTGAGCGCTATGATCGCGAACTGCAAGATATCTTTGAGGTTCAGGACGAAATCGCGAAAACCATTGCAGACCGGTTGAAGGTCACCCTCGGAGCCGGGAGACAAAAACGGCTTGTGAGAGCAGGAACAAAGAATCTGGAAGCCTACCAGCTCTATCTCAGGGGCCGCTTTCACTGGAACAGGCGAACCCGCGTTGGCATAGGCAAGGCGATAGAATACTTCAGGCTTGCCATTCTAAATGATCCAGAGTTCGCGCCTCCTTTGGTGGGGCTAGCGGAGTGCCATATCATCCAAGGAGTGTACGGGACGCACGAGCCGCACAAAGTATTCCCGCTCGCCAAAGACGCCATCTTCAAAGCCCTTGCTATTGATCCCCAAGCAGCTGACGCACACTGTGCGGCAGGATGCATACAGGCAGTATATGACTGGGATTGGGCTGGTGCTGAGCGGTCATTTCGCCGTGCACTCGACCTAGAACCAAACTGCTCCACAACCCACCACTGGTATGCCGTTAATTACCTAATACCTCGCTCGCAATTCGAAGACGCCTGCATCCATCTTCGTCTCGCTCGGGACAGCGATCCCCTCTCTTTGGTGATCAACTCCACGGTGGCACTGGAATCTTACTTCGAGCGCCATTACGATCAAGCTGTCGCCGGGTACCTCGGGGTATTGGAGATGGACCCAACGTTCGGCGTAGCCGTTTTCTTCCTGGGACAAGCTTACGAAGAAAAGAGGATGCTACCGGAAGCTATTACGGCATTTGAACGTGCTGTCGTGTTGACTGAACGTAGTCCAGAAACGGTTGCGGCTCTAGCCCGTGCATACGCCCTTGCCGGCAGGCTCAAAGATGCTCATACGCTCCTTAACGAACTCCAGCAAATGTCTCTGTCTCAATACGTCTCCCCGATACTCTTTGCACAGTTGATGCTGGCGCTAGGAGAGAGGACTCATGCTATCCAGTTTTTGCAGAACGGGATCGAAATGCGGGCGACTGACATCACATGGTTGGGAGTGCGCCCGACATTCGACTCAATTCGCAATGATGAGGACTTTTGCGCGATCTGCGCCGGCGTCGGTCTCCCATAGCCCTTCCGCCCAGGCGGCTAGAACGCATAACGGTATTCCAAGCGCACAAGATGCTTGTACCACATATCGTGAGTGACGGCCTGTCCGAAACCAATGTAGAACGAGTTGTGCGACCCAATGCTGGTACGGGCGCCCACTTTAATGTTGACGATATTGGTCCCGCTCACCTCGGACCCGGCTCCCATCACTGGACCGCCGGGCAGCGTCTGAAAACCGCCCAAGACTCTCCAACCGAACATCTCGATCACAGGAGTGAACCGGACTCGCTCGCCCCGATAAAGCTGGTAGCTCGGGCCAATTCCGTAGGTGAAGATATCACCAGCGAATCCCTCGGAACTGGTGATCGGAATTCCAGCTGATCCGCCAATTGGATGCCAATCCCCTAATTGAGCTTCGACGGACATGCGATCCGTCAGCTTTTGATAATAAAGCACCGATGGCTCGATGCTGTAATGGTTTGTACCTAGCCCCTTGGAAGCATCGCCCGACGGGAAGTAGGTCCGGAATTGAAATGTGAAGTAATGACTGCGGGATGCCAGCATCGCGAATTTGAAGCCAGCCTCCACGTCGCTCAGTCCGGCCTGGTTTCCAAACGGTGCAAAGTTGAACGGAGTTTGCACAAAGCCCTGCGGTTGAATCCAGCGCACGGGAATTTCTGTGAAAAGGGAGAAACGCCGGACAGGAGCATACTCAACATTGAGGTAGACTTGCTGAAAGTTCAAGGCAGATGGGATCCCTGGACCCGGTCCCGGCGCATTCGGATCGACGGGTCCAGGCGGTAGACCTCGATAGCAGCGGCATTTCGCGTAGAAGAACTCCGCGCGATCTGGGAAGTTATCGTCAAAGGCCGCGTCGACGCGAATCCGCATTTGAGATCCGATAATGGCATTGTCGATGTAGCCGACCATGCTGCCCTCGATCGGAGGACGCTTGATTTCGGGCGGTTTGTTCTTGTCGGGTTTCGGCTTTTGCGGTGCCGGCTTAGCCTGCTGGCCAAAAGTCAGGCTCGCACCAGCATAGTGGCCGGAGTTCAATCCCGCATTACGATCGGACACCGCGGTCACGTTCTCCAAAGGTTCAGCTGCGGCTGCTTCCGCTTGGTTTTGTTTGCGGGCGGAATTGTTCTGCTGGGCAGAACCAGCGACGGGAAGCAGGATCAGGGCGAACAGGGCTGTAGCTGAATGCACCAGTTTCATGTGTCCTCCTGGGAAAGTGCCGCTATTCTATTTATTTTGGTGTCTATTGTCGTTCAATTTCTTTTGCAATTTCTGGTATTCCTCGGTGACTTGTCGGCGGTCAGATTCCACCAATTCTGGCAATAGCTCTACTACACGAGCTAGAGCTAGCCGGGCATCCTCGGTAGATCCAGACTCCAAGCTTCGTTGAGCAAATGCCAAGTAGTCATAGGCGATGTGCACATACATAGCGTGGAATTCGGAGTGTCCCTTGGAGCCCCGATGGCCTTCCAGAATCTCCAACGATCGCTCGATTTCCTTTTGCGCTTCCCGCGGATTCCTGGACTCGACAATTCTGCCGCGGACCAAGTGAGCTCCGATTCGTTCTATCTCCAACGAACGCGGTGGGCTGGCCAGATCTTCGAGCAGGTCCAACGCTCGATGGTTATGCGGCTCAGCCAAGTCAGGCCGGCTCTCGTCGAGGAAGAGTTTCGCCAAGTTGTTGGAGAACTTCGCCAACTCCACCTTGTACACGCGCTTGTCTGAGTCGTTCTTTATCAACTGCTCATGGATTTCAACGGCGCGTTCAAAAAGCTTCTGTGCTCCTGGCAACTGCTTCTTTTCCCGAAGGATCACACCCAGATTGCTGGATGCGCGCGACAATTCCTGCGCAGGGTCCGGATTTGAGCTCTGGTCCGCTGGCGAAGGGGAAGCCGTTCTGCCTGTCAAAGGTTCAAGCAAGGCAATACCTTGGCGAAAATCCGACTCCGCATCGTCTAAACGGTGGCCGTCGTAATGCAAGATTCCCCGACAATAGTATGTGCGTGCCAACTCCTGCTGATAGTCGGCGTTGCCGGGAAACCGTTGGCGAAGTCGCTGTTGGACATCCAGCGCCGCATCGTATTCGCTCTTCGCCTCGGCCCAATCCGGTTTCGGTGCCTGTACGCGACTCTCGAACCAGAGTCTCAGCGTTTCCGCAAGCTCGTTATGCGCATATCCCAGGTTCCGCTGATATTCCGGGTTCCCTGTATGCTTCGTTGAAAGCTTCTCCAATTGGGAGATGGCTGTGCGGTATTCCGGAGCGGAATCGGCATAATTCTGGAGTACACGATGAATGTCGCCCAGCCGGATATGTGCTGTGGCGGCTTCGTTCTGGAAATCATCGTTCGATGGCATTTCCTGCGCGAACTTGGAGTAGAAGCTCTTTGCTTTGCCCAGTAGCTCCTTCCGAAATTCCTCCAATTGCGGCGTATCTTCTGGTTCTCCCACGAAGTCGGACTGGTTCCCGGAAGCGAGGCTCTGATCCACCGTATGCTTGGCCAATCTCAAGTTGTCTTCGGCGCGCCGCATCTGGTGGCGAATTGCGATGAGCAGCCCCCCCACGATCGCCAGCAGTGACACCAAAACGTAAATTGCGGCTTGGCGGGCCTGCTTTCTTCTTCGCTCCTTCTTTCTCCCCTCCTCGCGCTCGCGCTCGCTCCGGTCCAGAAAGTCCATCGCTTCCGTGAAATTCGAGTCGTACCGCTGCGCCCATGCTGCCGTGGGCCGGCTTTCGCGCCTCCACTGCAGGCCGGTTTCCAGCTGCGGATCGATCCAAAGTCCTCCCGTGCAGTCCTCGCACCACGAGGCTGCCTGAGAGATGTGAATGTAAGAGCGAGCCGATTCCGCCTCTTCTTCGGCCCACGTGATCAACCGAGTCCAGCAGCGCATGAGACTCTCATGCGAGAGATCGATGATGGATTGCGACTGGAGCGTCACAGCCGGAGGCGGAGTCAGAAAACTTCTCCCGGATCTCCGAAAGATATCGATCACTTGAATTACTTCCGCTTCGGGAACTTCGCAGATCGTTGCAAGCTCTTCGATGGAAGTTGGCCGCCTGACCCCGCGATAATCGGAGAACGTGTCTGTGAGCGCTTTGAACATTTTCTCCGCGATTACGGGATTGCGATCCGATCCGGCCTCTTCATACGCCTCTTCTGCATGTAGTGACATCGCGTTGCCTAATCCGCCGACCGCCTCGTAATCTTGGATGTCGATACTTTCTCCGTTCCGGCGACGGGATTTCCAGTGATCCCAGGTACGCATGAGGGCGTGCTGCAGAACGGGAAGCTGGTCCTGATCGTCGCCCAATTCGTTCAGCAATCGCAGAACGAGACGCTGGGTGATGTCGCCGCCTGCCACGGCAACGGGCCCGGTAATGGCCGACCGCAACTCGTCACGCGTCATGCGCGGAACAAGGTAGAGTCCGTTGTTCACGGATTGTGGCAGTCCCGGAAATTCCAAACAATCGCCGATGAAATCCGCGCGCATTGTTAAGGTGATGTAAATCGGGATATCGGTCTGCTGCGTCGCTTCCAACAGCAACTTGAAGAAGGCAACTGCTTCATCGCGCGAGTTTTCGACATGCTGGCTTCGTCGAAACCTGAACAGCTCCTCGAACTGATCGACGACAACAAGAATATTGTCATTCTGCGGAATTCGCGCCTGCCGCACCGCGTCCACCAGACCTAGCGCACTGCGGCGAAGGGTCGCCTCCAGGAGAATCTTGTTGGTGCTGGCGAGCTCACCCTGGGTCCCGAACACCTCAGGTGCGTTGAGTGAAGTCGCAAGGTTTCCGATAGGGTCGGCGCCGGGACGGAAAATTAGCACACGCCAGTCCGTACCTGCCCTTGCCATGAATCCGCTGTACAACGCGGGAATAAGACCAGAGCGAACCAAGGAAGATTTTCCGCTCCCGGACGCGCCGACTACTTGCAAAAAACGGGTCGAGCGCAAGCGGCGAAGGAGTTCGTCGATCTCCTTTTCCCGTCCAAAGAAAAGGTGATCTTCGTCAGGCTCGAACGGACGAAGACCGGGGAAAGGGTTAAAGAGGGCCATGGGCGGAATTAACCCGATGATTGCCTTTCCTATGCCTGCAGCCGGGAAACGAACTGACGCAAAGGTTCAGGCGAAAAACCTTCGAACTGAGGAATCACGATGGCCTCATGGGTTCGGAAGCGTTCCTTGTCCGCAGTTTTTGGAGCGATCAACGAAATGCCAACGACCGGAGCTGGCTTAATGCGTCCATATCCGGCGCTTTTCTGCAATTCGCGAAGCTTCCGGCGCAGCCAGCATTCGCTGGCGGCGCCGTAGAAGATGAGAGCGCCGTCGCAGGTGCGGAGATTCTCTTCATGGTAGTCTCGGATTTCCGCTTCATCGCCTTCGAACACGGGCCGAACCACCTCGACCCGCCGCTCGAAGAGAAAATCAGCCCACGCGGAAGTAAGCTCAAAGTCCCGCTGATCGCAAATCAAATAGACGCGGCAGAGATTCTTGCCTCCCGCCACGGAAATCTGCGCCGGCAGTTGCGGTTTCTCCGCTCGCCTTAGCCGGTCGTGAATGACGGTCTTGAGATCCTCGAGAAAAGTCTCTAGAAGATCCGCTCCGTTCATGGTTCGGGGATCCATTCGGAGGCGTTCTATAACTTTGCGCTGCCGGTCGTCGTCGACTTGTAGTCCCGGCGGTATCCACAGCAGGCGTGCGAATTCGCCCTGCGCGTGGCGCTCGATCGCCAGTTCGTTTTGAATTTCCAGCACAGACTCGACCGAGCCTTCGGGCACCAAACCATAATTCTTGCCAATAAGATGAATGGACATCTGGCATTGAGCAAGGTCCGCGCGTATCGCGTTTTTCAGTTCGAGAGCTATAGGAGCCAACGACCGCGCGGGAAGAACCGTGTAGCCACGCTGCTGCAGGTCGCGGCGGATGGTCTCACGCTGCTCGACAAGATCAGAAGTCGTTTCCGCGAGAAAGATGGGTGCTCGTTGCGATCCCGTCTGTCCCCCACCGGGGCCTTCATGCTTCTGCACGATTTCCAGGAGACAGCAAATGTCGTGCGCCAGATCATCCAGCTTCAACCAGAAATCCCGCTGCGCTTCTGGACCGAATATCTCGTCTAGTTCGCGAACCCTTCCGGTTTCCGGGTCCACTTTGAAGAATTCGTAGCCTAGGAGCGGCTGCAATTCAGGCGGATGCATCTCCAGCGGCACAGGGGTCTTTAAGACCTTGAATACACGAACCTTGTCCTCAAAACGAACCCCGCCTTGCTCCCGGGCCGCTTTCCAAAACTCATCTAGTTCCTTGCGCGTCCATTCGGACTTTACATACCGGGGTGAGATGACAGGTACGAGCGCGGCCACGCGTTGTAGCCTATCCACCAGCGTATCTTCGAAGAAGTCATTACCTTGCAGCTTTGGGTCCCTCCAAATGTGAGGTTGCTTGCCGAGTAGTTGGCCGACTCGAACTTCGAGCGCGCGATGCAGGTTCGACACCCAACCACGATGTCCCTCAACTAGCTCGACATTGTCCATGTGAGCGTAGCTTATGAACGCATCGCCTTCGAAGTCCACGGTTGGGATCTGGGCTCTCACTTCGATGCCTGGGTTGTCTCTTGGTCGGCGCACGATAACGGGGTGCGACTTCCCGCTCTTATAGCTTAAGGAATAGAGGTTAGCAAGTTCTTTCGTTTCAATGAGGAGGGGGCAGGGCGGACACTCCCTTGGCGGCGGGCGACGATATATGTAGGGAAGCTGCCGTATTTCTTTGCCATCGAAGTCTGGCCGACGTAGGAGCACCTGAATTCTTCAACTCCTTGCGCCGCCGCAAGCGCCGCAAATGGTTGACTCGCATACACTTGACCAATCGGCGTAATCGGCTCGATACGCGCCGCACGGCTCACATGAGCACCAATATAGTTTAACCGATGCGTCACCGGGTCCGTGCACATATACACCGGGCCGGCGTGCAGCCCGATGCGAACGTTTAGATTTGGCAGACCCCGCGATACCCAATCTGTACGTCGTACACGATCGCACAACTCTAGTGCGAACAGCCCGGCTTCACGTACATGCTCAAACACGAAATACAGACCATCTCCCCAGGTGTTTTTGACTAATGGTTTGTGCGTCGAATCCTCCGCCAAGCTGCCCGCCAGTCCCAGAAAATGCTCGACAAACCGCGGCACTTCCTCATCGCTCAGTTTGCTGAATCCCTCAGCGTCGGCAAATAGCAGCGCCCGGATCTCTGCTTTGAATTGCGGTGGAGAATTGGCAGCGCGCGGCCGATCGGGAACAATCGGCATCGCCCTGCTGGGTGAAAGCTCCGGTGAACCTTCGGCCAGGATCTTGGCCAGATCGATGATTTCCACTTCAAGGCCGGCTCCGCGCCAGCGCTCGATCGTTGCGGCCGTGCCGCCAATCTCGTCTCCGGGCTTGCCGTCCCAGACACCGAGTAGAATAAGCTTGGTATCTAGCTGTTGAGCGTGGATGCTGGCGAGACCGTGTAGCAACAGATTTGCAAACTCGAGGGAAACATTGCCGCACATCTGGCTTCTCTGCGAAGCTTCCTGGATCTCCACGGCTCTGCCCATGATCCGTTCGAACCGGCTGGTCCAACCGCCGCTACCAATAAGCTCGACGCTGTCTTTGGTAAAGAATTGCTTTTCGTAGGGCAGCACTATGTGGCTTTCGCCGTTCCTCTCCAGCATGGCCTCGTGGAAAAGAATGTCCGAGCCGCACGCCGCCGAGGCGTAACCGAATTTCGAATCGAGCACCTGGAGCCTGCTCCTAATCGCTTCTCTTACGGCACCTTCGAGCTGAGGTGGAAATCGTGCGACTTGGCGGTCCGGCTTATCCACCATGTGCCCGACAAACATGACCACGCTGGGAAACTGGAACAGCCTGTCGACAAGCTCGTTTCCCTCCCCTAGGTGCTGCGCCACCAGCCTAGCGTTGAGACGCGTCGAATGGAGACTACCCCAGTTCCCGCTCCCCACTTCCAAAGCCTGCGAATACCACTCCTCGGCCTCGCTCCAACGCCGGAGCAGGAGAGCCGTCTCCCCCAAGGTTGACAGAATCCAATAGCGATCTTCGTTTGCAGGCTCGCTTTGACTCAGCTTTTCGCGGCAGCGCCTCGCGACTTCATCGGCGAGTGTGGTCGCTCGCTCGTGCTCTCCCAAGAACAGTGCGAGCGTGGCAGCATTGAGCCCGGTCCAGTAGCCTCCGGTGCTGCCATAAGCTTGGGAGTAGTAATCAAATGCCTTTCGCAGATGCTTCTGTGCTTCGGGTGATCCTTCGGTCTCACGGGCCAACTCTTTGTGAGTGCGGGCGAGCAATCCGACAGTTTCTTCGTCTCGATGGCCTTCCGAATACAGCTCGTTCAGAAGTGCGTTGGCTGATCCAGCCGCTCCGCTCCGCGTCAAGGCGAGTGCCAGAAGCTGACGTAAGTCCACATTCCGCGGGAATCTCTGGACCCCTTCGGCGGCAACGTCGTAAGCTAGCAGCGGCTCCCCGATTTGCAGAATTCTACTGGCCAAGAGCTTGTAGCTCTGTACACCCAGCCAGCTGTCGGCGTCGCGTTCGCGCCAAAGACGCCGCAAAGTGACGCGGCTCTGCGCGACCGAGGCTTCCAAATCTTGTAATTCGCTTTGTAACCGTGCGGAAGATGCGTTCGACCCACGATCGACTGGCATGGGCGGCTGAATAGCGTAGCCCATGGCCAGCAAGGTTTTGATCGCTTCAAGGACCGTTTGGCGGTCGTACTCTTTCTCAGCCTCGCTCAGTTGCTCATACGGAACTAGACCTGGGTGCTCTTTCCGCTGATCGCTGCGCTCAGGTCCCTGTCGCCATCCCTCCGCGAACCGCAGCTTCGCCCACCTGTCGTGTGTATTCCGTGCCAACAACTCGGTCAATTCGAGGATGTCTCGGCTGAGGTTGACGCCACATACGTCAAACGGTGTTGGCTTGTAATCCACCGCAATATCCTCCATGCGTCGCCGGAGGGGACACTACAGCGGAAACACGCCCTCGGCAAGACTCGGATTTAGCTGTGCTATAGGCCGCGTGGGACGAAATACAAAGCTTCACTAATCGGCGGACGCCCAACAAGAAATCGTAGGGCTCTGACGCCACAGCCAATTTGCCCATGTTCCTCCCAGAGCTACACACCTCGATTTTTGCATTGCGACTATATGTCAATGACAATAGTTTGTGCAAAGGATCGTCTTGCTTGGCCACATCGAGTTGTTCCGCCCGCAGTTCAGCACGAGAGGAAACATCAAATCAATATGGCTTCTTGCACACGCCATAAGCGGTACGCAGTCCGTCGTGGCATTGTGCAGCCCTAATTCTTCTCTGTGACTTTCCAGTCCCTTATAAAGCCTACTGCACGCAGCACGCTGGAGTTGCCGGGCGAAATCGACTTTATTCAGGCAGCTTCTGTACCGTGCGGAGGCCCAGGGGTAGGTGTGAGTCTGTGTTTTTGGCAAGAAGTCGGGCCGCGCTGTCGTCCTCAGGTTCCTCTTCTGATTCGCGCTGACCAGCTCTCACTGTGGTCCCCTCGCTGCCCGCCACGCTCCTCGGAAAAAATGTACTAGTACCAAGATTTTTCCTCCTTTTTTCCCTCCTCGATGTTCCTTAAATAAGTAGAGGGCTGTGATCCAGATTTCTTTCCCCGAGGGATCTTTCGGAGGGATTAAAGTTTTTCCTTACTTTTTCCCGACTGGATGTTCCCTGGTAAGTAGAGGATCTCGTTGAACTTTCTACGATGAAGCGATTCGCTACGGTTTCTTGCAGGTCAGGCGGCCAACATGGTTATTGAGCTTTTCCATTTTCGAGGCCTCTTCTCTTATGGTGTGAGACTTGACTATTTCAATGAGCCTCGATCGCTATTTGCAGCGCGGGAAGGTGACGGGCGTATGAAAGACAAAGATCATCATATCCGTCACCCTCGCGGTCACTTTGGCGATCGAGCAAGTGCCCAAGGAACAAGAGGTTGTGCATGGCGCGACGATCAATTTGGACGCGGGCAAAACACCGTGTTGGGCTGGAGCGACCCCACTTTTGCACACGGTTCCGTGCCCAAAGTGACTCGTGGGTCGCTCCAGCCCAATCAGTGGAACGAGGGATTAGTTTGCGGCGTGTTTTGCCGACGTGCCCAGCGAGAATTCGGACGGAGCAGGTGAAGAGAGGTTTTGTAATGCAGTCTGTAGTGCATCGCGGATAACGAAAAGAGAAGAAACACATGGACCACCAACCAATCCGCCCCACCCTACTTTGGACGGAGCTGGGTTCGAGCGATACAGTCTCATCCCCTCGCGCCGGGTGGACATCCTCATTCCTCCTCCCCTTCCTCAACAATCGAGTTCGAGGTGAAGAGCTCTTCACCCCAATACCTCACTGCGGACCTCACCAATCATTTCACGGGGGCGCGGCAGTCATAGCTAGCCAAATCAGTCCGATACATGGTCCGAAGTGGACCGCGCTGCACGCAGACTGGAACGATGTGAGGGCGGGAGCGACCCCACCCTTTGCCGCACGGTGCGTCACCGGTTTCGTGAGGTCGCTCCCGCCCTCACAGGAACTTCGTGCCGCCGTTTTAAGCGGTTGCATGCTCAGGCCTAAGAATTTGTCAGACGAAACGTCTGACACTTTGTAAGAGCACAAAAGGAGAAGCCCGTTGTCTCTACTGAAGTCACCACCAAAACAGCCAAAAGCAGTAACCGTCCAAGCCCGTGTCGAAGAATCGGTAAAGACTCATCTGGAGCTCTATGCGGAGTTCATCGATGCTTCGCCGTCTTACGTGATCACCGAAGCCCTGAAGCTGCTCTTCCGCAAGGACGACGACTTCAGACGCTGGGCAGACCAACACGCAAACAACCACAACAATGAAAAAGCTAAAGGAGACGTTCT
>Ga0137415_10001064_pt1 | contig 27057 bp, 16 predicted proteins | sample CZODoug3_1_1_16f_FD_183082 | JGI IMG/M metagenome (GOLD analysis project Ga0137415, IMG submission 183082) | Vadose zone soil fungal communities from Angelo Coast Range Reserve, California, USA - CZODoug3_1_1_16fungal (Hybrid Assembly) | ecosystem: Environmental > Terrestrial > Soil > Vadose...
AGTTGCCAGCAGTTGCAGCAGAAGGAAAGCCAAAAAGCACCGCCGAGTGCTGAGGAAATAAGAGCGGTGCAATTTCTCCACAACGATCCGCAGATGCGCATCGCATTCATTAACAAAATTGCACCGCCCATCGCTAACAAGCTGTTCGATTGCGGATTGGTTCCCTAAAAGTATCAGACCCACTGGTCTAATCGGTTGATCGAGGGAGTCGTGCTAACTAGGCGCAGGTCATTTACCGGTCCAGAGTTGATGTGTCGATACCCGCACCGCAGTGGATTTCAGCTACGAACCGCCGTTCGTCTTCAACGGCACAATCGACAAGCTGACATACAAACTGGGACCGAAGCAGTTGGCGGCAGAGGATAAAGAGGCTGCCGCCAAAACACTGGCAGCTGCCCACGATTGGTCCGGCAGTGCCTAGCAAAGGAGATCACGCGATGAGCCAGAACCACTTCACCCTCAGCTTTCCCTTGAAGGCGCCCGCGGACGCAAAGGCACTGGCTGAGCAGCTTCCCCCACTGATGCCGGGGTTATTCCAGGCGGCGGATACCATAGGCACGATTCACTCCTCGCGCTTCACGGTTCTGAACGAAAAAACTCTGCTGTTCCTTGGCGACTTCGACGGCGAGTTCAGCCAGCTCATGGACGAACTCGCCAAGTACGCAGGACCGGTGTTCGATGCCATTTCCCACCATGTCGATAGTCCGCCGCCGACTCCCGTTGCCGATCATGCTGACGCTTTCGTCGAATGGGCTGCAGGGCATCTTCTCCGTGCTGCAACGCTCTTCACCGCCTATCCAGACGTGACCGCTAAAGAGATCAAAGCCCTGGCGGCCGCCGCCGATGTCACTGGCGCCACCCAACAGCTCCCATTCCTGTTGATCCTGCCTATCAAATCAAAACTTGCGTACATCGAGGTAGAACTGCTCCTGAACGCTAGGTCGCACAGGACCCAGAAAGATCTAGCAACGGTCGGCACACCCCACTTCGCGCAGTTCGTGCCCCTGGGGAACAACGAGGTGGGTTTCTTTACCGTATATGATGGATCATTTGATAAGTATATCGCCGATTTTACTAAATACATTGGGCCGGTCTTCGATCTGGTATTCAAATTCACTAAGGACCCGCCGCCATCGCCATGCAGAAAGTACGTCCAGGAGTTCATTGACTTTGGGAAAAGGATCAACCTCGTTCCGATCGGCTTCTACCAGGCGTATCCAGGGCTAAGTGTTCAGGACATTCATGCCCTGATCGCCGATAACAAGTCGCTGTCAGCAACCGCTTGACGGGGAGGCCTCCGCGGCGTTGCCGATCCGGAGCTACGGTCGCGTGGTCATGGGCGCGGATCATGTAAGGAGACAGCAATGAGTCAGGAGAACGCACAAGTGCCAGAGGTAAAAGAAAGTGGGGGACTCTTCCACCGCATTTTTGGGCGAGGCGGACATGAGGCCCCGAAGCCTAACGGCCATTTGGGTCCCGGCGAGAAAGGCACGCTCGACCTCGCTGATATTCAAGGCTTCATCCTCCGCGGCTACCGGATGCCGATGGTGCGGCATTTTCTGCTAACCGTGAACGTTCCCGGGGCCGCCCGCAAGATGCTCGGACGTCTCATCAACGGCGATGAATCGGACGCGCCCCAAATCACCACTGCCGAAGACTGGCACGTGGGCTTCCAACCGGGACCTAACGATAATCCTGCCGATGTCCCGCGCCGCAAGCCCGACTACTGCCTTAACGTGGGTATCACCTGGCCCGGCCTTATTGCGTTGGAAATCAAAGACCGCGTCCCCACCGTATCCTTCAAGTCCTTCGGCGCGTTCATCGCCGGAGCCGCCGAACGCGCATCTTTAGTAGGTGATACCGGCGCAAGTTCGCCTCAAAACTGGGTCGGCTCCTTTGGCAAGGGAAGCGATCACGTCCTGGTGACCCTGCACGCCCTCAGCCCGGATGCAATGACGAGCTATAGCGAACGGCTCTCCGCTCTATTTGCCGAAAAGGGCGCATTTCGCGAGATCTGGCGTACCGATGGAATGGCCTGGATCGAAATGCAGGATGGCAAGCCTGCCTTTTGTTCAAAGGTTCCCTTCGGTTACACCGACGGAATCAGCATGACCACTGTTCGCGGCGGCCCGGAACGATATCCACCCGATCACCAGCAGCCATGCGATCCCTGGCTTTTCGTCCTGCAGGACGATGCCGAGAATTACTTCGTGCCGGAGCCTCGGGAACTCGGACTGAATGGCAGCTTTGCTGTCTTCAAGATGATTAAAACCGACGTTGTTGGGTTCGAGAATTTCCTGCAATCGAACAAAGACAAGATTGATCCCGAACTCCTGGCCGCCAAAATTTGTGGGCGATGGCGCAACGGTGTTCCGCTTGCGTTGTCTCCTGAAACGGATAGCCCTCCCGGTGGAATTCCACTAGAGCAGCTGAACGACTATGAATACATAAACGCGGATGGGTCAGGCGATCCCAAGGGTGTGCGCTGTCCCGTTGGCGCGCACATGCGCCGCATAAATCCACGCGGCCAGCCCGTCACGGGCCAAGGAGAACCCGGCGGCAGCAACAATACTCACCGGGTGATCCGTCGTGGCATGCCCTACGGGCCGAACTTTGATCCGAAGCAGCCCTATGACGGCATCGAGCGCGGGCTTCTCGGCTACTTCATCAACTCAAACCTCGAGAATCAATATGAGTTCGTGCTGAACCAATGGGTCAATGACAGCGAATTCGCGGGGGCGGTCAGGCTGAACCCAAAATCGAAGGATCCTATGATCGGCACTCAGGATCCAGCGGAAAGCATTTTCGTAGTCCCGCAGGCGAATGGCGCGCCCCCGATCAAGGTCACAGGGTTCTCAACCTTCGTAACGACGAAAGCCGCCGCCTACTGCTTTCTGCCAAGTATCACGGCGATCAAATTCATTGCCCAACTGAGTTGAGGAGACCTTCCATGTTGTTTCTCACGAAATGGTTCGGAATAACTGGCAGCGACGCTGAGCGGAACCTTGCTAGGGAAAAATCGGAGATCGAAGAGATCGTCGAGAAGAGTCTCTTACTGCAGAAGAATGCTGCTGCCCAGCAGCACCGGCCGCTCTGCCGTGGAACCCACGCGAAGGGTGTTTGCGCCCGAGCCGAATTCGAAGTATTGGATGTCGCCCCCGGTCGGGACCCTGTATTAGCGGCGCGGCTCGCGAAGGGGATTTTCAGGAGGCCCGGCGTATATTCCGCTACTGTGCGATTTGGGAACGCCGATCCGAAAATAAACTCTGACTTTAAGCCGGACGTCCGATCGCTGTCTTTCTCGGTCGACCTCGCTCGTGATGGCACGGCTGCTCGCGGCGCGACCGTCGGCAGACAAGATTTCTCATTGCAAAACACGAAGACTCTGCCCATTAACGACGCAACTGCGTTTCTCGCGATTATGAAACTGCTTACGGCCCCGAACCCGGCCGTCGGCTTGTGGTCTCTGCCGTTCAGGGACAAGTTGAGAGTGCTGAGGACCCTCGCTTTGGTGCAACTACAGACACACCAGAAAATCAAACCATATCAGCAACTGAGATATGAGAGCAACGTACCGTTTCGTCACGGACCGGTCGATATCGTGAAGTATTCGGCCACACCGCTCCCGGACAATCCGGCGCGTCCTCTCCAGAGGAGTAACCCGAAGGGCCTGCAGGACGAGCTGATCCGGCACCTCAAGGAAGACGGCAAGATGAGCGGCTTCGACTTTGGAGTCCAGTTCCTCGATGCCAACAAGATGACCTATTGGGGCAGGCCTCGAGACGCCAACTTCTGGATCGAAAACGCGAGTGTCGACTGGAAGGAAGCAGAAGCGCCTTTCCACACGGTCGCGCGGCTTACCCTGTTACGGAATTCGCAGCTTCAGCCAGCTGCCGGCGAAACGACATATTTCGATGTCACTGGGAACTCGACGCCCGACAGCACGCCGGTTGGGAGCATTAATCGTGCCCGCTGGCCCGCGGAGGTTGCCAGCAGAAAAGCACGCGCCCATGCGGATAGCAATTGTGAAACAACGCCGGTGGTGCACAGTTTTCGCTGATGGAGATCGGCGGGTTCCAGGTAAGCCGAGATTGCGGAACAAGTGGGCACCTCTTGAGGGGCGCTAAGCGTCACATTCCAAATCGCGAAGGGTTAAAACTTCGCGATTCAGCGGAGATCCTCGGCTTCTAGTCCTCCGATGGAGAGGAAAATGACTCGAGCCCACAAGACATTTTGCAGATGGGTATTGCTCTTTTGTTTCGCGTGCCTGCCGGCGCGCGCGCAAAACGTTGAATTTCTGCCGGAAGTTGATGCTCATTTGAAACTGAACTCCAACGTTCGCGTTTATTTCGAGGATAAGAACGATCGGGACGGCGGCGATCCTACTCAATTTACCTTCGGCCCGAGCATTCAGCTCTATCTGAAACCCTTGATCAAACTCAGGCACGTTACGGCTTTTGATCTGGACGACTCGAAGTCAAGAGCGTTGGTTCTCGAAGCCGGATACCGCCGCATCATTACTCCGAGTGACCCGTCCGAAAATCGTATGCTGACTGCTGTGACCTCGAACTTTCCCATGAAGGCTGGCTTCCACCTCTCGGACCGCAACCGCGCGGCTCTCGACTGGAAGAGCGGCCGTTTCACCTGGCGCTATCGGAACAAATTGACCATCGACCGAACTTTTTCGATTCACTCCCATCACCTCATCCCTTATGTTGCCGTCGAGCCATTTTACGAGAGCCAATACAATAAATGGAGCGCCACTGACATCTATGCGGGTTGCTTGTTCCCCGTGGGCAAGCACGTCCAATTCAACACCTACTATGAACATGAGAACGATACGAGCAAACGCCCGAACAAGCAGAACAATTTCATTGGTCTGGCGCTCTATCTTTACTTTTCCCCGGAGAAGAAATGAATGTCGAAGTCAGACTACAATCCGGCCTTACCCCATAGTAGCGCCACCGCACCACGGTGGTGTAGTTCGATGCGAGTGCAGAAGGCTCTGTCACTTTTGACAGTTACCTCCGCTGGCCGCCAAACGCAGCATTGGCGAGTGGAATTGTAGCGCGCAATTCAGAGAACGTTCCGCCGAATCATTCTTTGGCAACGTAGAAATACGGAGGACAGCTATGATTTATCCTGATCACGCGCGGCGCCGCGGTTCAGTTCTGTTTATGTCGATTCTTTTCGCTTGCCTTGGAGCTTCGGCTCAAGATGCAAACGATAAGATGCCTCACGAAATCCAATTGCCGCAGCCAGCGGAAGCACCGCCACGCGCAAAGTATAAATTCGATTTGAGCAACAATACTGATTCCGTCGAAAAGGGGAATCTTCCATCCAAAGGCTTGGAGCCCGATACGAGGGCTGCAGCGCCAGGCACCGGTGGCGTACGCAAACTCACTTTGGAGGAGGCCAAGGCCCAAGCTTCTTCGGCGAACAATCCACTCGCCCGCCTGGCTCACTTAAGCGTGGAAGCCGCGAAGCAGCACCGCGAAGGCGTTCAGGCAGATTACTTCCCTAAGGTGGGCCTGATGCTCTCGAACTTTCACTTCAACAAGTTCATGGGACAGGAGATTCAAGTCCGGCGCCCGATCGCGGGCGGGACCGCCGCGCTCGCGGTGCCGTTATTGAATAAAAACGAGACTCTATTCGCGGCGACGGCTACGCAACCTATCACGCCACTCTTCAAGATCCGTGAAGTCGTGAATCTCGCCCGCGCAGATGAACGCATCGCGCGCGCCAAGGCCGGCATGCCCGTGGAGGAAACGGCCATGAAGGTCGAAAAGAACTATTTCGACCTCTTGGTCGCGCAGTGTGAATTGGTCGCAGCGAGGTCCGAAGCGAAGAAAATTGAGAGCAAGCAAATGATTGCGAGCAACGGGGCCGTACCGGTCATCACGGACGAGTATCGGAGCGAATTGATTCAGGCTGACAAAGTTCTAGTGAATGCCGAAAGCAAAGTGAAAGAGCTTACTGCATCGATGAACGAAATGCTTGGTTGGGCCGAAGAGACGCAGCTTGAACTAGTCCCACCCGATCCGCTGGAAGAGCAAATCTCATTGCGGGAAGCGGCCGGAAAGGCCCTTGTTGCAAATCCCGACCTCATCGAAGCGGAGCAGAATGTCGTAAAGGCCAAGGCAGGTTCAAAGCTTTCAAAATTGGATTATGTGCCGGACATGGCGGTGATCGGCGGATTCACCAATCAAAATGCCGTGCCACTTCTGCCGAGGGACTTTTCTTTTGTCGGTTTTATGGTTTCCTACAACCTATTTGACTTTGGGAAGCGCGAACACACTGTCAAGGAGCGAACAGCCCAACGGGAGATGGCTGAAATTGCCGTGCAACTGACCAAGGAAAAACTGTCTGCGAGCGTGAAAGAGAGCTACTTCGAATTGGAGCGTTCCAGGCAATTTGTCCAGCTGGCGCGCCGTCTAGGCGCGACCGGCCAAACCCTGAGCGTGAAATTTGACCCGAATGATCCGGACGCCACGAGCGCAAAAGCAAAGATGGACACGGAGCTGTTCCGAGCTGAATATGACCACCGCCAAGCGTACTCAAGGCTCAAGGTTCTCATGGGTGCGGAATAGGAAAGTTTGCAAACCTAACGTCGCATCGGCCCGCCTCTGAAGAGCCCTACGTCGGATGGTCTGCGATTGAGAAATGTAAGCTCCTTGCGGTGCCCTGCCATTGAAGCCGGCTCTCACGAACTGAGTGATATCGGGCACCCTGACGTGCGTTGGCAAGGACACTGGTGAGAGGAAGAACAAGAATAGCGATGGGTAACTTATGGTCCGTCAGAACGTTGGTATGTTCATTTCTCGCTATCCTTTTGTTTGCAGGATCAACTTTTGCTCAGGAGAGGCCGAACTCCGCTACAGAGGAAAACCGAAACGAAGCTAAACCAGGCCGAGGGAACTCGGAAACAGCAAAGGCGGAAGAACAGGAACCCGCCGCAGGCGGCGGTACGGAAGCTCTTCAGAAAGCAACGCAAAACCCCGTCGCGAGTCTCATCAGCGTCCCTGTCCAGAACAACAATAATTTTGGAGTGAGTCCTGGTTACCGCACTCAGGACGTTCTGAATATCCAGCCCGTCGTACCAATCGGCATTTCGAGAGACTGGAATCTGATTATCCGGTGGATTACGCCAATCATCTGGCAACCGCTGCCCGGTCCACCGTCCACGCCGGGAACGGGCGTGTTCGGCTTCGGAGATATGGTACCTACTCTTTTCCTATCTCCGGCGAAGCCAGGCAAGTTGATCTGGGGAGTAGGCCCAGTTTTCCAGTTACCCACGGCAACGAGCACATTTCTAGGGCAGGGGAAGCTGGGAATGGGGCCGTCCGCCGTTGCACTGACGCAACCCGGCCACTGGACGCTGGGGGTTCTAGTAAACAACATCTGGTCTGTGGCCGGTTCGGGCAGCCGTCCGCCGGTCAACCAGTTCTTGCTGCAGTACTTCATCAACTACAACTTGAAGAAGGGCTGGTACATCACTTGGCAGCCCACCCTGACAGCCAATTGGGAGGCCACCAATGGCGGCCGATGGGTAGTGCCGTTTGGTGGGGGCGTGGGAAGAATCATGAAACTCGGATTCCAGCCGGTCTCTCTCACCGCACAGTTTTATTGCAACGCCATTCATCCTCCGGGCACTTCGCCTTGGGGCATGCGGTTACAGATTGCGTTGCTCTTCCCCAAGTTGAGTAAGGAGATGCAGCAGATGCTACTGGAGAAAAAACTGAATCAGCTAAAGCAGGAGCAGCCGCAAAACAATTGAATGCGAGCTAAGAGTGCTATCCCTATTACGAAAGTGTGGCAATCGTAGGAGTCAGAAGAATGACTACTCCAATTCTTGCGTTCCCCAGTGTGAGCCGTTTTTTCCTCCTCGTGCCTCTCTTGGCATTCCTCTGTTGTCCAGCTCTGGCAAGACGACAGGACGTGGTCGTCATGAACAATGGCGACCATTTCACTGGGCAAGTAAAGCGCTTGAAAAACGGCTTGTTGTTCATCGAGACGGACTACGCGTCCGGTAATATTGGCCTGGATTGGGATCAAGTGCAGTCGGTCCAAAGCACTGCTACCTTCCAAATTGTGTTAAACAACGGTCAAAGACTCGTGGGGAAGATTGAAAAGGCTTCTGTTGAGAACGCGAAGCGTGAGGACTTTCTGATTCGCGAAGCCACCGGGGAAGTTCAGGTCCCGTCGGCATCCATAGTGAACATTGACTCGAACAAGCCGACATTCTGGCGGCAATTGCAGGGAACCATCGATTTTGGTTACAGCTTCACCAGCGGAAATAGTCAGTCGTCATTGAACGCGGATACGAGCGCGACGTACCGGGCCAAGGGCTGGGAGGCCGCGACTTCGCTCGATTCAACGTTTAGCGGCCAGTCGGGAGCGTCCAAAACAAATCGTGAAGACCTGCAGGCGACGTTCACCAAATTTCTAAACAGAAATTCCTTCGTCGCGGGTCTATCTGATTTTCTTCACAGCAGCCGGCAAGATCTGATCCTGCGCACGACCCTTGGCGGCGGTTATGGACGCTACTTAAAGCGCACCACCAACAGCAACTTGGCCTGGCTGGGCGGGGTTGCATACATTCGCGAATCCTTCGGCACCACCGCGGGTAATCCATCGGGCCAGAGTATGGAGGCTGTGGTGGGGTTACAATACAACTATGTTCGCTTTAACTTCGGAGAGTTCCAATCTCAGGTGCGGACATTTCCGGGGCTAACGGACTCCGGCCGCCTGCGCTTAACCACGAACAATTCAATCACCGTCAAACTAAGAAACAACTTTTACCTCCAATTCACATTCTGGGATAACTTCGATAGCAGACCGCCGGCGACGGCAAGAAAGAATGAGCTCGGCACGAGTTCGGGAATCGGCTGGTCCTTTTAGCTGCGATTCCAGCCGCTGATAGATTTCAGGAGCGTTGATCGATGACGCTCTGTTTTTCCAACTCTTTAATCACTACCTTAATCAGTTCCTTGATCACTTTCATCGGCGAATTTGCATCGAAAGTATTGGTGGTTCCCGTCCACACGAGCTCGCCATCGGGTTTTTCGGTCGAATAGAAGTTTGTCTCGACCTGCGCGCTTTTCTCTTTCACCAAATATCCGGGGGAATAAACCAGGGGATACACCGCTCCGTAATAGGCGGCCAAGCTACCATAATAAGGATACGGACTATAGACCTGGCCGGGGACATATGTGGTCTTCTTTTCTGCTTTGGTCAAGCGCGCCACGACAATCGCGTCAAACCCCTGTTCCTGGATCACCGCCTTCAAGTCGTTCAAGTCGATGGGTGTCGCGTTGGGCCGCGCCAGGAACACATAACTCTGAGTAGCCTCAATTCCCGGCCTCGCGATTGCCGCCACTAGCTCATCCTCAAATTCCGCGCGGTTCTCCGCCTTGCCATTCAGAGCCAGCACTAGAATATTCGCAAAGCGCCCGCCGGAATAGTTCGGATTCTTCCAGCTCAGCAGCATCTTTGGGGCGCTCGCTGCCAAGAGCGCGGGAATGGCGAGGGCAGTCACGAACAACAGCCATTGCTTTCTCAAAGCGATTCGCCCTTTCTGCACTCCGTGAACTCCTTGCCCGGCGCCACACGCCCGGGGAATCCATGGAGAGCGATTCATCCTCCAAGGTTTATGCGCGGCTTCATACTGTCAAAAGCTACATTACCCTCACCAAGCCGTTGGACGCTACGGTTTCTCTGGCAGCCCCCCTCCCCCCCTTTTTTCATAAGTGTTGATTCTAAAGGAAGTTAAAGTCTTTTGTTTTGATACACTTTTGCAAGTGTTGATTCTAAACAGGTTAGACTTAGGTAGAGACTCACAATTGTTTTGGTTGAGTGTGCCGATTATCCTCCGAATATTGGTGGTCGGGTGTCAATGCGCGGTGACGTCATTCGGGCGAAATTCAGTTGTTTCGGGGATGCTCGCTGGCGACCCGAAGCACATTTAATAACTAGAGAGATATTACCAAAATAACGCCTCAGTTGTCAAGACAAATTTATGAGAACTGTACGATTGATCTCCAAAAGGGGGTGTAGCCGATTTCTAAGGTGTTCGGATATACCGTAGACGGGCGTTCTGTACCGGCAGAGCACTTAAAATTAGGACAGCACCGCAAATCACTATTTGCGGCGTTCATGCTCAGGAGCATGTAAGATATTGGTTTCTCTCTCTCTGGGGCTACGACGCCGCCTTCGGCGTTAGCGTCCCAGAAGTGGCGATCGAAATGTACGTAAGCCTTCGTTCCGACTCGGCCCCCTCTCTCGTGCCCTCGCCTCTCATATTGCGTTCCTCACTCGCACGGTTACCCGTCTTGTCCTTGATCTGGCACATCACGCATCCGGACACCCACAGGTTTCTGCTATTCGTGGTGAGATATCGGTGGCCGGACCTATTCGCAGGCTCGAGGACCTTATGAGATCGCTCTACGGCCGACTATCGGTGAGCGCAGCGAATCTGGATACCAGGTTCCGCATAACTATCCTAGCTCTCCTGACGGCTACCGTGTGCTACCTGGCTGCGAGGCTGGGTGGGGCTTTGATCGTAAAAGTCCCTCAAACGGTTTGGCCACTTTGGCCAGGGTGCGCGGTTTTGGTCGCCATTCTCTTGCTCGTGCCGCGGAAAATCTGGCCGATTCTTCTTCCCACAGGCCTGGCCGGTTTTGTTCTCTATGACTTGCAAGCGGGTGTGTCAATTCCTAGGATTGCCTGGCTCATTCTGGCCGACACTTTTGAAGTTCTTGTCGCTGCTTGGGGGCTCAGCTATTCCCTGAACGGCCTGCCCCGTTTGAACAGCTTGAAAGCCCTTGCAAAGTATTCATTCTTTACGGTGTTCCTTGCACCGCTCGTCGTGGCGTCCATCGGCATCCGTGGCTTAGGCGGGGACAGTTGGCTCAGCTGGAGATTTATCTTTCTGTCGGAAGCATTGGCCTTTCTCACCGTAACCCCCGCCATTCTCGGTCTGCTTGGCCAAGGCCGGCCATCGTTACGAACCTTTCGAGTGCATTACTTGGAAGCAGCCATACTGGTGGCTGCGCTAACTTCCTTGGGCTATTTCATGTTCGTTGCTTCAGGGAGGGGCGCTCCAGCTGCACTGCTTTATTCTCTTGTGCCATTTCTAATCTGGTCCGCTTTGCGTTTCGGGTCCACGGGCGTCGGTGTCTCGGCAAGCATAGTTGCCCTCATGTCCATTTGGGGCGCGGTCCACGGACGTGGTCCCTTCACCGAAACGGACCCAATCAACCGGGTCTTGTTCCTACAGCTCTTCTTATTATTCACTTCCATGCCTTTTATGGTCCTGGCAGTCGTCGTAGAAGACCGCAAGTGCGCGCAAGACGAGCTCCGCACAAGCGAAGAGCGTTTACGTTTGGCCATGGATGCCGGCAAATTAGGGGGATGGGAGTGGGACATCAAGAGCGGGCGCAATCCCTGGTTCGGCCGAAAATACGAACTGATGGGAATAGCCTCGGCCGATCGCTCTGGATCTGTGCAGGATTTCTGGGATCGAGTGCATCCGGGGGATGTCGACCAGGTGCGGAAGGCCGTTGAGATTGCGAAACAGAATCATCGGACTTTCGACCAGGAATTCCGTGTCGTGTGGCCAGACGGGACAGTACGTTGGCTGCGATCTGAGGGGAGATTCTTCTACGGACCCGGCGGCGAGCCGGAGCGCATGCTAGGCATTTCGACTGATATCACGAAGCGCAAGCTTGCGGAGCAAGCGTTGCTGCAGAGACAGGCGGAACTCACGGAAGCACAGTCGTTAGCCCAGGTCGGCAGCTGGCGTTGGGAGGTAAAGACTGACACGGTTTCGTGGTCGCAAGAACTTTATCGAATCGCGGGAATGGACCCCGGCATGCCAGCCGTCAGCTACAAAGATCATTCCAAACTCTACACGGCTGAAAGCTGGGAACGCTTGCGAGCCGCGGTGGAAGAGGCGCTGCGCACCGGAAGGCCATACGAATTGGACCTGGAGATGATTCGCGTTGACGGTGCCAGGAGATGGCTCATTGCGCGCGGCGAGGCGCATCGCGATGCATCTGGCGCCGTCGTACAGCTTCGCGGAACGGTGCACGACATTACGGAGCGCAAGAGAACAGGGGAAGCGCTGCGAGAGAGCGAAGAGCGGCTTCGTCTGGCGATCCAGGCTGGAAAGATGTTCGCCTATGAGTGGGATGCAACCACTAATGTGGTCGAGCGCTCCGCAGAGAGCGCCCAGATTCTCGGGATAGATGAGGCGACACCCCTTGCCGGCCAGCAAGTCTTGGCCAATGTTCACCCGGACGACCGAGAAAGACTTAAGGCTGCAATTACCGAGCTCACTCCTGAAACGCCCTACCTTCAGATTAGTTATCGTATAGTGCGTCCCGACGGCACTCTAATCTGGGTGGAAAGAAACAGCCGCGCACACTTCGACAACCACGGCAGAATGCTGCGGATGGCAGGCATGGTGGCGGACGTTACTAAGCGCAAACGAGCCGAAGAGGGCCTGCGCGAGAGCGAGGAGCGCTTACATCTGGCCATCCAGGCCGGGGGGATGTACGCATACGAGTGGGATCCGTTAACCGACAGAGTGACGCGGTCTGCGGAGTGCATCGATATTCTCGGAAAGGACGAGCCACTGCAGATTACTCGCCGGGAATTGAGCGCCCGGGTCCACCCGGACGACCGCGAGCAGTTTGCGGCCAACGCTTCGCAGCCCACTCCTGAGCACCCAAATTCCCAGATGACCTACCGCGTTCTGCGTCACGATGGTAGCGTGATCTGGCTGGAGAAGAGCGCGCGAGCCTTCTTTGACGACCAGGGCAGGATGCTACGGATGATAGGAGTAGTAGCCGATATCACCGCGCGCAAACACGCGGAACAGGCTCTGGCGCAGTCACAAGAGAAGTTTTCGAAAGCATTCCGGCAAAGCCCAATGCTACTCACGTTATCGAGCACCAAAGACCATCGCTACATCGAGGTTAACGAAACCTTTGAACGTATAACCGGCTGGCGCCGTGACGAGGTCATCGGACGCACGGCCTTCGACCTTGGGCTCTGGGTGGATCCGGCCCAAAGAGTTGACGTCATAAAACGCCTTCTGGCCGAAGGCAGTCTTCGTGAGTTGGAGGCCCGTTTTTGTATGAGAGACGGAAGCATCCGTATTGGTGAGGTGTCAGCGGAAATGATCGAACTCGACGGTCAGCCGTGCGCGCTCGGCGTTATCGCGGACATCACCGACCGTAAAAAGGCCGAAGAGGCCCTGCGCGAGAGCGAGGAACGGTTTCGGTTGGTCGCCAACACCGCTCCCGTCCTTATTTGGATGTCCGATACGGACAAGCTATGCACCTACTTCAATATCCCATGGCTGGACTTCACTGGACGATCCATTGAATCCGAGCTTGGAAACGGCTGGGCCGAAGGGGTCCACCCAGAGGACTTTAAGGTTTGCCTGGAGACCTACAGCAAAGCCTTTGATCGCCGGGAAAGGTTCAGCATGGAGTATCGGCTCCGCAGGCATGACGGAGAATATCGATGGGTTCTCGATATTGGGGCTCCAAGATTCAATGAAGATGGATCATTAGCCGGTTACATTGGATCGTGTGTTGATGTTACCGACCGCAGGGTAGCTGAAGAGGCGTTGCGAGAGAATGAGGATAAGCTTCGGCTCCTTCTCGACTCCACCGCTGAAGCTATTTATGGAATTGACCTCGAAGGCCGCTGTACATTCTGCAACCGAGCCTGTCTTCGCGCTTTGGGATATCAACGTGCCGACGATCTCCTCGGCAAGAATATGCACGAGCTGATTCATCACTTTCGTGGCGATGGCACGATGCTCCCTGCAGAAACAGGTCGAATTATGCGGGCGTTGCAAACCGGACAAGGCGTCCACGTCGACGAAGAAGTCCTGTGGGACGCCAAAGGAAAAAGTTTCCCTGCTGAATACTGGTCCTATCCCCAGCGCAAGGGGCAAGAGGTTGTTGGCGCGGTGGTCACCTTTCTGGATATCACGGAGCGCAAACGTACGGAAGCGGCCCTTGAAAACCTAAGTCGGAGGTTGATTGGCGCGCAGGAACAGGAACGTACTCGAATCGCCAGAGAGCTTCACGATGATATCGGTCAACGTCTCGCCTTGTTGACAGTCGAATTGGGGCAACTCCCACAGGATTCTCCCGATTTGCCTGCGGAAGTCGGTGGCCGCATTGACGAATTACGGAAGCAGGCCTCTGAAATAGCGGCCGACGTCCAATCCTTGTCCCACGAATTGCATTCGTCAAAACTGGAATATCTGGGCATTGTCACGGCCATGAGAGGATTCTGTAGAGAATTCTCTGTGCAGCAGAATGTAGAAATTGCCTTCGCTCATGATGCCATTTCACGAATGGTCCCATCCGACATCTCGCTTTGCCTTTTCCGCGTCTTACAGGAAGCCTTGCACAATGCAGTCAAGTACAGCGGAGTGCGGCACTTCGATGCGCAACTGCGCGCATCTTCGGATGCGATCGATCTCACTGTGCGCGATTCGGGACCGGGTTTTGACGTCGAAGGGGCAATGAAGACCTCCGGGCTTGGCCTCGTCAGCATGGCGGAGCGGATAAAGCTGGTGGGCGGACAGCTTTCCATCGAATCGCACCCCGGAAGCGGCACGACGATCCACGCCAGCGTGCCTCTCCGCGGGGCATCGCAAGCAGCACCGTAGAAGCGTAACAATCCTGTACCCTCTTTTGCTCTGTAAAGCGTTAACCTGCCTTACCCTTACATCGCAGGAACGATGCCAGACTGTCGCTTTTGCCAGTTCTCAGAATAGGAGCCTTTGCCTATTGTCGAGCACTCCAAATTGGCATCGAGCCCTATGCCCTCTAAGAAATGCGGATCGGAACATCAGACGGAGTTTGACGCAGAGATGAATGTCCATTTTCCCGGACCTGGAAGCCGGGATAAGCAGGCCGTCTTGCTAAACCCAAAGCTCCTGGTCTGCTTAGATTGCGGCTTTGCGGAGCTGACCATTTCGAGGAAAGAATTGCCGAGTCTTGCAAGGGGCCTCGGGGAGCAAGACCGGGTGTCCTAGGCCGTCATTCCTGATAAACACCTGAGTGCTCCGCGCGGATTTTTTGGAAGACGTGGCTGTCTTTGTCGCCGTGGAAGCTGCCAGATGAATACCCGCAAAGGATATCTACGCCGTATGTTTTTGCTACCTCGTCCCAGAGTTGTTCGACTTGAATCGCCGCCTCCGCCGAGCGCTCCCCCCACAGGGTAGGTGCGCATTCTCCACAAGCAGAAACGCCACGATGCTTCCCATTTACCGCTTTGGTCGCCGTCCTGATGAGATCGCTGGCAACTCTCAGAAAGCGAACCCGATCAGGCAAACCGTTGACCATGAATGTGGAGAGCACCTCCTCAACATCCAAAGCGATATAGACGCCCTGTTCAACAACAGCCGCAACATCCACGCCCTGTGCCTGCAATGTCCGCCGAAGACTAACGAGATGTGACTCGGTGGCTACGACCACTACCGCATTCCCGGACTCAAGAGCGGCTTTAACGAAAGCACTGAAGCTCGCCAGAAAGGACGCATCATCAAGATAGAAGAAAACCTCGTGGCGGCGACTGATTTCTGTTTCCTGTGAGTCGAACGGCGCATGTGACGGGCGGACCTCCGAAGGGCGCGAGCGATTGGGGGCGGCGGAATCTTGACCTGTCACTCCTCCGCTGACAAACTGCTTGCCCTCGAGGACGGCTTTCACAGCAGGCAGGAGTTCGCTTCCAGCGAATTCTTTCACAACATAGCCCAGTGCACCCAAGTTAAGGGCTTCTTGCACGACGTCGTCAGAAGATTCTTGGCTCAGGAAAATTATTTTGGCCGTTGGGACGAGCTTGCGGATCTGCCGAGCCGCCTCGATTCCATTCAACGAGGGGAGACCGATGTCGAGAAGAATTAGGTCCGGGTTAAGTTCTTCTGCCTTCTGCACTGCGGTCAATCCGTCTGACAGTTCAGAGATGACTGCCAATTGTGGCATCTTCCGCAGCAACGCACGCACAAACCCACGGAAAGGTTCGAAATCATCTACGATTACGACGCGAATATTCGAGTTTTCCAGCAAACCCTGCTTCTGAAGGGGGTCCAACTGCAGGTCTTCGAAGCCCGCCACGAGTCTAGTCTCATTGTTGTTCCAAAACAAGCCAAGAGTGTGATGCATGATTGCCAGGCAGAAGTCACTGACAGAGCAGCTCAGTTGACGATGCCCGTGGTGGCAGACCGACGCGGCGAACCAGATCTTGGAAGCGCGGATCGTCACGCAAGTTGTCCATGCTCGGGTCTATATCAAGATAGATCAGCCAGTGGGATTTCTCTTCGTAGGCCCTCGCCAGCTGTTCAAGCGCGTGGTCGTTTTCTCCGATGCCGACGTAGATTCCCGCCAAGAAGTAAGGTGCGACATATTTTTGCTGTGCTAGTTTTGTCAGGCTCTCGAGTATTTCGAGCGCATCCTTGGTCTTATTGACGGTTCCGTAAGTATGGGCGAGCGCCGCGCGCATCAGGGAGCTGCCGCCTGACAGGGCCACTCCGTTTTCACCTTCGGCGATGGCCATTTCGTATCGACCCGTTTTTCTGTAGACGAGCCCAAGAATCCAATGCGTGACAGGATAATTTCGTTCCAATTCCACGGTTCTCCGTAGCTGCTCGATGGCCTCCTCGTATCGGCGCGCAAGGTAGTAGGACCATCCGACAGCCACGTTGATAATCAGTGAGAGTGGATCGAGCTCATGGCTGCGCTTTATTCTGGCGATAGCTTCGTCGGTTCGTCCCATCGTCATCAGATACTCGGCGTACCAGTGATTCGCGGTGGGGTAGGCGGGACCAAGTTGCAGGCTACGCTTGAATTCCGCCTCAGCCTCTAGCCAGTCCCAATCGGAAAGCCACAGGGGAGCCGCTAGGGACGTGTGCGCTTCGGCGAGATCCTCGTCAAACCGCAAGGCCTTTATTGCGGCTGCCTTGGCTTTCGGGAAGGTGTCCTTTGGCGGCAGATGGCTGTTCCATCCGAGGAGTACGTAGGAGTCAGCTAGTCCGGAATACGCCAGAGCGTAGCTGGGGTCCTTCTCTACGGCCTGCCGAAAGTACTCGATACCCTTGTCGGATCCTTCTTCAGTCCATTTGCTCCAGTGATAGCGGCCTTTGAGGTACAGCTGATATGCCTCGGCACTCTCCGTGTGACGCCTAGCTAACCGCTTCTTCTCCGCCGGGGTGAGATGCAGCCGCAGTTTACCGGAAATTTCGTTGGAAATTTCCTCTTGGATAATAAAGATGTCTCCTAGCTTGCGATTGTACTGCGCGCCCCACAGTTGAGAGCCTGTCGCCACATCCACCAATTCGGTTCCGATAATCAAAGAGCCGTTTCGCTGCGCTATTGTTCCCGTGAGGACGGTGCGGACACCGAGTTCGCGGCCAACAGTTTGAGGGTTAATTTCCCGGCCCTTATAACGAAATACGGTGCTTTGCGCCATCACTCGTATTTTCGGCAGGGTTGCCAAAACATTGATCAAGCACCCAGTGATTCCGTCACTGAGGTATTCGTTGTCTGGGTCGCCACTCGCGTTTGTGAAGGGTAAAACGGCAAGCGAGTTGATGCTCTTGGAAATTCGCTTTTGAGGAAGGGCGCTGTCGGCCAGGAACGCCCGTCCAGACTCCATGTCCCGCTTTAGCCGCCCCAAGTCGGCTCGCAAGTCGACGGCGCTTTGGTAACGCAGAGCGCGGTCTTTCGCCATTGCTTTGTTGATGATGCGTTCCAACTCGGCAGGCAATCTTGGGTTTAGGTGCAGTGAAGAGATCACAGGATTGTTCAGAATTGAGTCGAAAACAACCCAAGAATTAGTCCCCGTAAACGCGCGCCGACCGGTGGCTAGCTCGTACATAACTGCTCCAAACGAGAAAAGGTCGGTGCGCGAGTCCAACTCTTCGCCGCGTACTTGCTCCGGGGACATGTAGGCGACCGTACCCAACGTCGTTCCTGGAGTCGTCAAGCATTCGGGTTCAACGGCAAATTTTGTCAAAGTATTGGCACTAGCGGCGAGTTGCTTTTTAGGTGTGATCTTAGCCAAGCCAAAATCCAGAATCTTGGCATGGCTTCTTTGGGTGACGAAGATGTTCGCGGGCTTGATATCGCGGTGAATGATGCCTTCCGCGTGAGCGGCATCCAGTGCATCTACGACCTCTATACAAATATCCAGAAGACGTTCTATTTCGAGCGGACTGCCAGAAACACGACCTAGCGTGTCGCCATCCAAATGTTCCATGGCAATGAAGATTTTGCCGTCCTCTTCGCCAATATCGTAAACAGTGCAGATGTTGGGGTGATTCAGAGCAGAGGAAGCTCGGGCTTCGCGCTGAAAACGCTCCAAAGCTTCGGGGTTTTCCGCTACGTCATCGGACAGAAATTTCAGTGCGACAAAACGGTGCAAGCGCGTGTCCTCGGCCTTGTAGACCACGCCCATTCCGCCCGCACCGAGTTTTTCCAACACTCGGTAGTGAGAAATCGTTTGACCGGTCCTGGGACTTGAGTGGGTCAGTTGGGTCATGTCTGATGCTGAGCCAAAGTCACGCCCGCGCCTACTGGTAAAACCGACAGTTGTATCGGAGAGTCGGACGTCGACTCGAGGATGTTTTCACCGATACTGAGTGAACAGGCCGGTCTAGGCAACGGATTGAAGGCTACTGTGCGGGGATTTCTGCTCGATTCCGTGTTGTGTTTTCCTTTAGCTTGGCAACGTACACCATCGCTCGTGTCTCAAGAAGCTCCGCTTCGGCTTTCCGTTTTGTCTTCTCGAGCAGCCATGCATAGTTCTTCAAGGCATCGATCAGGGCGGGATAGTCGCGGGGCCAGGATTTCTCGAGGATATCCAGTGATCGCCGGCAAGGCGATTCGGCTTCCGTATAGTAGCCACGAACTAAATCAGCGATGGCTACCTTACTCAGACCCTTCGCCACGCTCGGGTGTTCCGGCCCAAGTAACTGGACCTTGATTGTCACTGCCCGTTCGAAAAGCGCTCCGGCCTCGTCATACTTGCGTTGATCAAGATAGAGCGCTCCTAAGTTCTCGAGCGTCTGTGCGAAGTCTGGGGAGTGCGCTCCAGGAGCTTTTTCCCAGATGCGCAGGGCATGCCTATAAAACAACTCAGCATCGGAGAAGTTGTTTTGGAACTGTTTAGCCACCGCCAAATTGCTGAGGACTGGCGCCAGGTCCGGGTGCTCTGGGCCGAGCAATGCTTCTCGAATACTCAGTGCACGCTGGAGCAGCGGTTCAGCTACAGAGTATCTGCCTTGTTGTTCTTGAATAGCGCCTAAGTTGACGAGGAGAGTAGCCACGTCAGGGCTTTGGGGCCCGAGCGTCTTTTCCGAAATGGTTAGAGCGCGCTGGAAAAGGGCTTCTGCCTGCAGGTACTTGCCCTGTGAATTGTAGGAAGCAGCCAAGTTGTTTAGAACCATGGCAACCTCGGGGTGTTCCGGGCCGAGAACTTTGGTGCGAATGGCCAACGCACGTTGAAACAACGGTTCGGCTTCGGCGTACTTGTGCTCCGCATCGAGAAGAGCCCCCAGATTATTGAGTGCGAGCGCCACGTCCGGATGTTCTGGGCCAAGCCCTTTCTCCCAAAGTGTCAGCGCACGTCGTAAGAGAGTTTCAGCCACTGCATAATTGTCTTGCTTTCGCTGTAGCGTCGCTAAACTGTTGAGCACACTGGCCACATCCGGGTGTTCTGGTCCAAGGACCTCTTGACGGATGACCAAGGCGCGCTGCAAAAGCGTCTCACCTTCTGAGTACATGCCTTGCTCTATCCGAAGCGCTGCCAGGTTGCACAAGACGCTAGCCACATCCGGGTGGTGTGGCCCACGCACTTTTTCCCAAATGTCGAGCGCGCGCTGCAAAAGCCTGTCGGCTTCTGGATATCTGCCGGTGCGTTTATAAAACATACCCAGATTGTTGAGGACCGTAGCTATGGCCAGGTCCTCCGGCCCAAGCACCTTTTCGCGAATAGTTTGGACGCGCAGCAACAGGCCTTCCGCTTCCGAATAATTACCTTGCGCCTCCTGAACCGTAGCAAGGTTGTCGAGGACCGTGGCAATATCTGGATGTTCCGGCGGAAGGGCCTTTTGCCAAATTACCAAGGTGCGCCTGTAGAGAAGTTCGGCCTCCTTATAGTTGCCTTGCGAACGGTAAACTGCCGCCAAGTTATTAAGATTGTTAGCGAGATCCGGGTGTTCGGGTCCTAACGTCTTTTGACGAATGGCCAGCGCACGCTCGAAAACTGACCGGGCTTCCGAATACTTGCCTTGCTCTCGCCTGAGTGAGCCGAGACCGTTGAGAACCAGAGCAACGTCTAAGTGCTCCGGACCAAGTATCTTTTCGCGGATCACCAGAGCGCGTTGAAAAAGCGGCTCAGCTTCCGAATACCTGGCTTCGTCCTCCAGAAGCGTGGCCAGATTGTTGAGGCCGCTGGCAACGTCCAGATTCTCTGGTCCATAAATTGTCTCCCAGATGCTCAGGGCGCGGCGGTATAGCGGCTCGGCTTCGGCATATTTGTTTTGTGCCTGCCGAAGCGAGGCTAAGTTGTTTAACGATGTCGCGAAACGAGGATCTCGATCTCCGAATTGTTCTGCCTGATGAAACGCGTTGTTGAAGAAATTGTCGGCGTCTGCATAACTCCGTTGCCGAAACGCTTGTACTCCGGCTGCGTTCTCACTTTCCCACGAGGGCACTTGAGCGGAGCTTGTAGCGGCCCATAAGGTGAGGGCTAGCGGCATGGCGATATGGTTCAACTTCATTGCCCAGGCTCCTCAAGCAGGCTCTGGCTCCAACCATCGAATTTTGGCCAGTCGCTACGTTGGCGGAAACTGTCAGAATTGCCAGCTCAAGGGGTTCCGCGCGGGAAGATATTGATTGGTCCGCCGAGGCTTTTGGCTGGGAATGAGTTGCACCGACGGTCTCGGGGGAAATTAAACAGTTTCGGATCAGCGTGCGTAGTGGGATGGAAACAACTCGCGAGTTCCAGAGATGCGCGTAATTCGCCTACAGGTCAAATTCAGAGCTTCGATCCATGGCGGTTCTTTCGCTACTCGAACGGTTAGCCTCGCAGGACGACGCTCAGAAGGGACTTGTTGATTTGCAGGACTCGCCGTCTGCTGCCGTACTCGATGAAGCCCAGTTTTCTGAATTTGTTCATGAACAAATTGACCCGCGTGCGTGTTGTGCCAATCATCTCCGCCAGCATCTCTTGCGAAACCGTGGGAACTATCTTCTCCGGCTTGTTTTGTTTGCCATAGCCCGCGAGCAGCAGCAGAGTGCGCGCCAGCCGCTTCTCGATGGAGTTAAAGAGATGGTCGATGAGGTCTTCCTCGACTCGTTTGTTTCGCTTCAAAAGATAAGCGATGAAGCGGTCGGAGAGCGCGTATTCTTCGTGGAGCGCGCGAATCATCTCGTCTTTCTCAGTGACGAGGACGGTTGTAGGTGTAGTCGCCCTTGCCGTTGCGGTGCAAATGGACTGGCCCGCAAGGCACCCTTCCCCGAAAAAATCACCCGGTCCCAGAATGGCCACAACAGCTTCTCTCCCGATCTCATTGACCACCGTAAGGTTCACAGCGCCTTCCTGAATGTACATGACGTTCGTCGCGGGATCGCCCTGTGCGAAAACGGTTTCTTCTCTTCGAAACTTTTCTAGCTTTCTCCCCGGGCCTGCCGAGGCGAGATACAATTGCACATCAAACACGGGCGTTCTTGAATTCGCTTTTTTGGGGGAGCGACGGAGGCTGACAGGTACACGTCGACTCGAGGAAAAGCGACCCATCTCACACCGTTCGAGCAGTAGCATGGAACGCGATCCTCCTGACTGTCCGATCCAGGACACTCCAAGTCGGCACATCATTGAGGCTAGAGAAGCTAGAGTTTTTCTTAAACTGTCAAAATTGACAGGCTGCGGTTCGCCAATACTAAGCCTCCGTCTTTTTGGCCCCTGCAATGACCTGTAACTTTTGACAGGTGCATGCGGTGCTCCATCCTGACAGGCTTCACGAATGCGTAAGATTTTTTCGCCATGGTTCTGTTCAGGGAGGAATCCCATGCGATTCACTGTCCTATGCCTCTTAGCGTCCGCCGTGCTCCCGTCGGTAAGCCGAGCACAAGTTCCTGTTTTCGTTATTACACAGGAAGGCAGCTCGATTAAGTTCGGCGTGAAGGCCTCGGTGGCCATCGCCGGTAGCTTCGAAAAGTGGGACGGCAACCTGACATTTACGTCTCCTGAAGCCACGACCGGGGCTTTGGACGTCAAGATTCAGGCGGCCAGCGTGAATACCGGAAGCGGCATGAAGGATGGCAAGCTGAAGGGCAAAGACTTCTTCGACGTCAAGCAGGATCCGTTGATCACGTTTCAATCAAAGAAGATTGTACAGACCGGTCCCGACACCTTTGAGATTGACGGCGACTTTACGATACGCGGAGTGACTAGGCGCGAGACGCTGACTCTAGTCGTTTCCGGCAAGGGCACAGGCTCAGGAGAAATCAAAGGGACAATGGCTTTCGACCGTAAGGACTACGGCATGAACAGCGGCATTCCTTTTATCAGGGTCGCCGACCACGTCGAAGTAACTGTCGACCTCAAGGGGAAGCGAGTCAGCGGGCCTCCGTTGGTTTTCAAACAATAACCACCTGTTCGGGCAGAGCCGCCGGCTGTCAGCATTCATTTCGTTCTCTGTAACTATCGTCCTCACTGCGAATCTCAAAGCTGCGGCGTGACGAAACTAGAGCCCTTTACCTCTGCGAAGGCAAGTATTATTGCTGCGCTGCAAGGGCTCGGTAGGAGGCAAGAGGGGGGTAAAGGGGATCTCCATCCTGGTCCCGCGGCCCTTGGGAGCACAAGCGACCGGCAGAGTTTGTTTCCCCATGCCCGGCTGTGCTCGCTTGCAAGTCGGTCTTGTCAGGAGACGATTGTGAACTCCGGTTTCCTCTACGGGACAAACGAGATCGTCATCTACTTTGCATTTTTCGCGTTGATGCTTGCGACAACCGAGGCTGGCTTCCAGCTCGGCCGAAAGTCCGAAGGCAGCACTCCCGACAAAACTAAGTCACAGGTCTCTGCTGTCGAAGCCGGGATACTTGGCGTTCTCGGGTTGTTGCTTGGATTCACTATGTCCATGGCCGTGTCTCGCTTCGAGGCGCGCAAGCAGCTTGTGCTGGACGAAGCCAACGCCATCGGCACCTCCTGCCTTCGTACAGGGCTCCTCCCCGTGCCGCAAGGCTCCGAGATCGCGAGTCTTCTTCGCCAGTACGTCGATGTCCGCGTGCAATACGGGACTGCGGGCAATGATCTCCCGCGACTCGACACTTTGCACACGCAAACTGCCCGTTTGCAGAAGGAATTTTGGGCGCGAGCCGTTGCTTATGGGCAGAAAGATCCCAACCCGGTGAGGGCCGGCTTATTATTGGAATCGCTGAACCAAGCCATCGATCTGGAATCGGCGTGGAGGATGGCTTTGCAAAATCGTGTGCCGTCGAGCGTGATTTATGTGAACGGCATCGTCGGCTTACTGGCAACAATGGTGGTCGGATACGCATTTGGCTTGAACGGAAGGCGGCAGATCTTCTCTATGTGCGTGCTAGCCCTAGCCATCACCCTGGTTCTTGCCGTAATCATCGATCTCGACCGGCCGCGCTCGGGATTGATCCGCATAAGCCAGCAACCCATGATTGACCTGCAGCACTGCCCTTGAAACGCTGAATGTAACGGCCTCGGAACCGAAGCATTCCTCTCCTCAGTGAAGAATTGGGAGTCGCGGTATGCGGAGCTCAAATGGTGTAGCTACCATCGGATTCCGACGACCTCAGTTGCCGTGCAGGAAACGTTTCCGACCGGGAAGTACGATCGGCTGCGCGACCGGCCGAGCGACGGCTTAGGCAGCGGAGCCTACACCACGACGTTGGCGTTCTACTCGCGGACGTACTTCTGGCTGCCGAATGGCCGCATTCTGCGCATGCGCTTCAACGTCTCGCAGAGTTTTTCGAGCAACGTGAACGTAGAAGACGTGAGTGTTTACGGCACTGGCGCAGGCTTTCGAGGGTACGCGAAGCCCGGCAATTCCCTCTTCGTCGACGCGTCCTGGGAATACAGCCTGACGCGGAGGTGGGTGCTGGCGCTCGACGCCACATATCGCCACAACGGCAACACCCGCGCGACCGGATATGACACTCTGGATCCCGACCGCGTGCAGAATCCACCCAGCATCCGGCTGGATTCCGGCTCCAGCGAGGCGTTCGCCTTCGCGCCGGCAATCGAATACAGTTGGAAACCCAATCTGGGCGTGGTCCTCGACGCCCGCGTGATTCCCGCGGCCCACAATACGCGATCACACCGGTCGTGGCGATCAACTTCGTCCGCTGATCACCGGCCAGCCGAGAGCCTCAGCGAAGGGTGTTCGACGCGAGAAAGTAGAGAAAACTGCCCTGTCTTGCTGTGGTGGACAACTGACTAGATGGTGTTGCATCGACCGGTTGAGCCCGCAGCGTTAACCAGGCATGAGGATTACTTCCGGGTGCCCCGTGACTCCGAACCGTTTCCGCATGGCATAGACGATCTCTGTGCGGACTGGTATTTTTGCCAGTTCTCGGACGCGGCACGGTGTTTTATAAACTCGCGCGTTCACAGTAGTCCGTCTGTTCAAGGATCCTGAACGAGGGGAAAAAACTATGAGCGCGGCTGACAAAGCAATCAAACAAGATTCCCTGCCTTTCCCACCTACACCGTCGGCGAGCATCGCCGGCCGTACGATGCAGGAATCGGTCTACAAGAGGCGCGTTGAGCCGCGTCGGCTTCCCGCCGGCTCTCCGAACATCCTCATCGTTCTGATCGACGACGCAGGTCCCGGCCTGCCGTCCGCCTTCGGCGGCGAAGTCCAAACCCCGACGATGGACCGCGTCGTCAAGGAAGGGATCGCGTACAACCGCTTCCACACCACAGCCATGTGCTCGCCCACGCGGGCGGCCATGTTGACCGGCCGGAATCATCACCGCGTCGGTAACGGGCAGATCGCGGAGCTGGCGAACGACTGGGACGGATACTCGGGCCACATCCCCAAAAGCAGCGCGCTAGCGGCCGAGGTGCTGAAAGACTATGGTTACAGTACGGCCGCCTGGGGAAAGTGGCACAACACGCCTGCCGAGGAAACGACTGCGGCCGGTCCCTTCGAGAACTGGCCGACTGGGCTGGGTTTCGAATATTTCTACGGATTCCTGGCAGGCGAGGCCTCGCAGTATGAGCCCAATCTGGTGCGGAACACGACCGTCGTCCTGCCGCCCAAGAGCTCGGAGCGGGGCTACCACCTCAGCGAAGATCTAGCGGACGACGCCATCGGCTGGCTGCACAAGCACAAGGCCTTCCAGCCTGATAAGCCGTTCTATATGTATTGGGCGAGCGGCGCGATACACGGTCCGCACCACATCATGAAGGAGTGGGCCGACAAATATAAGGGAAAGTTCGACGACGGCTGGGACGCCTACCGTGAGCGCGTGTTTAAGCGCGCCAAGGAGAAGGGCTGGATTCCCGCCAATGCTCAGCTCACGCCGCGGCACGAAACCATGCCGTCCTGGGACAGCATCCCCGAGGACGAGAAGCCCTTCCAGCGCCGCTTGATGGAAGTGGCCGCCGGCTTCACCGAACACGTGGACGTTCAGGTCGGTCGGGTGATCGACGAGATCGACAAGCTCGGCTATGGCGACAACACTCTGATCTTCTACGTCTGGGGAGACAACGGCTCCTCATCGGAGGGACAGAATGGCACAATCAGCGAACTGCTGGCGCAAAACGGCATTCCCACCACCGTTAAGCAGCACATTAGGGCGCTTGATGAGCTGGGTGGACTCGACGTACTTGGCTCACCTAAGACCGACAACATGTACCACGCAGGGTGGGCCTGGGCTGGCAGCACACCCTACAAGGGGACCAAGCTTCTAGCCTCGCACTTCGGCGGCACGCGCAACCCGATGGCCGTCCGTTGGCCGGCGAAGATCAAACCCGATGCCACAGCGCGACCGCAATTTCATCACTGCAACGATCTCGTCCCAACAATCTACGAAGTTCTCGGCATCACACCACCGCTTGAGGTCAACGGCGTTCTACAAGACCCAATCGACGGCGTGAGTTTCGCCTACACCTTTGACGATCCAAGGGCCAAAGGTAAATTGCTCACTCAATACTTCGAGATCATGGGCAGCCGCTCCATATACCACGATGGTTGGATGGCTTCCGCTTTGGGACCGCGCCTCCCTTGGGTTCCTGGTATACCTCCAGGCATTCACGAGTGGACGCCGGACAAGGACGTCTGGGAGCTCTACAACCTGAAGGACGACTGGACCCAGGCGAACGACCTCGCCGCAAGCATGCCGGAGAAGCTCGTCCAATTGAAGGATATCTTTCTCATCGAGGCTACGAAGAACAAGGCGCTTCCCATTGGTGGCGGCCTTTGGGTTGTGGTACTACACCCCGAGATGCGCATTGCCCCTCCCTATACGGAATGGACCTTCTCCGGCGACACCGTCCGCATGCCGGAGTTCTGCGCGCCAGCCTTGGGCAACAAACCGAACGTCGTCGTCATCGACGCCGAGATCCCGCCCAACGCCAACGGCGTGCTCTACAAGCTGGGCGCGAACTCCGGAGGCCTCACCTGCTTCGTGGAGGACGGCGTGCTCTGCTACGAGTACAATCTCTTCATCATCCAGCGCACGAGGATCCGCGCCAAGCAGAAGCTCCCCGTGGGAAAGGTGAAGATCGAGGTCGAGACGGCGTACGCAGTGCCTAAGCCCGGTGGCCCGCTCGACATCACCATGAGGGTCAATGGTCAAGTGGTGGCGACAGGCCAGGTCCCGATATCCGCGCCGCTACTCTTCACTGCCAACGACTGCCTCGACATCGGCATTGCCCTCGGCTCGCCCGTGTCGCTTGACTACTACGACAAAATGCCGTTCAAGTTCAACGGCACCATCAAGCAGGTGCGCGTGGAGTACGTGACAGCGAAGAAGGAACTAG
>Ga0137415_10001065_pt1 | contig 27047 bp, 24 predicted proteins | sample CZODoug3_1_1_16f_FD_183082 | JGI IMG/M metagenome (GOLD analysis project Ga0137415, IMG submission 183082) | Vadose zone soil fungal communities from Angelo Coast Range Reserve, California, USA - CZODoug3_1_1_16fungal (Hybrid Assembly) | ecosystem: Environmental > Terrestrial > Soil > Vadose...
GGATTCAAGCTGGCGATGCTCGGCGCCGGAACCGTAACCGTAAAGCTCACGCCATTGCTCGCCACTCCGCCAACGGTCACCACAACATTGCCGCTCGTCGCTCCCGCCGGCACAGGCGCAGTAATGCTTGTCGCGCTCCAACTCGTCGGCGTCCCCGCAATTCCATTGAACGTCACCGTGCTCGTTCCCTGCGTTGCCCCGAAGTTCGCTCCCACGACCGTTACTGACGTGCCGACCAACCCCGACGTCGGATTCAAGCTCGTAATGCTCGGTCCCGGCGTCGCATTATTCACCTTCACCGCAACTCCCGCGCTCGTGGTCGTGTTCCCGGACGTATCCGTCGCCACAGCCCTCAAAATGTGGTTCCCATCTGACAAAGCGGTCGTATTCAGAGCATAGCTGTAAGGCGCCGCAGTGATTGCCGCCCCGGTATTCGCGCTGTCTACTTTGAACTGCACGCTAGCAACCGCAACGTCGTCACTTGCGTTGGCGTTCAGGGTGGCCGTGCCAGAGATCGTCGCGTTGGCTGCCGGCGACGTGATCGAAACTGTGGGTGGGGTCGTGTCCTTGGATGTTGAGCAGGACAAGTCGCCACTTACTACGGAAACATTCTGAGCATCCGTCGAGTGTACACGGCAGTGGTACGCCGTTCCGGGATTGAGGTTTGAGACCGTCAGTCGATGGCTAGTGACCATCGTGGAATCAACCGCGGTCGTGGATCCGTAGCTGGTCGTTGCCCCGTACTCGACTTGGGAGTTGGCAGGCACATTTGTCTGCCAGTCAATTCCGACGCTCGTCGGAGTTGCATTCGCCGTCGCTATATTCGAGATCGCCAGAGGAGCTGGGTTTCCGCTGCCGCCTGCAGTCACCAGACCCGAACAGCCGCTGCTGAAAAGCAACATGCCTATCGCGAACAGCATCAGGATGTTTGTTGCGAATAGACGGCCCGAAATCTCCCGAGTATTTCCGAAACCCCTCATGATTCTCCTCGACCTCCCAACATCCAAGATTAAGGACGCCATTCCCTCGTCGGCGGCCGGGCAGTCTCCCGATGGAAGGACAGCCCTCTCCCCACTGTCAGGAGACTAGAAGGAGGGGCGCGGGCACTGCTACTGCCCGTAAGGACAATTTTGGGGCAGGGGATTGACTGCCCTTGATTGTACTTCAGGACTTAGGAAATGCCCCCTATTCGCGGCCAAGAAACCCCTGATTTATGTTTCTCAGCTAAGCCACGAGGGACAGGCTTGACTGCGTACTTACGGGATGTCTCGCTGACGGTGCGCCAAACCACGGCTCCTATTTGATCCGCCACGGAGGGGGGTACCGTGAAAGAGGCGTCGGGTAATTTGACCTTGGATCGCCTGTTCGTCCCGCCTCTGGACTAGAAATACCATGAATTGCCACGATTTTGGAATCTCAATCCAATGTCCATCTTGCCCACGCGCACTTTGTGTTGCACGATGGAGCTACGCCGCGCTGTGGAATGAATCAATCCTAAGGAGTTAGAGGAATGACGGATCCAACGCCCGCGCTCTCCGCCCCGCGTCAACTGCGCTCCGGGCTACTTTCAGGGCAGTGGCCAGTGCTTCTCGTTTGCCTGCTGGCAGCCGCCCTCATATTGCCGGGCTTGGGCAAAGCAAGCTTGAAGGACTGGGACGAAGCCATCTACTCGCAGGTTTCCAAGGAAATCGTGCAATCTGGAGATTGGCTCACGCTTCATTGGGGGCACCAGTTGTGGTTCGAAAAGCCCCCTCTCTTGATTTGGGGAACCGCGGCTTTTTATCGCGTGTTCGGAATCAATGAGTTCTGTTCCCGAATTGTTTCTGCTCTCGCCGGAATTGTTCTTGCGGGCTTGACTTGCGTAATTGGCAGAAGGCTTTACGGAACGACTGTGGGAATTCTTTCTGGTGTGATTCTTATCACGGGATCGGAATTCCTCTTCCGTGCCCGTTTTGGCACCACCGACGTTCTCCTCACTCTCTTCACCTTCCTTGCCATTTATGCCTATCTCCGCCTTGAAGATGGCGATGGCCGCTGGTGGTATCTGGTTTTGTCCGCCGCGGCGCTCGCGGTCATGACCAAGGGTGCAGCGGCCGCGATTGTACCTGCGGTCATTGGACTTTCTGTATTGCTCAACGGAACCTTGTGGCGGGTGTTGCGCTCCAGAAAATTCTGGGAGGGCTTCGCCATTGCCCTTTTGATTGTTGCCCCCTGGCACGTCGCCATGCATCTCAAATACGGCTCGAGGTTTTGGCAGAACTACCTCGGGATTCACGTGCTATCGCGCGCCGTCGCTCCGCTCTCGACGTACTACACCGGAGGTCGTCCTTTTTATTTGTCCGTGTTGCAGAATGAATTCTTTCCGTGGTTTTACCTTGTTCCTTTTGCACTTGCTATCGCCCTGCGGGCGTTGCTTCGAAAAGAAGTGCCGCCATCCAGAATTTTGATCTTGGAAGTGATGGTCGTCTTTGGTCTTTACACCATGGTTCGCACAAAGTTTCCCTGGTACGTCACTCCGCTCTATCCCGCATTGGCCATCCTAACCGCCTGCATGGTGGAGCAGGTCTACAGGAATCTGAGGGACATCGCTTTCACCGGTCTGATCATCGCCTGTTGTTTCTCTGCGCTCTTCGCTTCACCCTGGCTTGTCTTTGCTTTCGGAGGCCTGGCATTCCTGTGTGCGGTCTGGGCTTACAGGTCTAGTGATTCGGACCGTCCCTTGCGAGCGGTCGCAGTCGTGCTGTCTTTCTTCTTGCTGGCCTCCGCCGTCGAGCTTCTGCCATCCAACTACCGCGATGGAATAGCGCCTGTCGCCGCCCTGGGCCGCATCGCCGCTGCTTCTCCGGAGAGCCGCGAACCCTTGCTGGTGTTGGCTCGGCCCTATGGGGGAACCCCCGGCCCCACTCTGATGTACTACAGCGATCGGCCCGTTGAGTGGGCCCAGACGTACGGAGACCTTCTCCAATTCTTTAAGAATGGAAATTCGAAATCCGTCATCATCGGGCGGAACATTCTAGACACGGTTTCCAGGGACTATCGTGTGGAAGTGCTTGCTGAGTCGGGGCCGCTTCTTTACGTGCGGATGACCCCACTCGTGCCGCCGCACCTCCCTGCAACACCCTAAAAATCTGAAAACTGTTTGGGGTCGACTGGCGATCGCAGCGGGATTAGGAGGCCTTCATCCTTGCGATGAGTTGCTCTTTCGGATACTTTTTTGTGATAAGCCCGCATCGCGGATCTTGTAAATCAGCGCCCGGTAGCTAATGTTCAGGGCTAGCGCCGCCTTTCGGCGGTTCCATTTGTTTTCACGCAGCGCATTGAGTATCAGGTTCCCTTCCATCTCACGGACCGCTTGCTTGGCAATTCGCTTCAGCGGGATGGTACCGTCAAGACCCACTCGGTGAGCGGCCATGAAAGACCGCCTCGGCGGCCGCTCCGGCTCGACCGTATCCAGCGAACCCAGAATCGAATAGCGCGCAACCACATTCTCGAGTTCGCGAATGTTTCCTCGCCATTCCCGGTTCGATAAGCTCTCCATGTTTTCTTCGGAAAATGGCGGCGTGCTCTGCCCGAAGCGGGCGTTCAGTTGTCCCAGAAAGTACTCCGCCAGCTGTACTACGTCTTCGCGGCGTTGGCGCAAGCTTGGCAGATTGATACTGATTACGTTGATCCGGTAGTACAAATCATGCCGGAATCGTCCAGCCTCAATCTCCGCCTGCAAATCTCGATTGGTGGCGCAGATGATTCTGGTTTCCGCTTGTCTTTCTTGTTTGTCCCCGATGCGGCTGAAATGTCCATCTTGGAGTAACTGTAAGACCTTGGCTTGCAGGCTCAAGTCCAGGTCCGCGATCTCGTCCAGAAAGAGTGTCCCCCTGTGCGCCATTTCCACGTAGCCCGGCTTTGATGTATGCGCATCCGTGAAGGATCCCCGTTCGTAGCCGAACAATTCACTTTCGAGTAGCGCTCCTGGGATTGCCGCGCAGTTCACTTTTACGAACGCGCCTGAGGACATTTTCGACCGGGAGTGAATGTACTGTGCAAGTAGCCCTTTCCCTGTTCCGTTCTCTCCTTGAATCAGGATGGGCACGTCGGTCCCCAGCACTTTTTGCACTTTTTGCCGGATCGAAATCATGGGCAGGGAACGGCCGAAAATAATCTGCTCAGGTGGCAGACTTACTGTTCTCGAATCTGCTCCGCCGTTTCTGTTTTCACAGCCAGCCATCGAGAATCCTTAGCATGTCCGGGTGGGGAACTTCCCCCTTTCTTCCCGTGCACACAAGGAACCAATTCTGGACTTCCCTTTTTGCAAAGGGCCTGGACGCAGCAATCCTCTTATTGTTATTGTAAATGACTGATTACAAGAACTTTAGATAGGGGGATGCTCTTGCGATATGTATACCGTGAGGGCCCTGAGTTCCGCTTCTGAATTCCCTTCCTCTGCGGAAAATGATTTCGCAAAGATGACAAACTCTTCCCGGACTGGTGCCCCGCTAGAAATGGGTGAAGCGTATAGCCACTCGTCAATAAATTGTTGAACCCGCTACCTCGGCGGGAATATGAACGCTTCCAGCAAATCTGCTCGCGCCTTTTCGTCCGACGCTACCACTCGCAAGATATCGCTGACAGAAAGCATGCCGAGGAATCTCTGCTGCCCATCCAGCACGATGAGATGAAAGATCGTGTTCTGTTCCATCAAACGCAGGCAATCTTCCAGTGCTACTTCCGGCGTTACCGTGACCAGTTCGCGCGTCATGATGTCCGCAGCCTTCATCCATGCAGGACACTTGTTCTCCGCGGCAACTTTATCGGAAACATCGCTGTGAGAAATTACGCCCGTAAGCTTGCCGCTTGCATTCGTGACGCCGACCGAGCGCACTTGCTTCTCGCGCAGATATTGCGCGGCCTGGTGAACACTCGTCTCTTCTGTGATGGAAAAAACTTCCTTGCGGGAACCGATCAGATCCGCTACTTTCACTGGACCCTCCGCGGGGACAACCTGGCCGGATAGTAGGCCCAACCTGCCCCCGATTGCAACACGAATTCTAGACAACTCCCGTCACAAAAAAGAAGCAGGACATAAGAATCGTGGCACTCGCAAAAATGGGCACGTTCAAGAGATTTTGGGTCAGGCTCGGACAGCTTCCCCGCGAATGATATCGTAGCGTTCAATCACGGCGGCAACGCCCATTCGTGTGCTGCCGTCTTCCATTCGGCGCTCCACTCTCACCACTCTTCCCAGGGCTCGGACAAAAACCTCGGAACCGTGCGTTATCTCCGCGGGCAGTGTCAGTGTAATGTCCAGATGTGAACCCGACTCCAGGTTCTGATCAACAACAAAATAGAGGCCGCGCGTCGAAATATCGCGGGTCTTTCCCGGCTGCGAATCCGGCTTCCGCTCCGCCGGAACCCGGATGATGATTGGTAAAGACAAGTCATAGCGTCGAGCAGTACGGCGTTCCGTCATTTCCGCATTCCCCCAACTACGGCGCACATATTTTGGCTTACTCGCGCGCAACTCTTGCCCAACTTCAGCAACTTCGACTGCCGGCGGCGTTAGACGCGCCGCGTCCCCACCATAGGGGGCTCGACTCCTATGCCAAGGTTGTCGAAGCTACTTTCCTCGTCCGTGGCGTATCCAGATTAAATTGGCGCATTTTATACAGTAGCGCCTTGTAACTGATCCCCAGCATTTTTGCGGCGTCCTTGCGGCACCAGCGCGTCTTTTCCAGCGCGTCGGCGATCGCCTCCATCTCCGCTTCGTCTTTTAGGCCGCGCACCAACGCCTTCAAGCCCTGCTCCTTCGGCGGCGCGGGTTCCTCCCGAGGCGAAGTACGCTGACGTGTCGAAGACATCTCGACCAATTCCCGTAAGCTGCCCTCATCGTCCTCGAGAATCACATAGCGCTTTACGAAATTCTCCAGTTCGCGCAGGTTGCCGGGCCACGGATAGTTCACCGCTGCGTCCAGCAGATATTTGGAGGGTCCCGGCGGCGTCTTGCCGAATTTCTCGCTGTACTTTTGCAGGAAATGACGGAACAACAGTGGAATCTCCGCCGTACGTTCGCGCAACGGCGGCACGTTGATCGACAGTACGTTCAACCGGTAGTAGAGATCTTCGCGGAAGCGTCCCGTCTTCATCGCTTCATGCACATCCACGTTGGTTGCCGCCAGCACACGCACATCGGTCTCCACCAAGTGCCGCCCGCCTAGTCGCGAATACTGATGATCCTGCAGTACGTGGAGCAGCTTTGCCTGCAGGTGCGTGCTCATTTCCGCGATTTCATCCAGGAAGATCGTGCCCTTGTTGGCCATTTCGAACTTGCCCGGCTTGCTGCGCACCGCGCCCGTGAACGCTCCTTGCTCAAACCCGAAAAGCTCTGATTCCAGAAGCTCCCCCGGCAAAGCAGCGCAATTCACTTTCACGAATGGCTGGTTCCGGCGCTTCGAGCGCAGGTGAATCATTCGCGAAACAACTTCCTTGCCCACGCCGCTCTCGCCACAAATAAAAACTGGTACGTCCACCGGCGCGATCTGCAGGATTTGCTGTCGGATCCGCACCATCTGCGGGCTGGCGGCCAGAAAGCTCAAATCCTCGGTCACTTGATCGCAATAATCGCGTAGCGCCTGGTTCTCCGTTGTCAGCTGCTTTTTTTGCCGCGACTTCAGCATCGCCGCGTCCAACTCCGTTTTCTCGAACGGTTTGGTTAGATAATCATGTGCTCCGATCCGGATGGCTTCGACGACCGTCCCCACCTCGTTCGAGCACGACAGCATGATGACGTTCAGACTGCGGTCGACTTGCATCAATTCCTTCAGCGTTTCCAGTCCATTCATCTCCGGCATCAATACATCCAGGATAATGAAGTCGGGCCGCTCGCCTTTGTTCACTCTTTCGAGCGCCTCTTTCCCGGAACTGACGGTTTCCACCTCGAATCCGTCGACTTCCAGCAAAGTCTGCAAGTACTTTCGAATGCTGGGCTCGTCATCCACAACAAGAATTTTTTCTTTTACAGCCATTAGATTTTCCCTTTCGACCAGAAAGGCTTTGCGTGTCTTAGCCCTGATCCATTGGCAACAAAAACGTAAACTTACTTCCCGTCTGCGACTCGCTCGCTACCCATATCTTTCCGCGATGTGCCTGGATGAGCCGTTTTGCGATCGCCAATCCCAAACCCATCCCAGACGTATTCCTGTCCACGCGCACAAAATCTTCAAATATCTCTTGATGATGCTCGGCCGCGATACCGGGCCCGGAATCCGCCACGCTTACTTCCACGCTGTTCGGGCGCGGCAACCGGAACCTGCGCCGTTCTTCCACTGGAGCCAAGGCCGCCACGCGCCGTTCCCAGAAATGCGGCGCGGCGCGCAGCGTTACGCTGCCACCGCTCGGCGTATGCTTCAGGGCGTTATCAAGGAGATTTGCCGCCGCCTGCTGCACCTTCTGATAATCGAATCGGAATGTCGGAATGGACGGGTCAAAGCTCGCGTCCAGCTTGACCCCTTTACGTTGAAACGCCTCTGACCAGCGCTTGGAGAGTTCATCCAGACAATCTCGCAGGTCGTTCTCTCGGAGCTGCAGCACCAGTTTTCCGCTCTCCAAAGCCGAGTAGTTCAAGAACATCGACACCAGACGCACTAGGCGCTCGCAACTGTCCTTGGACTCTTCCAGAATGTCCCGTTGCTTGTCCGTCAGACGCCCGAGAGAACCGGCCAAGAGAAGATCGTAATAACCCTTGATCACCGCGAGCGGCGTTTTCAATTCGTGCGCCGCTGAAGCCAGAAACACTGTCTTCTGCCGGTTCACTTCCTGCAGTTTCAAGTACGCGGCCAAAAGGTTGCGGTACGTGATTTCGCGTTCTTGCAAGAGCTCTTGTACCGTGAGTTGGGTAGCGGGATCCGGCCCCGGTAGCACTTCTGATTTGTTCTCAATTTCCACCACTAACCAGTCCGACTCCGGCATCCACTGAACCCGTGCAGTAGATTCCTCACCATTTCGCTGGATCTGCAACTCAACTTCGTGTTCACCTTTTTCGACCTCGCCAAAGATCTTCCGTGCATCCACCTTAAGCAGGTCATTAAACAGATTTAAACCTGGAGTTATCGCGTACCCGCTGGATTCCAAGAACTGCCTGGCGCGTGTGTTTACGAGCAGTAGACGACCACTTCGCTCGGCCACGATCAAGGGCTTCTCCATCGAGTCCAGTAGTCCACGAACGAACCCAATGGGAAGAGACGTCCGACTCCCCTCTTCCGCTATGGAAGGAATGACAATCCGTCCCGTCATCAATCGATTCCGCCCTTGTGCAAAGTGGTAAAAATTTTCCCTAGCCCGGCATCGTTACAGAGGGGCCTCAAAGAGTCAATGGTAAAAGCGTTCCATTTGCACATTTGCGGAAAGGAAGTGGAGTTCCCGAGCTATTTGATAGGCCAACTCAATCGCTTCAATCCATATGCACCTGTAATCTTATTAAAATAAACAACTTATTCTATCTCTCCATCCCTTCCTCTGGCACTCCAGATGCTTGTATCCGTACTAGTTCCTTGGTACTAAGCTAGCGAGATCCCTTGGAAACGAATATTCTCAAAAAGAGGCAGCTCTTGGAAACTCCGTCAACCCGGCGCTCGCCACGCATCCGCTTGCAAGTGCCTGTCTTCTTGAGGGGAACAGATGTCTCCGGCGCTGAGTTTATTGAGCTCACCAAGACCCTCAATATCAGCGCCACCGGCGCATGTATTGCCTCAGCGCACATTCTCAGGCCGGATCAGACGGTTCATCTCACCATTCCCGCCCCCACGCCTACTTCCTCCAGCTTGGTCCCCAGCGAGACGCCCCCCATTGTGGCCAAGGTTTTGCGTCAGGAGTCGGCTGGGGAAATGCGTCTCTTTGGATTGGAATTCCTCCGGCCGCTTGATTAAATCCAAGTATTTCCCTGGCCGTAACTGCCCTTTACCGGGTGATTTCGTTACATTTACCGTTATTCACGCATCTGCTTTTTTGTACCCGAATATGATGCTTTTGTAATAGGATACCCCCGCAATTTGGGAGGTTTTGTTGTCAGGCGGACTCGCCTGGGTCTAGTACGAATGGCCTCTTGGTTGCTTTACCCAGTTAGAGAAGACTAGAATCGCTTTCCCCATACCCCGCGGGGATAGGCAGAGGTTAGACCTATACCGGATATGCCCAGCCCCGGCGCCCCGGCGCCCCCGCGCTTGCCGATTGAGGATTCTTATTTCGAGCTGTTGGCCGACACGCTCGAAGGCCTCGATTTGCCTGCGCGCGGCCAATTTCTTCAGCGCTACTTACGCGCCATCGCTCACCTTGAGCTGCGCGAAGACCAAAGTGTGCAAATTTGGGACGACATGCTTTCCCGCCGCCGCGAACTCACCAATCTCGTCGGCCGCCCAGTCTCTGTCAAGACCGCTCTTACCGACGTCCTCTGCTCTTCCGGTTTTCTTCGTCTTCCCATCCTCATCGAGTATGAAGAGCTCAAGAGGCTGGAACTCGATGCCGTGACCGATCCTTTGACTGGTCTCCACAACCGCCGTCTCTTCAGCGAATCATTCGAAAAAGAACTCAATCGCGCGCGCCGCTACGGCCAGCCTCTGGGATTGGTTACCGTCGACTTGCACCGTTTCAAGGAAGTAAATGACAAGCACGGCCATCCTCGTGGTGACGACGTCTTGCGTGCTGCCGCAGCTACCTTGAAAAAATCCTTGCGCACCTCCGACTCGGCTTTCCGGATCGGCGGCGACGAGTTTGCTCTATTGCTCCCGCAAACGGATTCCCCGCAGGCCCTGGCATTAAGCCGTCGCGTCCAAACCGTATTTGCTGAAATGCTGCAACCATTACAGCTTGCGGTCTCCGTGGGAATGGATCTCGGTGTCGCGATTTTCCCGCAGGATGCGGAACATGCTGACCAACTGATCCGCATCGCCGACGAGCGCCTCTATCAGATAAAACACGCGAACCACAGCAGGCCCGGCAACGGCTCCACGCGGACCGCAACTCCGGCTGTTCCTGAAGCGCCCGCAGCTCTTGCTCCGGAACAAGCCTCCTCCGCGCCGCAGCCCATTTCGATTGAAACCAGACGCACACCTGAAAAGGCCGAGACGTCCATCACCCCGCCCGCTTCTGCAAGTTCCGCGGCCATTTCCGGCGATCTGCTTCCCCCTGCTCCAGCGGTCTTCGCCGTCCAGCGCAAGGCCGAACGCGTCTCCATGACCGGTACCAACGCCTATGCTGTTCTTGGTGACCAAGGCGCCCGCCACGCCCGTGTCCTCGACCTTGGCTTCGGCGGTGTCGCCATTGAACTGGATTCACCCGAAGATCTGCCGGAGAATCTTCTTGCCGTTCTACACGTGCCGATTCTTCCCCCCGTTCGTGTGAATTTGAAGCCCGTCTGGAAACAGCAGACCAGTCAAGGCGGCGTGCGTATCGGTTGCGCTTTCGTTTCCTGAACATCTCTACAGACTGCGCTGACGAGTTCGACGCATCCTCAAAAAAGTACTTATAACTTGTTAGTCCCTCCGGCCAGCCCTGATACAATTCCGCCGCGTCCTCGTGTCCTCCAAGGAGTCGCGATGATTGAACCCAAGGCCAGCCATCCTCATTGGCCCGATGCCGTTCAAGATGCCCGGAAAGACCTAAGCGCTCTCAAGCCATGGCCATGGGCTCTCGAACGGCTCGAAAAATCTCACAACTATTGGATCTCCACGACGCGTCCTGACGGCCGCCCTCATCTCATGCTTGTCTGGGGAATTTGGTGGCAGGATGCTTTCTGGTTCAGCACCGGTGCGCGCACGCGCAAGGCAAGAAATATGGCCGCGGATCCTCACGTTGTCATCGGCACTGAAGAGGCCGACGAAGCTGTCATCCTCGAAGGTACCGCCGAGGAAATCAAAGATCGTTCCGTCTGGAAGCAACTCGTCGAAATCTACAATCGCAAATACGGCGGCGACGTCGGCCCGCTTCTCGAGAGCTCCGGCGGATGCGTCTTTCGCGTCACTCCGCAAATTGCTTTCGGCCAGGATGAACACGCCGAAAACTTCACGGACGCCGTCACCCGCTGGCAGTTCTAACCCTTGATGTTTCGTTTCATGGATTCAAGGCGGTTGTTGATAAGGCTAGAATTGTCATTCTGAGGGCATCCGATGAGGATGCTCGAAGAATCTCAATTTCAAACGGTTTCAATGGCCTTACACGTGGGTGCTGCAAATCATTTTTTCTCCAACCTGTTACGGTTTCGGCGCCGCATTCCACATCTCTTGCTGCACCTTCCACTCACCGTTCGCAGCGCGATGCAACACCAACGCCATTTTTCCGTAGGTTTCTATAAGCGGCTTTCCCTCCGGCGGTTGTACGACTTGGCGCTCGGTCGCCCACTCCGAAGCCCATTCCCCACACACATGAATATCGTGGAACTCCATCTCCTGCTTCATCACTTTGTAACCCGGCATCTTGGCCACAATGGCCTCCACCCATGCCGAAATCTTCTTCCGCCCGACCATGGCCTCGTCTCCCGGCATCAGATCCACTCCATCCTCCGCCCATAGCGCCAAAATCCCCGCCGTATCCATCTTCAAGTGCAATTCGACATATCTCTTATTAAATTCCTCAATCTCCGTCTTGCCGTCGGTGCGTCCGCTCTTCGCGCCAATTCCGGCAATCGCTAAAACTAAGACAATTGCAATCATTTTTCGCATGAATATCGCCCTCGCTTCCGGGGAATTGCTGACAAGATTTTTTAATTCACGAGCACGCTAAGAAATGCAATGTCGCTGCAGACAGGCGATGTGTCCATGCGGTTCACGGGTTCAATTGCTCCGCGCTGCATGACCTGCCATGAGGAGTGTCGCAGTCCGGGAGAGTAACTCCATACTTTCCCAAGACTCGAGGGAGCTCCGGTGCAAAACCTTGCGTGGGAGGATGTCCGAGTCCCTGTGGGTTGCTCGGCCCAATGATTGCTCCTGGTTTCATGAAGTACTTCGCGACGTCGATCACGATGTCGCGTCCCGAATTCCTTCTCAGTGTCAGCGGAATCGAGTCACCCCAGCCCCCGTGGTTGACCTCGAACCAGCGGCTTTGGCGCAGGGCACCTACAATTTCTTCAATTGCTGCTCGGTCGCGGGAGTCGTGTCTCCCAATTTGCACGGAATATATTCCTGAGGCCTGCAGCTGTCGCAATTGGTAGTGGAAGCGCAGTCCGTTCAGGTAATGCACGGAAATCAGGCCAAACCACAATGCAAGAAAGGCAGTTATCCCGATTAGCTTGGCATAGCTAAGCTGCCCTTTAGGTTTCGCCCTCCATGCGGCAACGATTCCAGAAAACAGGATCCCCGCTATCACCAAAAAGCCGGCAAAAATCAACACCGCCCAGCCACCACGCATTTTTTATCCTGTCGATTGGTGTATTTATCCCAATGGAGTATAATATTAGATTCTTCGCGACCTAGCGACGCGGCTGTAATCCCTCGACCTTGTCGGGGAGTCGTGCAGACCGGACGCGACAGAATGGAGCCTCATGAAACCCGGTATTCATCCCGACTATCACACCGTGACGGTGCACTGTGCCTGCGGCCACAATTTTACGACTCGTTCAACCATCAAGGGCGACAAGCTGAATGTCGAAATCTGCTCGAGCTGCCACCCCTTCTTCACCGGCAAGCAGAAGCTCATTGACACCGCCGGCCGCGTCGAACGTTTCACCAAGAAGTACGCCGACGCCGCTGCCAAAGTGGAAGCCGCAAAAGTCGAAGCCGCCAAGAAGTAATTTTGGAGTGCGGCGGCTCGCCGCCGCTTTTCCGTCTTCCAGATCAGCCCTATTCCCCGCTGGATTACCTCTGGTGATCTCGATTGATCGAATTCCCGTGGGGCAGCCACTTCTGGCTGTCCCTCTTTTCTTTCCGTGTGCCACAGCGGGGTTGTGAATTCGTCCCCAAACTCTCTGCGCTCCTCTGCGCGCTCAGCCTCTCTGCGCTATCTTTAATCTTTCTCCAGATTTTAGCTTTCGACTTTCAACTGTCGACTGTCAACTTCCCTTCCCGTACAATGAACTTCCATCGTGGCTACCCAATCCCACATGTTTGATGGCGCGCGCCCCGGCGAACTGATCGAATCCGCCCCGCCGCGCGTCACTCTCCGCAACGCCTTCGCTCATCCGTTTGACTCCGCCATCGCCGCTGCCCGCACCTGCTACGCCCCGCGCCTAATCGGCCCCGAAGAAATCACCGACAAGCAACGCCTCAACATCGGCGCCGCCACGTTCTACAGCGGCCATCACACCGTCTACCAACACGCCCACTTCGAATTCGGTCTTGAAAACGTCAGCCGCCAGTTCGTCTGGTCCTTCCTGCACGCCCATCCCTTCTACAATTCCGAGCAGCAAAGCCAGCGCTACGTCCGTCTCGACCGCGCGCAAGCCTTTGTCCCTCCCGTCGACCTGTACTTCAACCAACAATGCCGCGAAATCTACGAAGCTGCTATCGCCCGCGCCTGGAACTACTATCGCGAACTCTCTTCTCTTCTGATCGCCGATGCCCGCAGCATTCTGAATGACATTTGGCACATCGGCCCGATGTCGCATCCCAAGCGCCTCCAGAAAATTGAACGCTCCGCCGAAAAGCGCGCCATCGAAATCGCCCGCTACGTCTTGCCCGTCGCGGCCTTCACCACTATGGTGCACACCATCTCCGGCATCGTCCTTCACCGCTTGTGGCGCATGAGCGCCGCCTCGGACACTCCGAGCGAAGCCCGCGCCGTCATCAGCGAAATGGTTTCGCAAGTAAAATCGATCGACGCTCAATTTTTCGATCGTTTCGGGACAGAACCGCTCGAAGAACTCCCCGAATGGAAAAACGCGATGGCCCAGCCATCCGTCGGCGAACCCTTCCTTCGTGAATTCGACGCTAAACTCGCCGGCAAGACTTCCCGCCTCGTCGACTATTCCCCCAACGCTGTCCGCGTCATGGCGGAATCCTACCGCGCCGTCACTGGCCTGACCGAATCCCAATGCAGCGACCTCGAAGCCATCGACCGCCTCTTGAGTCCCGCCCGCAATCTTTACCGCCTCGAAACTCTAAACGTTGGCGTCCACGCCCCGATCATGCGTGCTCTCCAACATGCCAACTACACCTTCGCGAAAAAAATCAGCCACACCGCCGACAGCCAGGACCAGCGCCATCGCATGGTCCCCGGCTCGCGCCCACTGCTCACCCTCGCCGATACCCGCGAACCCGATTACATCACGCCCCTGCTCCTCACCAACAATCCCCGCGCCAAAGACGTCTACGACCGCGCCATGCACGATGCCTGGTCCGCAAAAAACGAGCTACTCGATCGTGGTGTCCCCGCGGAGTTCGCCCTCTATCTTCTCCCCAACGCCAAATCTATTCGCCTCTACGAATCCGGCTCGCTGCTCCATCTGATCCACAAATGGACCATGCGCACCTGCTTCAACGCCCAGGAAGAAATCTACCAATCTTCCATGGACGAACTCACCCAACTCCGCGAAGTCCATCCCGAACTCACCCGCTACATCGGCCCCCCGTGCCACATCCGCGCCGGCATCACCACTCCCATCTGCACCGAAGGCTCCCACTTCTGCGGCATCAAAGTCTGGCTGGACTTCCCCAACATCATCCGTCGCATCTGAAACGTCGCCGCCCGTTTAGGCATCCTATTCCTATGGTAGGAGGCCAACCATGTTTCGCGCCTATGCCCACCCCATCGCCTCAGTCCTAGTGGCGTTCATATTCTCGACGCCCTCTTCATTCGCCTTCGACACACCCCTGTCCGACCAAGCCGTCCGCGAAGCCTATTTCCTCGGCCAGCGCCATGACGAAACGATGTCCACTCTCCTCAACAAATACACGAAACTCCTTCCGCCACCGAAAACGGGTCCTGACATCTCCTCCGTCACTTTCCTCACTCCCTTCGCCCTTCTCGTCCAGCAATCCAGCGAGCACACTTCCGGTTACAGCGCTCAGCAAGCGGCGCTCGATCATCGCGACCAGGGCGAATTCGTAAGGATCGTTATTCAAATCCAGCTTACCGATTCTTATGGATCATTTATCATTCGCCCCACCGGTTCCCGCTCCGGTTCGTCCGCAGGCTTCGTCCCCCGTCCCTATGATTTCTGGACAGATTTCGACGTCCGGGTCTCCAGCAAAGAGCAAAAGCTGCGGCCCTTCTCCTCTGTGGGCCAGCCCAATTTCATCTGCTCCCAAGACAGCAGCTGCACGCTCACAGGCGCCACGCTCCAATTTGATTTCTCCGTCGAAGACTTTGCTTCCGGCTCCGCCACCATCGACGTCACTCCCCCGGAGGGCGATCCCATCTCTGTCGACTTCGATCTCGATCACCTCCGCTGACGTGTCTGCCCCTTTGCTTCTTTCACGATGGAGTCGCCAATGCCATCATTCTGCTGTTACCGGCCCCCAAATCAGAGCTATACTTTTCTTAGGAAAGCCTTGATGCGTCACATCGCTCGTCTCATCACCTGCCTGCTTTTGGTTCTTTGTGTGTCTCTGCCCGCCTCCCCTTTTTACACTCCGCTCTCCGACCAGGCCATTCGTGAAGCCTATTTCCTCGGCCAGCGCCACGACGGAACTTACCCGTCGATATTGGGCAAATACATCAAGAATCTCCCGCCTCCCAAGTCCGGTCCGTATATTTCTTCCGTCACTTTCCTGACGCCCTTTATCCAGCTTGTGGAGTACTCCGACGGGTACATCGGCAACTACAGCGCGCAAAAGGCGCTGCACGATCACCGCGGCCAGGAAGAATTCGTGCTCATCTTCGTTGAAATCCAGCTCACGGATTCTTATGGCCGGCTCATCCCTCCCCCGCCAAACTGGTTCTCCCGCTCTCCTCAGGCGCTGGTGCCCCGCCCCAGTGACTTCTGGAGAGACTTCCAGGTTCAGATTTATGACGGCGGCAAGCTCCTCACTCCCTACGACTTTCACGGCCGCTCTACTTACAATTGTGGACGCCGTGGCCCTTGCACCATTACCGGCGCTACCCTCGAATTCGATTTCCGCGCAGAAGCCTTCACCTCCGATTCCGCCGCTATCCAGGTTATCCCTCCTGAAGGTGACCCCGTCTCCGTCGACTTCGACCTTGACCACCTCCGCTGAATAACATCCAGACAGCTCCGCAAGCGCAAGTCTCCACTTGAGTAAAATTTACCGTAAATGTTTTTCCTGTTGATAAACCTCTAACTATAATTGTTCTTGTAGATAACTATGTTTTGAAGTGCGGGAGCTTGTTTAACCTGAGCGGAGCCGAAGGGCTCCCGCTTTTTTTGAGCCCGCAATTTGCGCCCGGGTACCCCAAAACAGCCAAGCCTGCGTCCTTTAGAATCAATCCATTACAAATTGCAAATTTTCTAAGTCATTTCCTTTGATATTCATGCAAATTGCCGGGGGTAGGGGTGATTCTCTTCTGTCGGATCAACCGCAGGTTGGAACTAAAGAAACTATCCGCATCAACTACAAGCCAGCTTTTTCAACTTTCAACTTTGAACTTTCGACTTCTTCTGCGACCGCCATCTCAGCGTCACCGGCCCCAGTGGGACAGGCATTCCTGCCTGTCCATCACACTTAGGATCGCCATCGCAATGTGACCGGCCCATCCATCGGATGCACCATCGCCGCACCCGTCCGCCGCGACTCGATCAAATTGGCCTTCAGTGCGAAATACCATTTTGCCGGCCGGTCCGCATCGTCGATGAGCATCAACCGCGGGTTATGCTTCAATCCTTCCGCCTGCTGGATCATCGTGTCCTGGTCCTGCCGCAGAAAAATCTTGCCGAAGATTCGGAAAATTGAAACCGGCAAAAAGAAAAGGTTCCACGCCGCCACGAAATCGATCCGGCAAAGATCCCGCCGCACAGGAGTCACCGTCGCCCGGCTGGAAAACCACATCTTCCCGCTTTGATCGATTTCCGTGCGGATATTCGGCAGCACGAAATCAATCGTCGTCGTCACCGGCTCGCCGGTAATCCTCTTCAACAACTGGTACGGCGCGCTGTTCGTGCTCGGCGAATGCGGGCTCATCCGGAAACCGTTCGGAATCGGCTCGAATTGCTTGGCTTTCTCGTGAATGCTTCCGCGTTTCCGCCAGAACCACGATTGGTGCACAAACGGCCCATGCGCCGGGTCCATTAGTCCAATAATTCCGTGATCAATGTGCGAAGGCAGCTCGCACGAAAGGTGCGTGACTTTGTATTTGTCGCTGAAAACGGTAAGCTCTGGCGCCGCCGGAATTGTCTCTGGCAGCCGCGTCCCCGGCGAATTGTCGACCGCTTGGCGGTCGCCAGGACTGTTGATCGCTATGCGACCGCGCGAGCTCATGTAAACCCAAACGTAACCGTCGCGCTCCTCGCACGGATAATGCCCCGCAAAGATGCGCTCCACTTTCAGCTTGTCCTGGCTGGATAGCGACGGAATCTCAACGCACTGTCCCGAGCAAGCATCGAACCGCCACCCGTGGTAGCAGCACTCCACCACTTTCCCGTCCAGCCGCCCGTACGACAGCGGAATCCCGCGATGCGGACACGAATCCCGCATCGCAAACACTTTCCCCTCGGAGGTTCTACCCAGCACCAGCGGCACTTCCAGCAGCATCGCCGTCACCAGCTTCTGCCCGCGAATCTCCGTACTCCGCACTGCCGGATACCAGAAGTCCCACAAGAATCCAGCATCCGCCTGAGCGGCAGTTTCCTGCGCCGCCTCGGCATCCATCCGCATCATCGTTCGTACCGCTTCACTCATAATCGCCGGCTCTTGTAGAGGCGGCCCTTTAGGGCCGCACTCCGCACCGGTCGAATCGTAGTATACCGCCTCGCGCCAGAGCAACCGCATGCGGTCGATTTGCGTGAATTTGACATCGGGGTTATCCTTACCACAGAGCAATTCAATGTACGCCACGTTCTATTAGCTGACTCGCCTTTCGCTCCCGCTCTGGGAGCCTGCACTTTTCTGCAAACTTGAAACAATAATCCACACAATTTCTTTTCTCTTAATGAACACTGTGAACGGATCGCTGAGAACTTACGAGGTTTTGCAATGGCTACACTGACGTTATCGGACAAATTGGACCAGCTTGGCACTCGCTACGACGAGCTGACCCGGCAGCTTTCGACTTCCGAAGTCGCTTCCGATTCCGCGCGCTACCAGAAAGTCGCTAAGCAGCATGCCGAGCTGGAAGAAATCGTCGAAAAGCACCGCGAGTTCAAACAAATTGAAAAGGACCTTGCCGGCGCGCACCAGATGTTTCTCGAAGCCGAAGACGCCGAGATGAAGCAGATGGCGCAAGAGGAAGAAAAGGAACTTACTGCGCGCAAGGAAATTGTCGAGCGCGAACTGAAGCTTCTCCTTCTCCCGAAAGATCCCCTCGACGAAAAGAGCGTCATCGTCGAGATTCGCGCCGGCACCGGCGGTGATGAAGCCGCTCTATTTGCGGCGGAGCTTTTCCGCATGTATTCGCGCTACGCGGAAACGCTAGGCTGGAAAGTCGAAATCCTCGAAAGCTCTCCGTCTTCGCTCGGCGGCCTCAAGGAAGTCGTCGCCGCGATTCAGGGCAAAAAAGTGTATTCAAAACTGAAATATGAAAGCGGCGTGCACCGCGTCCAGCGCGTCCCCGCCACGGAAACGCAAGGCCGCATCCACACTTCTGCCGCCACTGTCGCGGTTCTCCCCGAAGCCGACGAAATCGACATCAAGATCGAAGCCAAGGATCTGCGCATTGATACCTTCTGCTCTTCCGGCCCCGGCGGACAATCCGTCAACACCACGTATTCTGCCGTGCGCATCACGCACATTCCCAGCGGCCTGGTCGTTTCCCAGCAGGACGAAAAATCGCAAATCAAGAATCGCGCCAAAGCCATGCGCGTTCTTCGCGCTCGCCTGTACGAACAAGAGCAGGAAAAGCGCCAGGCCGCTCTCTCCGCCGAGCGCCGCGGCCAAATTAAAACCGGCGACCGCTCCGAAAAAATCCGCACTTACAATTTCCCGCAGAACCGCGTCACGGACCACCGCATCGGCCTGACGCTTCATCAATTGACCGAAGTCATGGACGGCAAACTCGCCCCGCTAGTCGACGGGCTTGTCGAGCACTATGAATCGGAGCGCCTCCAGCAGGAACTCGCCAGCGCGTAAGTAAGACAGACACTCCTGCCTGTCCTCTTTCTCTTTCTTTGGACTTTCACTAATCAAAGAGGACAGGCAAGAATGCCTGTCCTACCAAAAGCCTCTCTGCGAAACTCTGTGTTCGGCGTTTACCCCGACCTGGTCGGGGCGTCTCTGCGTTACATTTTCTGTGGTTTGTCTCCCCTGCAGTTATTTGACTAAAGTGAAGAAAAATGACTGACGTTCGCACAACACTGAAGAGCGGCCTCGCCCAATTGCGCGAAGCGCACGTCCCTTCCTTCACGCTCGCGGCGGAGTTGTTGCTTCTTCACGTTTTGTGCCGCGACCGCACCTGGCTCTACGCCCATCCCGAAGAGCAAGTTTCCCCCGCAGACGCCGAGCGCTTCTTTGCACTAGTCGCCCGGCGCGCGAATGGCGAGCCGACCCAGCACCTCACCGGCAAACAGGAATTCTGGGGCCTCGAATTTGAAGTCACACCCAACGTCCTGATTCCCCGCCCCGAAACCGAACACGTCATCGAAGTTGCCCTTGACCGCCTCGCGGTCCGCGAACTCCGCGCTGGCCGCAAACAAACCCTCACCGGCGAAGGACTGCAAATCGCCGACATCGGCACCGGCTCCGGGTGCATCGCCATCGCCCTAGCCAAGGAGCTCCCCGCCGCCGCGATCTACGCCACCGACATTTCGCGCCCTGCCCTGGCCGTCGCCCAACGCAACGCCGCACGCCAAAACGTTGCAGACCGTGTCCGTTTCTCGGAAGGGAATCTTCTGGAGGGTATAGCGCCGCTCCTCGATCTAATCGCCAGCAATCCGCCTTACATCGGCCGGCGCGAAGCCGAAACGCTGATGCGCGAGGTCCGCGATCACGAACCGGAAATCGCGCTATACGGCGGTGAAGAAGGTTACGAATTCTATGCCGATCTCATCACGCAATCCGCTGCGCATCTCAAGCCCACCGGCCTCCTTGTCCTCGAACTTGGTCACAACAGCCTCCCTGCCGTCCAGCCGCTTCTCGACGCCGCCGCCTGGACAAACGTAGGCGTAACCAACGACCTGGCGGGCATCTCCCGTGTCATCGCCACCGAAAAGACTTGAGCATGCTCTGGCGCGGGGCGTAAAACCTGTCATGAACTAATTAATCAGTTCAGGATGGACAAATGGCAAAACGACGATCAACGAGATCGCGGTCGGTTGCGCCGATAGTGTCGGCGCTGACCGCGCGAACGCAATTCGGCCAGATACTCAAACGAGCGGGGCAGAACCGGGAAAGGTTCGTCGTCGGCAAACGCGGTGAGCCGCAAGTGGTAATTATGGGCATCGAGGAGTATTTGAGAAACTTTGCGAAGCCTCTTCCCATCGTTGAAGAAATTCGACGCGAGGCCAAAGCCAAAGGGTTAGACCGTTTAACAATGCGACAAATAAACCGGGAGATTAAACGCTACCGCCGCGAGTCCAAGCAGAAGCTGAAGAATGCTTAGGCTTGTTTTGGATACAAACGTCGTCGTTTCGGGCCTTCTGCGTCAAAAAGGCGCGCCGGCAGCCATCCTGGACGCCGCGACCTCGAAACAATTTCGGTGTTATGTCTTGGAATCTCTTCTCGAGGAATACCGCGAAGTTCTGACTCGCGACTACCTTGGGCTCGATCAACGCAGGGCAGCAAGATTCATCGGAGACCTTCGACAGGTTGCCCTATTCGTTGTGCCTCGAAAAAAAGTAACGGTAGCGCGGGATCCAGATGACGATAGGGTGCTGGAGTGCGCGCTCGAAGCCGGGGCCGATTTTATCGTTACGGGAAATATTCGGGACTTTCCATCGCAATTCCGTGGTGTGCGCGTCGTCACTCCCCGCGATTTTCTGTTCGTCTTGGGATCCTCACCGAGTCCATTCTAGTTCCACCGGCATAGCCAAATCGGAATTGTTGTCAGGCTCAGGGGGAGAGTAGGCTAGGGGACATGCCTGACCTGGCGCGTTTTCGGGCTAAGCACGGGCCGCTCGATGAGCGGTCTGCGGAAGCGACAGCGTCTATCCTGCACGTGGACATGGACGCTTTCTTCGTCTCCGTGGAATTGCTCGATCGGCCGGAACTTCGCGGCAAGCCCGTGGTTGTCGGGGGCCGCCCCGACCAGCGCGGCGTTGTTTCCGCAGCGAGCTACGAGGCTCGGAAATTCGGGATTCATTCTGCGATGCCCTTGCGCTCTGCGGGAAAACTCTGCCCGCACGCCGTTTTCCTTGACGGGCATCACGAAAAATACGGAGAGTGGAGTGACCGCGTCGCAACGATCCTTGCGAAGTTTTCTCCCGTCGTCGAAATGGTTTCAATCGATGAAGCCTACCTCGATCTCGCCGGCACCGAACGCTTGCACGGCCCACCGCTCGCGGCGGCCGACAAGTTGCTTCGTACAATCACGCAGACGACATCGCTTCCCTGTTCCGGCGGACTTGCGGCGACGCGCCTGGTCGCCAAAGTCGCTTCCGACCAGGCCAAGCCGCGCGGCCTCGTCTGGGTGCCTGCCGGCAGCGAACAGCGATTTCTTGCGACGCTGCCGGTGAGAAAAATTCCCGGCATCGGCGAAGTCACGGAACGCGCGCTACGCGCCCTGGGCATTGAAACCGTCGAGCAGATTGCCGCCATGCCACTGGAAAAACTGGAAAGCATTTTCGGCCAATGGGGCACGGCGCTCTATCGCAAGTCGCGCGGCGGCGATTCCTACGAATTTGTGATCGACGCCGAGCCGAAATCGATTTCGCACAATCACACCTTCGGCGAAGACACTGGCGACGTCGAAGCCCTTTCCTCCATGCTCAGCCACCTCTCACAAAAAGCGTGCAAGCGCCTGCGCGAAGCCGACCTGGCCACGCGAACGCTCACTCTGACAATCCGCTATGCCGGCTTCGAGACACACACGCGCTCCAAAACCCTCGGAGAGCCCACGCGGTTGGATTCCGACATTTTTGCGGTGTTCCAGGAACTTTTTCGAATCCATCGCGACGTGAAAAGAAAAGTGCGGCTGCTCGGAGTCAGCCTCAGCGGGCTGACTCATGGCGGCGAACAACTCGATTTGCTGGACGCCGGGCGGCGCGCCAAACTGGAAAAGCTGACCAGCGCCACGGACCGTCTCCGCGACCGTTTCGGTTTTGGCAAAGTGCAATTCGGGGGTTCTCTTCGCCACGATGAAACCGGGCACGATCGTGACGATTCGTGACTTGCAGCGAATCCTCAGCTGGATGTCCTATACTCTATCTTCCGTGGGCAACCATCCATGAGCGCGCCTCCCATTCCCGGTGTCTCTTCTTCACCCCCGCGGCCAAGTGCGATGAATCGCCTGCGCCATTTCTGGCAGCGCGTCAGCGAAGGCCGCCAGATCGACGACCTCTGGTCGCAGTTCGCCGCCGACGCGCGCGCCGGCTACGGCTTCTACATGAAGGAGTCGGACGCGGAAGAACTGCAAGGCCATCGCGGCATCCGCCGCTGGTTCCGGATTGCCAAGATTCTTTTCTGGTCGTTGTTGATGAAGCTGACTCCGGCTCGCCGAGTCCTGCTGCTCGTGTCACTGCTGTTGCTCGTGATGTCCGGACCCAAGTTTCGCTTCACAAATAATGTCGCCTTTGACGTAAATTTAGAAACTGTCGCAGCCCTGGTTTTTCTGCTCCTGCTCTCACTGGAATTGGCGGACAAAGTCACCATGAAGCGCGACCTGGAGATTGCACGGGAGATTCAAACCTGGCTGGTGCCTTCGCAGCCGCCGGAAGTCCTGGGCGCAAACATCTCGTTCGCCACGCGTCCGCAGAATTCCGTGGCCGGGGATTATTACGATGCGTTCTATCCCAACCCCGAGGATCGCGAGAAGCTGATGGTGGTGATCGCTGACGTAGCGGGCAAGAGCGTCCCTGCCGCGCTGCTTATGGCGACGCTGCAAGCAAGCCTACGGACCATCGCCGGAGAGAATGCCCCGCTCGCGGATCTCGTGGCGCGGCTGAATCGCTATGCCTGCGCGCACAGCCTGAATGGTTTGCGGTTTACGACCGCCGTTCTTTCGGAATACAACCCGATAACGCGAAGACTGATGTACGTCAACGCCGGACACAACGCCCCGATTCTCCGGCACGCGAACGGCGCGATCGAAACTCTGGAAGTTGGCGGAATGCCGCTCGGCATTCGATCAAACGTTTCGTACGAAACTGCATCTCTGGAGCTCAAACCGGGCGACGCGCTGATTTTCTTCACCGATGGCGTTGTAGAAGCCTTCAATGAATCGGGCGAAGAATTCGGAAACGAGCGCTGGCTCGGCGCCATCCGCAATCTGCCGGATTGGGATGCGCAGCAAACACTTCAGCTCCTGATGAAACAAGTGGACGAATTTGTTGGCGCCACCCGCCAGTCGGACGATATCACCTGCCTCGTTTTCCGCAGCCGGTAGTCAGTCCTCGGCCAGCACACTCGGACGCACGGCTCTCCCTTCGTGGCCCAGTTTGTCGCATAATCACAGCGTGACGCCACGCGAAATGGCCAACTCGATCTGCGATACGTTGCGTCGCAAGGGCTACCAGGCGCTGCTGGTGGGCGGATGTGTGCGCGACCTGCTACTCGGCCGCGACCCTGCCGACTACGATGTAACGACCGATGCGACTCCGGACCAGGTGACCGCGCTTTTTCCAGAGAGCATTGCCGTTGGCGCGCAATTCGGCGTGATCCTGATTCCGCGTGACGGAGTGAAAGTTGAGGTTGCCACCTTCCGCTCGGATGCAGGCTACAGCGACGGCCGGCACCCGGACAGCGTGGTTTATTCGAAGGCGCCGCAGGAAGATGTGCAGCGCCGCGACTTTACCATCAACGGTTTGTTGATGCGCCACGACACCGGCGAAGTCCTCGACTATGTCGACGGGCAGGCCGACCTCAAGGCGAAAATTATTCGCGCCATCGGCGAACCCGACCGCCGGTTCAAAGAAGATAAGCTCCGCATGATGCGCGCGGTACGATTCGCGGCGCGCTTCGGATTTGAAATCGAAGCCGAAACTTTTCACGCCATACGCCGCCACGTCGCCGAAATACACCAAGTCTCTCCCGAGCGCCTTCGCGACGAACTTACAAAAATGCTTACCGAGGGCGCGGCCCGGCAAGCGTTCGAACTGCTGGATGAGACCTGGCTCCTCCAGCAAGTCCTTCCCGAAATCGGAGCGATGAAAGGCGTCGAGCAGCCGCCGCAATTTCATCCGGAAGGCGACGTGTGGATTCACACGCGCATGATGCTGGAAGGGCTGCCGGCAAACGCATCACCAACACTAGCTTGGGGCGTTCTGCTCCACGATGTCGGCAAGCCACCAACGTTCCAATCCGCGGCGGAGACCGGCGACCGCATTCGTTTCAACCATCACGTGCAAGTCGGCGTTGGCATGGCCGAGGCCATTTGCCGACGATTGCGCTTCTCCAACGAGGAAACCGAGCAGATCCTTGCGCTGGTGGACAACCACATGAAGTTCGGCGCGGTCGAGGAGATGCGCGCCGCAACGCTGAAGAGGTTTGTGCGGCTCCCGCGCTTCGACGAGCACCTGGCGTTGCACCGGCTCGATTGCCTGTCCAGCCACCGGAATCTGGACTCCTACGAATTCGTCCGTAGGTTTCTCGAAATGACGCCTCCCGAGCAGGTCCGGCCAGAGCGCCTTTTGAATGGCGATGACTTGCAGGAAATGGGGTTCCAGCCCGGCCCACTGTTTTCGCAAATACTCCAGGCACTGGAAGACGCCCAGTTGGAGGGGCAGATTCGGACTCGGGAGGAGGCCCAAACCTACGTTTTGAGCAAATTTGCCTCGAAAGAACGAAAAGCGTCAAGTAGTTGAGGTTCCGGCCGATGGGGAGGTTCGGGCATATGAAGGACGAGGACTGCTTTCAACATAAAGAAAACAAACATCTTATCTAAATATTTGCGAAAAGTGGCGAACTTCGCTAAAATATGAGTCCTTGATACTAAGATTTTATGCTAGCAACTTTCATACTTTTAGGCACCATTTCTACCTTGCTTGCATCTAAGATAGTGCCGCGCGGCTTTTTCGAGCCGCGCCGTTACTAGGGGACATCATGGCTGAGAAAAAATTTGTCGTGCCAGAGATTCTTCCCATCCTGCCGGTCCGCGACACTGTCCTGTTTCCGGGCGCTGTCCTGCCTCTGACCGTGGGACGCGAGAGTTCTCTGGCGTTAGTGAATAGTTTGCAGGGCGACGAGAAGCTCTTGGGAGTAGTCGCGCAGCTCGATCCGCGAATCGAGGATCCTGCAGCCGCCGACCTTCACAAGCTTGGAACGCTGGCCAAGGTCCATAAGACCGTAAAAATGCCGAACGGCAACGTGGTCATCTTCCTGGAAGGACTCCAGCGCATTCAAGTGCTGGAGCTAATCGGGTTGCGTCCGTTTTTGCAGGCTCGCGTGCAAGCGGAGCCGGACATTATCGGCGAAGCGGATACGGAACTGGAAGCGCTGCAGCGCAATGCGCAAGATCTTTTCCGCGACGTGGTAAGCCACTCGCCGCAGCTTTCCGACGACTTGCAGACCGCGGCGATGAACATCGATCACCCGGGCCGCTTGACGGACTTCATTGCCGGCACGCTGCCGTCGCTTTCGACGCTGCTGCGCCAGGAATTGATCGAAACTTCCAGCGTGCGCAAGCGGCTGGAAACACTGATTCGCGAACTCTCGAAGGAACTCGAGGTCCTGGAGCTGCGCTCGAAAATCCACGAGCAGGTGCAGGAGCAGGTGAGCCAGAACCAGCGCGAGTACCTCCTGCGCGAACAAATGAAAGCGATCCAGAAAGAACTCGGCGAATCCGACGATTCCATGCAGGAGATCGACGAGCTTCGCAAAAAAGTGGAAGAAGCCGGCATGACGGCAGAAGCCAAGAAAGAGTGCGACCGCGAGGTGAAGCGGCTGTCAAAAATGACGCCGGCTTCCGCGGAGTACATGGTTTCGCGCACGTATCTCGAATGGATGACTTCTCTGCCGTGGAGCAAGTCTTCGGGAAGCTCGGAAATCAACATAGCGAAAGCCCATGAGATTTTGGACGAAGACCACTACGATTTACAAAAGGTGAAAGAGCGCATCCTTGATTATCTTGCTGTGAAGAAACTGCAGCCAGGGATGAAGGGGCCGATCCTTTGCTTTGTCGGGCCGCCAGGCGTGGGCAAGACTTCTCTTGGCAAGTCCATCGCGCGTTCGCTCGGCCGCAAGTTCGTGCGCATCGCCCTTGGCGGCATGCACGACGAAGCGGAAATTCGCGGCCACCGGCGCACCTATATCGGCGCGCTGCCCGGACAGATTATTCAGGGACTGAAGCGCGGGGAAACCAACGATCCGGTGATGATGCTGGACGAAGTGGACAAGCTCGGACGCGATTTCCGCGGCGACCCATCCTCGGCGCTGATGGAAGTTCTCGACCCGGAGCAAAACAACGCGTTCCGCGATCATTATCTGGATGTGCCGTTCGATCTCTCAAGAGTGCTGTTCATCGCCACGGCGAACTGGATGGATCCCATCCCTGAGCCATTGCGTGACCGCATGGAGATCATCGAACTGCCCGGCTACACGGGAGAAGAGAAGCTGCACATCGCGCACAAGTACCTGATCCCGAAGCAGGCCAAGGAACACGGCCTGAAAGTGGGCGAGCAAATTGATTTCACCGACGAAGGGTTGCGCGAAATCATCCACAGCTTCACTCGTGAAGCAGGCGTGCGCAACCTGGAACGCGAGATCGCCACGATCACGCGCAAACAGGCGCGGCGCATCGCCGAAGACAAGACTGAAAAGATGGTCGTGACACCGGAAGTGGTCCGCGAATTCCTGTTCGTGCCGAAATCGCGCACCGAGAAGGAAGTTGAGGAACGCGTCAAGCGGCCCGGCGTTGCCGTCGGGCTGGTG
>Ga0137415_10001068_pt1 | contig 26982 bp, 17 predicted proteins | sample CZODoug3_1_1_16f_FD_183082 | JGI IMG/M metagenome (GOLD analysis project Ga0137415, IMG submission 183082) | Vadose zone soil fungal communities from Angelo Coast Range Reserve, California, USA - CZODoug3_1_1_16fungal (Hybrid Assembly) | ecosystem: Environmental > Terrestrial > Soil > Vadose...
CCGCGAATCTCCTTCGCCCGCGCAAGCGATCCCGCATCCGCGTCCTTCCCCAATTTCCCGTCATGAATTCCTGTTCCGTAGTAACAAGCCGCGGCCCGCACATCCGGCTGAAACGCAGCCCGGAACGCCAAATGCCCGCCAATGCAAAAGCCTATCGCCCCAATTTTCCCGCGCGCCACCTTCGGATGCTTCCCCAGCCAGTCCAGCCCCGCCCGGCAATCCGCATCGAAATCCGCCACCGGAGTCTTCGCCGCATCCCCGAGTCCGCGCGTTCGCCCCGCATCATCAAACGCAATCACCGTTCCCGGCGGCTCAATCCGCCGGTAAATCTCCGGCGCCGCCGCCACAAACCCATACCCCGCCAGCCGCACGCAAGTCCGCAGCATCGGCGGCGTCAATTGAAAAATATCCGAGTAGCACCAGATCCCCGGATACTCCCCCTCCGCCTTCGGCGCCGCCACAAACGTCCGCATCGGCGAACCTGCCAGCGCAATGTCCACATATTCGGTCGTTACCACCATTTCGGGCTTCCTCTTTTCGCTAAAGTCGCGGCAAATTCTGTCCGAGCCCCCCCACCCCAGTCAACTCCCCCCAACAGACTCCCTAAGATGACCCAACGGCCGAGTCTCAGGACGTTATCCCTAACATGAACATGTGCAGCCTTTTTGGGGCAATTCGGCCAAGAGCATGAAAAGGTTTTCTTCCGGTGGCCTCCAAGGCCAGGATTGTATCATTTCGAAACTCCAAGCCCAATCTATCCGGCTGAAAACAAACGAGTAAATGCGCAACCTGGAAGAGGCGGGTTTTGCCCATTGGCATTGCGATTGCCCTTCTATCAGTGAATTTAATTTTGTCCGCAGACGGAGAGTGAAATTTTGCGTAGGGTTCTATTATCGGTTTTGGGCTTCTTAACACTGGTTCTCGCTTTTGGAGGGACAGTCTGGGCGGATACGGTCGACGATCCGCTGCATGGCTTCTGCAATGGCACGGGCACAGGTACCTGCAGTGATAACACAACCAACACCCCGCTCGGCAATTCGACAACCTTTGGGTTTTCCATCTCTCCGGGACCACAGACCGGAGACCTCCTCCTCGACATTTTGGTGCCTAACAACTACACCCTCCCTGCCTCGTTTGCCATCACGGGAACCCAGGGCGGACTGCTGAATGATCAGTCAATTTCTACCACCGCGACCCTCGTCAGCAACACAGCTTGGACGAGCGGCACCCTGGCGACTTACTTGGGAATCACTGCCTCTCCCACTAATCCGATTGGGGCGTATTTGCCAACCGCCAGTGCGCTAGACCCTGGGGCAACAGGCTTCTATGTCTTCCAAGCCGACACTGGGACAAGCAAGATTTGGGATAACGCGAACGAAGCCAATGGACCCACCTTCACCATGGTCAACGGCCTTGGCGCTGGTGGCTACATCATTGGTTTCTGCAGCACGGGTTGTAGCAGCCCTTACGTCGCAACAGCCAACAGCGGTGCCCTCGTTGTTACCCCAGAACCGTCGTCGCTCGCGATGCTTTGCGCAGGCTTGCTGGCATTGGCCGCACTTGCCAGCCGTAGTTCTTTGACCGCTTAACCAGTCGCCCAACACCCTCAACCTGAAAACCCCCGCCCAGCATCCGGGCGGGGGTTTTCATTTCTTGCGCCCCTCTTCTCAGCGATCTCTGCGCGCTTCCTCAGCGTACTCTGCGTTAAGTCCCCTCTCTCTGGCCAATCAGCCAATACTCATTCCGTTCGGCTAGCCCCCTTAGTCGCGTCTTCACCATTTCCATCATTTGGAACGCAGCCGAATACCCCTGTCCCAATTCCTCATCCACTGGCCATTCGGGCAATTAACCGATTCGCTCTTGATAAACCCCCGGTTCATTGCTTCTCCCAGCGTGCCATCGGATCATCGCATTCATCGATCGTCCATTCTTTACGGGAAAGGTTTCCATGATTCGCGTCCTCCGTTTTGCTGTGCTTCTCTCCGTCTGCGCCCTAGCCGTGCAGGCGAACCCCGATTTGGTCAAAGTCAAAGTCCGGGTGATCCTCGTCGATCGCGATCTGAACCAGAAGCCCGTGCCCTTCTTGCTCGTTTCGCTCAAAAGCGGCGCAAAATCGTCGGAGGTCAAAACCGGCCTTGACGGCACCGTCGAAACCCAGCTTCCGCCGGGCAAATATATGATTACAACCCCGAAGCCCGCGGAGCTCGGTGATCGCCGCTTCTCCTGGAACATGACGCTGGCAATCACAGGTGCGCAGGCGAACGTGGATCTCACCAACGACAACGCCAAGACCGAGCAGATTTCTGCGCCCGCCTCCGCTTCCTCGGGCGAAAGCTCCGGTGGAGGAGACCTCACCGAACATTTCAAGCGCCTGAAGAACACCGTCGTGACCGTGATCAGCGAATCCGGCCACGGCACTGGCTTCTTCGTGGACGGCAAGGGCCTGCTCCTCACCAACCAGCACGTAGTCGGCAATTCGGACTATCTCGCCGTGCAGTTTGACCGCGAACACAAAATCCCGGCACGCCTGATCGCCGCCGACCCGCAGAAAGACGTCGCGCTGCTCTCTGTAAATCTGGCGGCATTGCCAAACGCCGCGCCAGCGCCGCTCTCCCGCCCAGTGGCAGGCAAGCCACCGGTCCAGGAAGGCGAGCGCGTCTTCACCATCGGCAGCCCTCTCACTCTCGATAAGATCATCACCACCGGCATCGTCAGCAAGGTCGAGCAGCACACGATCATTTCCGACGTCAACATCAATCCCGGTAATTCCGGCGGTCCGCTTTTCAACGGCGCCGGCCAGGTGATCGGCCTTACCACCTTCGGCACTCGCGGCGAAGGCGGCCCGGGTGTCTCCGGCATCGTGCGCATCGAAGAAGCGATGGCGTTGCTGGACCAGAATCGCGGGAAAGTTAACGGGACCGTGCCGGGCACGCTGCTCCCCGTCGAGCCGCTCACTCCCTATCCGGTCGAAGGCCTGAAGCAAGCGCTCAAGGGCGACAAGTTTGATCCTCGCCCCTATTACCTCTCCGCGGGCGACTTCAACATTGCTCTCTCCACTCCCCCTTTCGACTACCGGGAAGAGGAAGAACGCCGGCTTGCAGCCCAACGCGTCCACAAAAAGCGCAACAAGAAAAACGAACAGTCCACGGAAAACTCCGACGACTCCGACGCCCCAAAGCAATGGGAAGAAGACGCCGGCGCCCACCCAGCGGTCTTCGGAATTTATGTGATGCCCCAGGCCAAGGAAGGATTCGGCTCTGCTCTGGGCCGGTCGTTCAACGTCAACTCCACCGCCAAACTCAAATTCAAAACCGATTTTCAGCGCATGAAATTATTCTGCGGCAGCAAAGAAATACAGCCCATCCATCCAGGCCGCGTTCCTATAACCGTGTCCGTGCGGAACCAAGCCGTCAAGATGGACGATTCCACCTACAAGGGCGCGTATCTCTTCCCTCCAGACGCGGTGAACCCGAATTGCGGCGTGGTGAAGCTGGCCATCTTTTCCTCGAAGAGCGAGGAACCGGTGATCAAAACCATTGATGAAAAAAGCGTGCAGCACATCTGGGAGGATTTCGAAGCCTTTCGCCGGGCCGAGGAAGAATCCAAAGTTGCCAAGAAACACTAAACATTAATTGCGCAACTGAGCCGGACAGGTCTCAAGTGGTCGGGGAGTTGTGTAGCGCGGAGCGTGAGAGAGCATTTACGCCCACGCAAGCAGGCATGCCAACCAGGAAATGCATGCCTGAGCATAAATCGCTACTTCAGGTCAGCATTCGCCGCATAATCCATTTTTTCAATAGCGAGGCCACCCGTTCTTTAAAATCATGGAAAACCGGATTCACCGGGCCAGGCTTGCTCACAATGAACGTCAGGTGCGCCTGCAAGTAATCCGCTTCGTTGCAAATCTTTAATTGCGTTTTCATTGGGTGCTCCAGGAGCGCAGCAATTCCCGTGGCCTGCAACAGCCGCCCGCGCCCACAATCTTCCTCCGAAGCGATTTCCGGCTCAGTTCTGCCGCTCGGCAATCGTCTGGGCCTTCATGGTCGGCGCCGCGGCGTGCAGCCCCCCCGCGAATCCCTGCCTGATCAGCTTGAAAATTGTGCGCCGGTTTTCCAGAATCGCCCTCAGCCAGGCGAACCGCCCCATTTGCGGAAAATAAATTCCCCGGAAGCACAGGCGGGCGATAAGGATATTGATGCGATACCCCAGCGGCTTGTGGTTCACCGATTCCACCGCCTTCCCGATGGCCTCGGGACTGTAGGAACTGGCCCACCCGATGCGCACCTCCGTGTGAGCTTCTTCGATGCTCATCTTCAGGGGCGTATGCGCCATCGCAAACGGAATAAACTCTTGCCAGTGCTTTGGACGAGTAAGCCGCCCGGCTGCTTCCAGCCTTTTGTACAGTGGCGTCGCAGGCAGCGGCGTCATCAATCCAAAAATCGGCAACCCCGGAGGCCAGGTGCGAATCTCCTTCAGTGTTCGCTCCGCCACGCCGGGCGTGTCGTTGTCCATGCCAAAAATAAAAGAGGTGATGGCAAAAACGTTGCGCTGGGCCAACCGGTCCAGCACCACCGCATATTCGCCCGGCTTGTTGAACCCCTTCTTTACGTCCGCAAGGTTTGCCGGATCGATGGATTCCATCCCGATGAAGATCCACTTGCCCCCCGAGGCCGCGATCAGATCAACCAGCTCTTCATCGCGCAGCAGATTCGCGCTGATCTGGGCAACCCAATGCACCTGTGCGTTCGCCGCGATGATGTCTCGCAGCAGCGATTTTGTGCGCTTTACGTTGATCGCAAAATTGTCGTCAATGAAAAATACCGCGATCTGCCCGCCCTCCTCTCGCGCCCGCGCTTTCAAGCGCAAGAGTTCGTTTACCACGCTCTCATTGGTCCGAAAGCGAATGGAGTCGCCAAAAAATCCCGTCACGGTGCAGAACTCGCAACCGTAAGGACAACCCCGCCCGGATTCCACGGGAATAATTCGAAAAGTGCCCCAACCTTCGCCTACCCGCTTCAACAACGGCTGAACGATGCCCGGCAGCACATTGAATTGCTTCAGATCGATTTTGTCCCAGGGAATTTCCGGATAAGGCTGCAGGGTCGGTTTGCGTTCCTGCCCAAAATCGTCCACTGGCGCATAGACATCCTTCAGCGCCCCGCGCACGGCATCTTCCACGATTCTCGGCCAGGTCTCGTCAGCTTCGCCAAGTGCAACGGCGTCGGCATGCCGCGCGCCGCCGTCACGCCCCAGAGCCTCATCCGCCATTTCCGTGACGTGAGGGCCTCCCATCACCACCTTTACTCCCGCGGCCCGCACTGCATCCGCCATGCGATAGGCCTTGGCGATCATCCTGGTCATCGCGCCGATGCCGACGAGTTCAATCCCATGCTCGCGCACATAGCGCGCGATACTTTCTTCGTCCATGGGCTGGGCGTTTCCGTCAATCAGGATTACTTCGTGGCCGGGTGGGGTGAGCGCTCTGAGGAGAAACATCCAAAGATGCGGCATAAAATTCCGAGTTACGCCGTTGTCGGGGTTGTACAAAAGGATTTTCATTTAGGCGGAATTTCCAATCTAGGACCGGGGGTCGAACGTCTCTCGAACTTTGCATGGTGGCTAAGGGTTTACACATATTCCCGCAAGCTCCGTAAACGGAGTTTAAGTCACCAGGCATCAGCCAACTGTTCAATATTGAACACTTCTAACCTGCGGGTCATTATCCCTCAAACGAGTTAAACGCTGGATAAATCGGCGCCCTGCCTGAATAATCCGGGTCATCCCCGCCTTCAGCCATTTCCTGGGCCACCGCTCAAAACTCCCATACTTCTTCCTGACAACCGCCCCAGATGTTCTTCCGGACAGTCCGCCCCCGGATTTCTGAAACAATTTGTTTGCTTTTGTAAGACTTTTCCCTGACAACTCAAATTCCCTCCTCCGCTACTCTATTTCTGAACAATGGATAAGGTTCGCAAACGCTGAGCCGCATTTCTTTCTACCTCCACCCGAACCGGGCCATTGCGAAGCGCATCAAACGAACTAGGACGCAGTTCCTGAAATTGTCGTCCGCGCTTCGCTGTAAATTGATCTTGGGTCTCATCGATTGGGGGCAATCGTGAAACGTGCGGCAATCATTGGCGGCGGCATCGGCGGACTCACCACCGCCATCGCCTTACGGAAAATAGGGTTCGAGGTCGACGTTTACGAACGAGCCCCGGAGCTAAAAGAAGTCGGCTCAGGCATGAGCCTCTGGCCCAACGCCGTCAGATCCCTCAATGAAATTGACCCGAATATTCTTTCCCGGCTCCAGGCTCGCGGCCGCTCTCTCCGCCGCCTTCTGATGAAAGATGCGAACGGCGAACGCATCAAAACTCTTCCGCTCCCTGCCGCCGATTGCAGCGGCATGGTCATCCATCGCGCCGAATTGCAATCCGCCCTCGCCGAGGCTGTATCTCCCCGCTCCATCCACCTGGACCATACCTTCTCGCGCCTCGACCAGCGCCCCAACTCCGTCCTTCTTCACTTTGAAAATGGAGCCTCTGCCGAAGCGGATCTCGTCGTTGCCTGCGATGGCATTCATTCCGCCGTACGCAAATCCCTCGGCCTGAACACTAAACTCAGCAATCGCGCCTACAGCGTCTGGCGCGGTGTCACCAACATCAATTCTGAAAACGAGGCTCGCCATCTCGGCCTCGAGCACGACGGCGACTTCTCCGAATCCTACGGCCACGGCCGCCGCTTCGGCATTCTGCGTCTTGGCCCAGGCCGCATCCACTGGTACGCCGCCGCCAACGACTCTTTGCGTCCTCCCGATATGCCCGAAGGAGCCGCCCTTCAAAAACTTTTTGCCGGTTGGCACGCTCCGATTCCCAAGCTCATTGAAAATGCCGAAAACGCGATCTGCGCAAAAGTTCAGGACCGCTTGGCAACGCTTCCCTGGGTCGTCGGCCGCGTCGCCATCCTCGGCGATGCCGCTCACCCCATCAGCCCCAACTTCGGCCAAGGCGCCTGCCTCGCCATCGAAGACGCCGTCGTCCTCGCCGCCTGCCTCCAGACTCACGCCAACCTCCCGCGCGCCCTCCGCCGCTACGAGCTTTCTCGCTATCCGCGCTGCCTCGAAATCCTTTTCATGTCACGCGAGGCCGGCCGTTTCGCTCAATTCCAAAATCGCGCTCTCGTTCACTTCCGCAAACATTTCATCAAACTTGCACCGCTCGCCTTCACCACATTCTGGTTCCGCCGCAGTTGCGATTTTCACCCGCCCTCTCTCGCGGCCTGCTGAGTTCAGAGGTTCCGCAATCACGATCCAACAAAATTGCATGCCGTGCAAATCGAGAAGACTCAGCCTCTTCCCGGGCTCTAATGTTAACTAGCTTTGGTAGCCCAAATTGTTAATATGGAATAACCCCCTTCGCATCAATCCTTTACATGATTACTATCCTGTTCACTAGTTACTCCCCGTACTTTGAAAACAGTACTTCTGGCCCATTTGTACTAATACGCTCTTTTCCTTAATCTACTCGCCCTGTGACGTTCACCCAGTTCCGCACCCGGCTCCTGCCCAGCCGCGCTGTCGCAGACATCCTGCGCCACAGCCCAATCAATCTCCGCCTGCGCACCAAGCTCCTCTTTTCCTTCATCTTCCTCACCGCCGCACTCACCAGCCTTACTCTCCTCGTCGTTCGCCGCAACGCGCAAGCCCAGGTCGAGCACCAGATCGAACTCGATTCGCAAAACGCCACGCTCACTGTCCAGGCTGTCCATCGCCAGCAGAAAACCTCCCTCAGCCGCAAAGCCGATTTGCTCGCCTCTCTCGCCTACATGCGCAACGGCGATCCCACCGCTATCCGAGACGCCAGCGAAGACCCCTGGCAGTCCGACGACTGCAATCTCTTCGTCCTCACAAACAAGAACGCGAAAATCGTCGCCCTCCACTCCACCACTTCTTCCCTCGCCGCCGCCACCGCCCAGGAAATGGTTTCACGCTCCATCTCTCGCGGCGAAAGTTACAGTTGGTGGTTCAGCGGCGCAAGCCTCTATCAGGTTGTTCTTCAACCGTTCTACGACAACACCTCGCGCAAAAATCTCCTCGGTTTTGTCGTCGTCGGCCGGCTGATCAGCGAACGCGCCGCCGCCGATCTCGCTCGCATCACCTCAAGCGACATCATCTTCCGCGAAGCCGGCAAAGTTGCCGTCAGCACCCTTCCCCTGCTCAAGGAAGCGGAGTTTTCTCGCGGCTTTCCCCACGAATTCATCCCCACCGAACTGGTTTTGGGCAACGAGCGTTTTCACGCTAACGCCATCGAGCTCGCCCCCGGCCTGCAACCCGCTGCGGACATCATCATTCTGAAATCCCACCGCGAAGCGGACGCCTATCTCCAGCGCCTCAATCGCCTCCTCCTCGGCCTCGGCCTCATGGCCATCATCGCCGGCGCCCTGCTCATCTATCTCATCTCCGACACCGTCACGCGCCCTCTCGCCTCCCTCGTCAAAGGTGTTCACGCCCTCGAGCGCGGCGACATGGAATATCCCCTCGAAGCCAGCGGCCACGATGAATTGTCGGAATTAACTCGCGCTTTCGACGGGATGCGCGACACTTTGGAGCGCAACGAAACCCAGCGCGAACAGCTCGAAGGTCAGCTCCGCCAGGCTCAAAAAATGGAAGCCCTTGGCCGCATGGCCGGCGGCGTCGCCCACGACTTCAACAACCTGCTCACCGTAATCCGCGGCCACAGCGATCTCCTTCTTGACCGCCTGCAGCCCGACGAGCCCCTTTACCGCAGTTGCCAGCAGATTCGCAAAACGTCAGACCGCGCCGCTTCCCTCACCCGCCAGATGCTCGCCTTCAGCCGAATGCAAGTGCTGCAGCCCAAGGTCCTCGACCTCAACGAACTCATCGCCGACATGGGCAAGCTCCTCCGCCGTCTGGTTCGCGAAGACATCGAATTCAGCCTGCGCCTCGGCGATTCCCTGGGCCGCATCAAAGCCGACCCCAGCCAGCTTGAGCAGGTTCTCCTCAATCTCACCGTCAACGCCAGCGACGCCATGCCTCTCGGCGGCAAGCTCACCGTCGAAACCCAAAACCTCGTCGTTGATCACGGCAACGCGCACTTTCATTCTTCGGTTGAGCGCGGAGACTTCGTGGTCATCACCGTCTCCGACACCGGCCACGGCATGGACGCCGCCACTAAGGCCCGCATCTTCGAGCCTTTCTTCACCACCAAGGAACCCGGCAAGGGCACTGGTCTCGGTCTCGCCACCGTCTACGGCATCGTCAAGCAGAGCGGCGGCTTCATCCACGTCGACTCCACTCCCGGCAGCGGCGCCCGCTTCAAAATCTATCTCCCGCATTCCATCGAACCGCTCGAGGTCGCTCCGCAACTCTCCGAACTCCGCGAAACCATCGTCGGCCGCAAAACCGTTCTCGTTGTCGAAGACGAACGCGAAGTCCGCGAATTAGCCTGTGAGTTCCTCAAGTCCGCCGGCTATAGCGTTCTCACCGCCGAAGACGGCTTGGAAGCCCTCGAAATCGCCAAGGGTTTCGGTAAATCCATCCACGTCGTCCTCACCGACATCGTCATGCCCAGAATGCGCGGCCCCGCGCTAGCCAAACGGCTCAAAACTTTGCTCCCCCACCTCAAAATCGTCTACATGACTGGCTACCTCGAACAAACCGCTCCCGACGACGATTTCCTCCAGGACGCCTTCTTCCTGCAAAAACCCTTCTCCCGCGAAACTGTAGTAGGCCAGGTCAGCGAATCCCTAAAAGATGTCGCCGTCCCAAAGCTCCCCTCCAAGCCCAAGCGCCTAGTCGAATCCCTCCCCGTGTAGGCCCTTTTGAGTGCGGAAGCAACGCTTCCGCTTTTATGCAGTCAACCCTTCCACCCAACAAATCCGTCGCCCAAAATCTGCCCACCATTTTCGTGATCCTCCTCTATCACCAGGGTTACGCCGTTACCCTCTTCTCTGCGCCCTCTGCGTCCTCTGTGGTTAATTCTTCCTTCCGATTTACTTCTTCTCCCCCGGCACAATCACATTCGCCTCAATCCCCGATGCCTGCCCCTCGCCGTGATACACCCGCTCCGTCGCCTTCACAAAATCCGAAATCTTCGCATCCGGTATATTCATAAACGTTTGCGGATTCCGATCCGTCAGCGGAAACCAGGAGCTCTGAATCTGCACCATGATGCGGTGCCCTCGCTGGAACGTGTGGTTCACATCCTGCATCGCGAACGTCACTTCCTCCACCTTCCCCGGCGTGAACGCCTCCGGCTTTTCAAAGCTGTGCCGGAACTTTCCCCGGAACGGCTCTCCTCTCACCAGTTGTTCGTAACCGCCCATCGTGAATTCCGGCGCACCCACATCCGTCCGGGGCTTCCCTTTTTCTTCCGGCCGCGGCTCGTCCAGCTTGCTTGCCGGATAATCCGGCGGATACACGTCAATCAGCTTCACGTCCCAGTCCGAATCCGTTCCCGTCGTCGAAACGAACAGCTTCGGCGACACTGGCCCTGCGATCGTCACATCCTCCTGCAGCACTTCCGTCTGGTACGTCAGCACGTCCGTCCGCGACGCCGCGAATCGCTGGTCCGAAACCATGTATTCCTGCGGCACTGTCTGCGCCACATAATTCACGAACGGCACCGGTTTTGCCGGGTCGCTCACATACTCGTCATACGCCGTCGCCTCTTGTTTCGGCGGCTCAAACGAAAGTACTCCGTTCGCGTGAAAATAAAGCGTTTTTGCCTGCACGTTTTTCGGCGGCCAGGAAGCATACTGTCGCCACACGTTTGTCCCCGTCTCAAACACATAAGCTTTCGGCAACTTCGCGTTCCCGTCCCCCCTCAAGTACGCCTCGAAAAACGGAAACAGAATATTCTTCCGATAGTAATCCCCCGTGTTCGCTCCAAAGCTCACGCGCCCCAGGTGATTTCCGTCGTACCGATACCACCCGCCGTGCACCCATGGCCCCACCACCAGTGCGTTGAAAATTCCCGGGTCATCCCGCTCGATCGCGTGAAACAGCGTGAACGGCCCCTGCAAATCCTCCGCGTCAAACCACCCGCCCACCGTCAACACGGCGCAATGGACATTCTTCGTATGCGCCGCCAGATTCCGCGCCTTCCAGTAATCATCGTAGGTATCGTGGTGAACTTGGTCCATCCACAGAGCCTGTTGCGCGCCCAGCATCTTCCCCAGATTTTCCAGCGTCCCCGCATTCAGGAAAAACTCGTACCCGTCCGGCGTCCCGTACTCGAACGGCACGCGCACCTTCGGCGGCAATTCCGGATTCCCTTGTGGCCGGAAAAAACTGTAAAACCCGAAATTCGCCGCCATCATGAACGCCCCGCCGTGATACGCGTCATCCCCCTTGAACAGGTCGGTCATCGGCGCTTGAGGCGACGCGGCCTTCAACGCCGGATGGGTGTCAATCATGCTCGCCGACGTGAAAAATCCCGGATACGAAATTCCCCAGATCCCCGCCTTCCCGTTGTTGTTCGGCACATTCTTCAGCAGCCACTCGATCGTGTCGTATAAATCGCTGCTGTCGTCCACATCCTGTTTCGATTTCTTGTTGTCAATGTGAGGCCTCATCTCCACGAACGTGCCCTCGGACATGAACCGCCCGCGCACATCCTGGTTCACAAAAATATATCCGGCCTTGTCAAAGTCCGGCGAAGGCCCCAGTTGCGTCCGGTATTGGTCCACGCCATACGGCGCCACGCTGTACGGCGTGCGGTTGATCAGAAACGGGTACGTCTTCGAATCGTCCTTCGGCACATACACCGACGTAAACAATCGCACTCCGTCCCGCATTGCAATCCGGTATTCATATTTCGTGTAGTGCTCTTTGACGTCAAACTCCGGCCCATCCGCCTTCGCCTGCCCCAGCAAGCTCCCCGCCCCCAAAAGCAAACTCACCACCACCAGTCCCGCCAGCCGCCTAAGCATCATCACCCTCCCTAACCCGCGCCATCTTAAGCACCACTTCAAATCAAGTCAAACAACGCCCGCCACGGAGGAGGGGTCCGCTCTTCCTTTTGAGTGCGGAAGCGAAGCTTCCGCTTTTACGCACTAAGCCAAGCCACCCAAGTAACTCGCCCACCCCATCGTCAATCGTTCACCCATCTGGCTCCCCCTCCAACCCTTCCCCACTTCCCCAATCAAATCGGAATTGGTGCTACGCTCAATCGTTGATTTCCAGGCCGCCCTCATTCGTTGACAAAAATCCGAAAGGCTTCCGCGTGAATCGCCTTAAGTTCCAATCACTCGCCATCGCTCTGGTCGCCGGAGCGTTTTTTCTCACCGCGCTTTCTTTCAGCCACACCCAATCCACAATTTCGCAGCCACTCATCGATCCACCTCCCTACTGGGCCTTTGCCGTCAATCCTTCGGCGCCTCCGTCCGACGCCACCGCAAGTCCCAACGAAACCGCACTATTCCACGTTCCCGGCAGCAAACTCTCCCTCACCGATTCGCAAGTCCACGACCTCTTCAACGTGCCCGACTGGCATCCCTCTGCTCACCCCAGAATGCCGGACATCGTCGCCCACGGCCGCCGGCCCGATGTCTACGCCTGCGCCTACTGCCATCTCCCCAATGGCCAGGGCCGCCCGGAAAATTCCAGCCTCGCCGGACTTCCAGCCGCCTACATCATCCAGCAACTCGCCGATTTCAAAAGCGGCGCCCGCAAAAGTTCAGACCCCGACTTGTTACCCGTCAGCAAAATGATCGCCAACGAAACCAAAGCCACCGATGCCGAAATCCAAATCTCCGCCGAATACTTCGCTGCATTGAAACCCAAACCCTGGATCCGCGTAGTCGAAGCCAAATTCGTCCCCAAAACTCATGTCGCCGGATGGATGCTGGTCGTCTCCACACCCCACGAAGTGGAACCCATCGGCGATCGCATCATCGAGACCCCCGAAAATCTCGAGCGCACCGAGCTCCGCGACGACTCTTCCGGCTTCATCGCCTACGTTCCTCCCGGCAGCCTCAAGCGCGGCAAAACTCTCGTCACCACGGGCGCCAACGGCAAAACCCTTCCCTGCGCCACCTGCCACGGCCCCAATCTCCGGGGCCTGAAAAACGTTCCCTCCATCGCCGGGCGTTCCCCCAGCTACATCGTCCGCCAACTCTACGACATGAAAAGCGGCACTCGCGCCGGCCTCAACTTCCCCCAAATGAAACCAGTAGTCGCCAACCTCTCCATTTTCGACATCATCGACATCGCCGCCTATACTTCGTCACTCGAACCATGAACTTTTGTTTCATTTTCCCTTCACCCTTTTGACTGCCACCCCATCCAATGGTAAGTATGGAAATGAATTTCCACGCGCTGGGACACATCAGGCGCAAGCTCTTCTCGCGCTTTCCGTGCGCCCTTGCTTGAAACTTGTTGGAAACATCCCTATCTCTTAGGAGGATTGATGAAAAAGATCTGGTTCTGTATTCCGTTGCTTTCCCTGCTGGCGCTCCCCGCAGTCGCCCAGGAAAAACAAGAAAAAGAAGATAAAGAAGAAAGCCGCGTCGAAAACGCGGGCAAAGTCTTCAAGGAAATTCTCGATGCGCCCGACAGCATTCCCCAGGACATTCTCGACAAAACCGACTGCGTCGTGATTCTGCCTTCCGTCCTGAAATTCGCCATCGGCTTCGGCGGCAGCTATGGCCGCGGTGTGATGACTTGCCGCGGCGGCAGCAACTTCAATGGTCCCTGGGGCCCTCCCACGATGATGGCCCTCGAAGGCGGCAGCGCTGGTTTGCAACTCGGCGGCAACGCCACCGATTTCGTTCTTCTCCTCATGAGCCCCCGCTCCGCCAGCAGCATGCTCAGCAGCAAGGTCAAGCTCGGTGGTGACGTCAGCGCCGCCGCCGGCCCAGTTGGCCGCGCAGCCTCCGCCGAAACCGATGTCGCCTTGCGCTCCGAAATTCTTTCCTACTCGCGCTCGCGCGGCCTCTTCGCCGGCATCTCTCTCGAAGGCTCCACTCTCCGCGCCGATAACGGCGGCAACAATAAACTCTACGGCAAGGAGGTCAGTGCCAGCGACATCGTCTTCAAACATGAGGTCCCAGTTCCACCCAGCGCAAAAACCTTGCTGGACACTCTGCAAAAAGCCTCCCCCAAAAACAAAAGCGCCAAGTAATCTCCCTTAACTCTTCCCAAAAAAAAACGAAATGGCCGGTCCCATGACCGGCCATCTTCTTTCTCCGATGTGGCACAGCCACTCCTGCCTGCCCTGAGCGAAGTCGAAGGGGCTGTGCTCTTGGGTTCTCTTTAGGAGGCCGGGGCTTCAGCCCCGGCGTAAAAATCCCTGACACAAACGGGCTTTAGCCCCTGAAGCAAGAATTCGCTCTGACGGAATAGTTCCTAGCAACACCCGCTAGAAGGCAACCCTTCCCCCGCCACCTGTGGCCCAAACGCCTCCTTCGGTATCGGCTCCCCGTGCAAAGTCAACCAGCACCGCCGCGCCACATTCAGCAGCACCAGCACCACGCCCGTCACGAAAATCGCCATCAATGTCGAATCCAGGTATCCCTGAAACACGAATCCAGGCTTCTTCGTCAGCGGCCAGAAAATATTCTTGATCGAAAGCACTCCCGCCGTCAGCGTAGTCGTCCCCACAAACAACATCGGCGCCACTGTAATCCACGCATATTTCGCCTTCCCCATGTTGATCAGGAACGCCGTTCCCACCGCCAGCGCAATCGTCGCCAGCAACTGGTTCCCCGTCCCAAACAGCGGCCACAGCGTCGAAATGTTTCCCGTATAAATCAAATATCCCCAGGCCAGCACCACAAAAAACGTGGTGATCATATTCCCCGGCTGCCAGGCATGATTCGCAAACGGCTTGTGCACTTTTCCCATAAGCTCCTGCAGAACATACCGCGCCACGCGCGTCCCGGTATCAATCGTCGTCAAAATAAACAACGCCTCAAACATAATCGCGTAGTGATACCAGTAGCCCATCAGCCGCGTCATCCCCGGAATCCCCCGGAAAATCTGCGCCATCCCCACCGCCAGCGAAACCGCTCCGCCTGTCCGCCCAGCAAGCTTTTCTCCCACCTCACTCGAGAACAGATCCAGGTTCACCGTGTGCAATCCCAACTTGGCAAACGCCTCCGCCGGCACATTAATTCCGAAATAATCCCCCGGAAACAGAGAGCAAGCCGCGATCAGCGAAAGCACCGCCACCAGGCTCTCCGCCACCATCGCTCCATAACCGATGAACCGCGCGTCGCACTCCTTGTTCAGCATCTTCGGCGTCGTCCCCGAACTCACCAGCGAATGAAATCCGGAAATCGCGCCGCACGCGATCGTCACGAACAAAAACGGAAACAGCGTGCCCTTGATAATCGGCCCGCCGCCGTGCACATATTGCGTCAACGCCGGAAACTTGATGTCCGGGTGCACGATAAACACGCCAACCACCAGCAGCGCAATCGTCCCCAGCTTCACATACGTCGACAAATAATCCCGCGGCTCCAGCAACAGCCACACCGGCAGCACCGACGCCACAAATCCGTAAATCGCCATCAAGTAAATAATCTGGTGCGGCGTAAATGTCAGCGACGACGCCCACTGCGTCCCTGCAAACCAGTGTCCACCCCAAACGCTCGCCAGAAGCAGCACCACGCCAATCGTACTCGGCACGCCCACCTTGATCTGTCCCGGCGTGCTCTTGAACATGTACAGCCCCATGAAAATCGCAATCGGAATCGTCATCCCGATCGTGAACACGCCCCACGGACTGTTCGACAGCGCATTCACCACCACCACTCCCAACCCCGCCAGCGTCACCAGCAAAATCAGCAGCACCGCAAACATCGCCACCAATCCCGTAAACTCGCTCACTTCCGTGCGCGCCACGTCCGCCAGCGATCTCCCCTTGTGTCGCACCGAAGCCACCAGCACGATAAAATCCTGCACGCAACCCGCCAGCACCGCTCCGATCAATATCCATAGAAATCCCGGCGCAAATCCAAACTGCGCCGCCAGCGTCGGCCCCACCAGCGGTCCTGCTCCCGCAATCGCCGCGAAATGATGCCCGAACAAAACCCACTTCGGCGACGGCACGTAGTTATGTCCATCTTCGTACGTATGCGCCGGCGTCTCGCGCCGGTCGTCCAGCGCCAGCGCCTTCGCCGCAATAAACGCGCTGTAATACCGGTATCCAATCGCATACACACAAAGCGCCGCCAGCAGGACTGGGAAAGTATTCATTGGATTCGCCTCTTTTTTTGCACTCGTCTTTCGATCAACTCCTTGCGGAGTCCCCTCAGACCGAAATCTGTAGCCGTTCTATCACAACTCCCGCCGCCCAGCGTCAAAATAATCTTTACCAACAGTCGTTTTCTTTCCTCCGCGCGACTCGGCGTCCTTTGCGTCTCTGCGTTATCTTTATCCCTTCGCCTTTTCTCCACTCCTCACCAAGTTCCAAAACCTGTCATCCCGACCGGAGGCCGGCGCTTTTTGCTGGCCGCAGTGGAGGGTTCTGCTTTTTCTTCCTCTTCTCTTCTCAGCGAACTCCGCGCTCTCAGCTTGCCCTGAGGGCATTTGCGAAGGGCGTTCTCTGCGTTAATCTTTTTCGAATCCCGCGGCGGCTGATCCCGCATAATCTCGCGTTCTCTTTGCAGTTAATTCCCCTTGTCGGTAATCCGTTTTCTTCCCGCCTCAACGGCTCGCGACTACCAGTACTCGCCTCCGACGGCCCGGAAACATCCCTTTTCCTTGCTATTTTCCAAACGAATTCTTGACATCTACCGCTGACCAGTATTAAGTACGGGGCGTTTGAGGCCCGTTCGTGGTTGATTACCTGACCTACACACCAATTGTGGGTCACAGGGGGGTATTCGTAATGTTCGGGAAAACACGTGGGGCAGTGGTGTATCTAGTTGTACTTCTCGCAGTATCCCTGGCCTGGTCCGGACTTGTGGCCGCGCAGCAGCAAGCAGCAAATTCGCAGGCTGCCACCCCGCTCGTCCGCCTTCTCCAGGCGAAGGGCATTCTTACTCCAGAGGAAGCCGCGCAAATTAGTCAGGCATCGTCTGCCAGCGATGCCGATCAGCGGCTTGCAAAACTCCTTATGTCCAAGGGAGTCATTTCGCAAGCAGATTACAACCAGATGATGGGTGCTTCGGGCATCATGAACGCCTCGGCCAGCAACTCGGCTCCCGCGGCCATGATTCCTGCCGTCTATCGCGTTCCAGTTGCCGGAGCTTCCGCCCCTGCCGCTGGTTCAACCTCCAGCGCGGTTTCTGCTGATCTTCAAGAGAAGCAGCAGACTCCGCCTGGACAAACGCCGCCGCAGCAGGCGCCTTCCGTCTCGCCAACCACCCTATCTGCCGCCAACCCCGTCCGTGTTTTTCCGGTGGGCGGTATTCCCAAAGGTGACTTGAAAGCCGCCATCAAACTCGGCCCCATCGGACTCACTCCTTACGGCTTCCTCAAGGCCACCTTTGTTCACGACAGTTCGTCGCCCGGCGGCGATGATTTTCCGCTTCCCGGCTTCCTGGGCGATACCGGTCCAAACTCGGCGCCAGAGTTCCACATCAAGGCCCGCTCAACGCGGTTCGGCACCAACTTCGAGTGGCTCGACCCGAGTTCGAGTGTGACTGTCACCGGAAAGTTTGAAATGGACTTTGAAGGAAACTTCAACCGTTCCGACAACCGCAACCTCTCTTCGATTCGTTCCTACAACCCGTCCATCCGCTTGGCCTACGGGCGCATTGATTGGCGCGTGAACGAAACGAACACGCTCTCCGCAGTGATGGGACAGGACTGGACGCCGTTCGCTTCTTCAACCCTGCCCAACATGCTGGAAACCACCGGCCTCGGAATCGCTTTCGGCAATCCCTATGAGCGCGCTCCGCAATTCCGCTCGGGCTACACACATGACTTCGGCAGGTTCCAGATCATGCCGGAAATCGCCGTCGTTCTGCCCGCCATCGGCCTCACTCCGTCCGCCGCGAACATTTCCAACCAGTTGGGTTACGGCGAACGCCAGGGCCCGGACAGCAACACGCCTCAGGTCGAAGGCCGCATCGTCGGTCAGTTTAAACTCGATAACTCTCCCGGCGTTGCTCCCGCGCAGCTCATCTTCAGCTTTGAAGAGGGCCACCGCACCGCCATCGTCCTCGGCGCCGCTGTTCCAACTGCTCCGATTACGGCGACCAACACCAACGCCAACCTATACAAAGCGGCGTTCCCCACTGGCGCGCGCGTCGGCAGCGACACTAACGGTTGGGATTTCGAATGGCAGTTGCCAACCCGCTTCGCAACACTCATCGGCAAATACTATAGCGGCAGCGACCTGCGATATTATTTCGCCGGCCAGCTCTTCTCCAACTACAACGCCACTGGCGGCTTCACCAATCTCGCCTCCGCAGCCTCGATCGACGGCGCCTCAACTGTCTTCTTCGGCACCAACGCTGCCGGCGTTCCCTTCGTCGTTCCTCAGCTTCCGGTCCGCGCCAAGGGCGGCTTCACGCAACTCGGCCTTCCCCTTTCGCGCTGGTTCGGTCACGACCCCGAAGGCCGCCACGCCGGCTGGTCGCTCTACGTGATGTACGGCACGGACCAGGCCAACACCAGGGACCTGTTGCACACATCAGCCACGGCCAGCTCTCGCGCGCGCAGCGACATGAGCGTCGGCACGCTTAACTACAAACTCAACAAGTGGGTCTCTTTCGCATTCGAAGAGTCTCTCTATCGCACCCGCGCCAACACGTCCACCTTCAATCCGGTCACCGGTCTGCAGGGCTTTCCTCTCTTCGAGGGGATTCCTCAGCACGAATGGCGAGACCTCCGCAGCGAAGGCGGCGTAATCTTCAGCTTCTAACCCGCATTCCCATTAACTATCGGCGCGGCCCCGACCCAGTCGGGGCCGCTATTTTTTTCGCACTCCGCTTTTGACGTTAAGCGCTACTGGCTGGTCCTCGCACCGGACAAAAGCTTGTCATCCTGAGGGGCGCGCCGTTCGCGCCCCGAAGGACCTCAACGCAAGCACTCTGCAAAACTTCACAATCGAACTCCTCCGTTACCTCAACCTCGCGAACAGCTCTTCCTTCCACCGCGAATTATCAATCGTCCAAACAATCTTCGCCTTCCGCCCCAGCCCAATCTGCTCCGCCCACACCTTCCGATTCCTCTCATCCCCCGCCACATTCAACCGGTCCACCACCGTCATCCCTCGCGTCAACTCGCTCCCCGTCTCCACATCCCAAAGATGCTCCGACGCCAACGTAACAATCGACTCGTCCAGCGCCACCGCCATCGCCACCGGATCCGGCAGCGATATCCCGTGCTCGCCTGTCTGCACGTGAAACGCTTCCTGCGCCCGGCTATTGCATTCGATCGCAAACTTCGCCACCGCCGTCCCAAATCCCATCACCTTCTCAATCTCATTTAAATTCAGCACAGCTTCCCCGCGGCACAAATGCCAGCCCACCATCTCCACCGGCATTCCACTCCTCGCCACAATCTGCGCCGCCTCCGGATCGCACCAGATGTTGTACTCCGCCGCCGGCGTCACGTTCCCTTCGCAGCACGGCGCTCCGCCCATCACCACGCACCGGCTCACATTCTTCGCAATCTCCGGCCGCTTCTGCAGCGCCAGCGCAACGTTCGTCAGCGGCCCCAGCGTCACCATCACAATTCCCGGATGCCGTTCGATCAACTCGACAATCGCCTCCGCCGCGCCCATTTTTTCCGGCCCTCGCCGCGGGGCGGGATACCCGTGATCACCCAATCCATCGCGCCCGTGAAACCAGTCCGCACTGTGGTGAGCCCGCTTCAGCGGCTTCTCCGCCCCCGTAAACACCGCCACACTCGACCCGCAAAGCTCCGCCGTATACAACGCGTTGCGGCTAGCCTGCCGCACCTCCACATTGCCCGCCACCGTAGTAATCCCCACCACCTCAACCTCGGGATGCCGCAGCGCCATAATCAACGCCACCGCATCATCCGAAGCCGTATCCGTATCAATCAAAAATTGTCGTTTCATGCGCCGTAGCATACCAAACTCCCCAGTAGCGGCCACCTTCAGGTGGCCCCGCTCTTCCTTTGGAGTGCGGTAGCTCTGCTACCGCTTTTACAGATTCAGCCCATGCGACCACCTCTTCCTTCCCCACGCACTCAATTAAAGCAATCACAGTTAACGCACTTTCCCCCGGGAACTTTTCCCTCTTTCGCGGGGAATAATCTCCAGCACCTGTCTAACAATCTGGGGAAAGGCCAGGCTTCACAACTTGCGGAAACTTCCTTCAACTGCGCTCCTTCTTCTCCTCGCCACCATTCCCCTCCTCAGCCAGCAAACCCCTCCTATCACCCTCAGCGTCTCCGCCGTCAATCTCGTCGCCTCCGTCCGAGACAAACACGGCAACCTCGTCCGCAATCTCTCCAAAGACGACTTCACCCTCGACCAGGACGGCAAGCCTCAATCCATCACCTATTTCGCCAAGGAATCCGATCTCCCGCTCACCCTCGGCCTCCTCGTGGACACCAGCCTCAGCCAGCGCCGCGTCCTTGATCAGGAACGCTCCGCCAGCCGCTCTTTCCTCGATCACGTCCTCCGCGAAGACAAAGACAAAGCCTTCCTCATCCATTTCGATCACGAAGTCGAACTCCTCCAGGACCTCACCGCTTCGCGCGAAAAACTCCTCGCGGCCATCGATCAACTCCACACCCCGCAATTCTCCCAGTCCAGCTCCGGCGGTGGTTCCGCCAGCGGCGGTGGTGATGGAAGCGGCCGCGGCTCGCACGGCCACGGTCACGGAGGCGGCACGCTCCTCTACGATTCCATTTACCTCGCTTCCGACGAACTAATGAAAAAGCAACAGGGCCGCAAGGCTCTCATCATCCTTACCGACGGCGTCGACCGTGGCAGCAAGGAATCTCTCGCCGAAGCCATCGAATCCGCGCAGCGCGCCAATACCCTGATTTATTGCATTCTCTTCGCCGACAAGGAAGAAGGCCACGGCAGCGGCGGCGGCTTCGGCGGACCTCGCATGGGCGGTGGTGGAATGGGTGGCGGCGGAATGGGCGGCAGAGGCGGCGGCTATCCCCGCCGCACGGAAGAATCACGCCCCGACGGCAAAAAGATTCTCGAACAAATCGCCAAAACTTCCGGCGGCCGTTTCTTTGAAGTCTCCAAGAAAGAGACTCTCGACAAAATCTACGCTGACCTCGACGAAGAACTCCGCAATCAGTACGTCCTCGGCTACTCCCCCGACAAGCCCGACGCCACCGTCGGCTATCACAAGCTCCATCTCGCCGTGAAACAAAAAGACACCCAGGTCCAAACCCGCGACGGCTTCTACCTCGAGCACTAAACTCGCCCACAAAAAAATGTAGGGGCGGCCCGCCTAAGGCGGGCCGCCCCTCTCCGCATTTCTCTGTGAACTCTGTGCTCTTCCTCTGAGCCCTCTGTGTTAATCCTTCTCTTCCTATTTCACCTGCTGCGCCTCTTTCTGCTTCTTCCTCTGTTCATCCATCCGCTGTATATACTGCTCGAATTTCGGCAACTGCTCCGGCGTCAGGAACGTCCGCATCTCCCCGCGCGTATTCATCCGCACCACATCCACTTCCGCTTCACTTTTGTCGCGAATCGTCCGGATCTCCGACTGCGCGTTCTTGATGATCCCTTCCGCTTTCTGAGCCTGCTCCGCCGTCAGCCCGATGGCATCCGTCATGTCCGCCACCTTCTTAGCCCTGTGTTCAGCCTCGGACGGCGCCACGGTCTTCGTCGCCGCATAACTCCGCCGCGCCAGGCTGTACCCAAACACGCCGCCCGTCGCTGTTCCCAATATGAATACCAGCGCTAGCCAAATCGCCGCCTTCTTGCGGATCTCCGGGTTCATGGCCGAACCTCGCTTGTAGCTCCAAGCCCATCGTCATACCACGTCGGCGCAACCGACGAATCAAACACCATGTCGCCGCCTCGCCGCTCCGCGTTCAACCGATCCGTCTTTCGCAGCTCCAGCGCCCAGCCTCCGCCCAGCACCAGCAGCAGCGCGCTCAGCGCCACCAGCCGCGGCGCCAGCCGGCGCACGCTGATCCACACGCCGTCCCGCGCTTCCTCCACTTCCCTCTCCCGCGCCGTAATCGCCGCCATCACTCGCGTCGCAAACCACGGCCCCGCTTTCGGCACCGTCATTCCAGCCAGCGCATTCCGCGTCTCTGCAAACTCCTCCAGCGCCGTCCGGCAAGCCTCGCAACTGCCCGCGTGTTTTTCCTCAGCTTCCGGCAGTTCGGCCCGCCATTCCTCGGCGCTCTTCCGCGTATTCCCGCTCAGTGGCAATTCTTCCAGCGCATCCAGAAAACGCCGGCAACTCACTTCATCCCGATTTAAAAGGTTCCCCATTCTTCTCTTACCTCTTTTTCTTCTCGATTCCTGTTCTCCTGGACCCGGTAACTCCGTCTATGCCCTTGCTCCCCGCCTTCGCCTCGTCCGCTCCGTAATCCGTTGTCGAGCACGGAACAGCCTCACCTTCACCGTGTTCGCATTAATCTCCATCAGCTCCGCAATCTCTTCCACCGAAAATCCCTGTACTTCCTTAAGCACCAGCATCGTCCGGTCGCGTTCATCCAGGCAGCTCATCAACTCCTCCACCTGCTGCCGCACCGCCAACCGCTCTCCCGCATCCGGGCGCCCATCCGACTGCTCCGACGACGCCTGATAAACCTGCGACTGCTCCTCATTCAACTCCGCCTCAAACACCAGCGGCCTCACCTTTTTCTTCCTCAGCAAATCCCAGCATTCATTCACCGTTATCTTATATAGCCAGGTGCTGAACGCCGCCCTTTGGTCGAACCGCTTTATCGAAAAGTAAGCCTTCAGGAACACCTGCTGGGCTATGTCTTCCACGTCCTCACGGTTCCTCAGGATGCCCCCCGCCACCGCAAATACCCGGTTTTGGTGCCTCCTGACCAGCTCCTCAAAGGCTTCCTTATCTTCCTTTTGCGCGCGCCGGACCAGCTCCCGGTCCTCCTCCACACGCGCCGAGACCCCTTCCCCCGCCGTCCTGGGCTTGCCCAGTCCTGTAATCGCCAGAGCCACTGGTTTTGGGACGCGTGCCATAGGTCTTTGGTTACGCTAATTTGCTTCCCTTGTCCACCCGATGTCCACTTGGGGCTAACCGCCTAGTTCCGCCAGTTCCACAGCTTACCGCTAGTTTCGACTTGCTACCCTTGACTATCTATGGAATACTCAACCCATGATTATTGGCGATCGTCTTCGCGCTCTGCGCGAGGAAAAGAAACTCTCCCAGGGTGATATCGAGAAGCGCACTGGTCTCCTCCGGTGTTACATTTCCCGCGTTGAGAATGGCCACACCGTCCCGGCCATCGAGACGTTGGAAAAGCTGGCGCGTGCTCTCGAGTGCCCACTTTATCAACTCTTCTACGACGGCGAAGAGCCACCTCAACTTCCGAACCTCCCCAAGCGTAAATCGTCCGACGATATCGCATGGGGCAGCGCAGGGAAAGAGGCGCGCTACCTCAACAAGCTACGTCGCTTGCTGAGCAAAGCCGACGAGGAAGATCGCAAGCTGCTGCTGTATATGGCCCAAAAAATGGCCAATCGGTAGTAGTTCGGCGATCCGGCCCGCGTTTGCGTAGATACAACCTTAACTGAAAAGAGCCGCTCCTCATCCGCGCCCGAGCGGCTTTTTCGTTCTTACCCACCTACGCCTAGCCCCGAAATTTATCATCCTGCCTGCCCGCCGCAGGAGGGAGCGCATCCGATAAGGATGCGCGAAGGACCTCAACTTAAACCCAATTTCCAAATTCAACCACGAACAGCTTTTTCCTTTGCCGATTACTTCTCTCCCCCTACTCCCACTCAATCGTACTCGGCGGCTTGCTGCTCACGTCATACACCACCCGCGTCACTCCCGGCACCTCATTTACAATCCGCGTGGACATCCGCTCCAGCACTTCCCCCGGCAGCCGTACCCAGTCCGCCGTCATCGCGTCATCCGACTGCACCACCCGCACAGCCACCGTCAATCCGTAAGTCCTTCCATCTCCCATGACGCCCACGCTTCTCACCGGTAGCAGCACCGCAAACGCCTGCCAAACTTTCTCGTACAATCCCGCCCGCCGAATCTCCTCTACCACAATCGCATCTGCTTCTCGCAGCGTCTCCAGATCCTTCTTCGTAATCGCGCCAAGCAACCGCACCGCCAGCCCCGGCCCCGGAAACGGATGCTTCACCAGAATCTCTTCCGGCAAACCTAAGTCTTTTCCAATCCGCCGCACCTCATCCTTAAATAAATCCCGCAGCGGCTCCACCAGCGCGAACGGCATGTTCTCCGGCAGTCCGCCTACATTGTGATGTGTCTTGATCGTCGCCGAAGGCCCCTTCACCGACACGGATTCAATCACGTCGGGATAAAGCGTCCCCTGCACAAGAAACTTGATATCTCCCGCCGCGCCCTTCTGCAACTTTTCCGCTTCCGCAGCAAAAATCGTAATGAACTCACGCCCGATAATCTTCCGCTTCTGCTCCGGATCGCTTACGCCCTCCAGCTTCGCCAGAAAATGTTCCGAAGCGTCCACGCCAATCACCCGCAGCCCCAGCCGTTCGCGGTACATCTCCAGCGTGTGCTCAAACTCGTTCTTCCGCAGCAGCCCGGTGTTTACGAAAATATTCGTCAGCCGCTCGCCCATCGCGCGATGCACCAGCACCGCCGCCACCGTCGAATCCACTCCGCCGCTCAACCCGCAAATCGCGTGGTGCGTACCCACCTTCTGCCGGATCGCTTCCACCGTCTCTTCAATGAACGCTTTCCCGCTCCACTTCGGCTCCGCCTTGCACACCCGGAAAAGAAAATTCCGCAGAATCTCCGTCCCGCGGTCCGTGTGATTCACTTCCGGGTGAAACTGCACCGCATACATCTTCCGCTTCTGATCTTCCGCCGACGCAATCGCGTTCGCCGTCTTGCCCGTCAGGTGAAATCCCGGCGGCAGCTCCAGCACGTTGTCCCCGTGGCTCGCCCAGATCTTCAGCTTTTCCGGCAACCCGCCCAGGATGTGGCTCTCCGCCTTTTCCAGGTTGAAATGCGCCGGCCCGTATTCGCGTCGCTTCACCGGCTCCACTCTCCCGCCCAAATTCTTCGCCATCCACTGCATGCCGTAACAAATTCCCAGCACCGGAATTCCCTGCGCCAGCACCGCCGGATCGCACACCGGCGCATCCTTGTCATACACGGAGCTAGGCCCGCCCGACAAAATAATGCCTGCTGGCTCGAGCTTCCGAATCTCTTCCACCGAACTCGTGCAGGGCAAAACCGCGCTGAAGACCTGCTGCTCGCGCACCCGCCGCGCAATCAGCTGCGTATACTGCCCCCCAAAATCCAACACCACAATCCCGCCCCGCTCCGTCTTCAATATCGCCTGTGGATTGCTCTGCGCCATCTTCGCCGTTCCTTCCATCAGCTCACCTCATGTCTCCGCCGATTTTAGTCCGAAAACACGTAGGGGCACGATAAATCGTGCCCCTCTTGGGTCTCTCGTCTCTGCGAACTCTGCGTCTCTGCGTTCAGTTCTTCCTCACCCCACCACCACATTCAACATCTTATCCGCCACAAAAATCACCTTCCGCACCGTCTTCCCCGCCAGATGCCCCGCCACCCCCGCATCCGCCGCCGCCAACTTCATCACCTCATCCTGCAAGCTTCCCGCCGGAACGGTCACGCGTCCCCGCACCTTCCCATTCACCTGCACCGGAATCTCCACCTCATCCTCTTTCGCCAACTCCTCATTAATCGCCGGCCAGCCCACCGTCCACAATCCATCTTTATGCCCCAGCATCTCCCACAACTCTTCCGCCAAATGCGGCGTCATCGGAGCCAGCATCAAAGTCACCAGCTCCATCACTTCCTTCTGCACCGCTGGACGCACGCCGTCTTCCAGCGGTTCCGCCGCATAAATCGCATTCACCAATTCCATAATCTGCGCAATCGCCGAATTAAAATGCCACCGCCCCTCAAAATCCTGCGTCACCCGCTGCAAAGCCTGGTGCGCCTTCCGCAGCAACGCCTTTTCTTTTTCCGTGGTAGCGCCGGCATCCTGCCGGCCAGCACTCCTCTCTTCTCTGTGTACTCTGTGCTCTACCTCTGCGCCCTCTGTGTTAAATCTGCCCCCCAGATCCTTTGCATGCTTGTCCACCATCCGATAAACTCTATTCAAAAATCTCCACGCCCCATCAATACTCTCCTCGCTCCACTCCAAATCCTTCTCCGGCGGCGCCGCAAACAACGTATACAACCGCCCCGTATCCGCTCCATACTTCTCCGCCATCTCTTCCGCACCCACCACATTTCCGCGCGACTTCGACATCGCCACGCCGCCCTTTTGCACCATCCCCTGCGTAAACAGCCGCGCGATCGGCTCGCTGTGCTTCACCAATCCCAAGTCCCGCATCACCTTGCACCAGAACCGCGAATACAGCAGGTGCAAAATCGCATGCGTGATCCCGCCAATATACTGGTCAATCGGAAACCAGTACGCCGCCTTCGCCGGATCAAACGGAGCCTTATCATTGTGGGGATCGCAATACCGGTAGAAATACCACGACGAATCCACAAACGTATCCATCGTGTCCGATTCGCGCCGAGCCGGCCCTCCGCACTTCGGGCACTTCACATTCACAAACTCCGGATCCGTCGCCAGCGGCGATTCCCCTTCGCCCGTCAATTGTGGATTCGCCGGCAGCAGCACCGGCAAATCCTTGTCGGGCACCGGCACCATCCCATCCTTCTCGCAATAAATCACGGGAATCGGCGTACCCCAATATCTCTGCCGCGAAATTCCCCAATCCCGCAGCCGGAAAATCGTCTCCTTCTTCCCAAACCCCTTGGCCTCCACATCCGAAGCCATCTTCTCAATGGCGTCTTCCGACTTCAGCCCCGAATACTTCCCCGAATTCACACTCACCCCGTATTCAGTAAAAGCGAAGGGTGCCCCAGGTGCCGTCTTTGCAC
>Ga0137415_10001071_pt1 | contig 26938 bp, 25 predicted proteins | sample CZODoug3_1_1_16f_FD_183082 | JGI IMG/M metagenome (GOLD analysis project Ga0137415, IMG submission 183082) | Vadose zone soil fungal communities from Angelo Coast Range Reserve, California, USA - CZODoug3_1_1_16fungal (Hybrid Assembly) | ecosystem: Environmental > Terrestrial > Soil > Vadose...
CGGCATATTCGCCCGGCTCAGGCAGTTGGAAGCCGATCTCGCCGGCCTTGCGCACGAAAAACGCGTGCGGAATCTGCACCAGGATGCCGGCGCCGTCGCCGGCGCGCGGATCGGCGCCGACCGCGCCGCGATGTTCGAGATTGCAGAGGATGCTGATCGCGTCGGAGACGATCTGATGCGACTTCTTGCCCTTGATGTTGGCGATGAAGCCGACGCCGCAGGAATCCTTTTCCAGGCTCGGATCGTACATGCCCTCGGCCTGCGGGCGCCAATTGTGCTCGCGCGGAGAATCGACCGAGATGTCGGCCGGTTTCGAAGCCGCGGTCGCCGACAGCGTTTCTGTCACGATGGTTTCGCGCTCGAAGTCCGACCCGCTCATGTTACGTCCTCTCACTCCGGCAAGGGCCTCACCGTCATCGGCGCACCTTGGGCGTTTGCGGCACCCACCGGGCCACCGCTCGTCCTCCGCGAGCCGCAATTTCTCAAAAATCAGACTAGGGCGTCCAACGTCCCGGTGGAACGGCCTTGTCTGGCGCTGGAGGCGCCGAGTTTTCGTTGCAATCCCTGTGCCGGGAATGCCCCGTAATTGAGACAGTGATGCTGTCCTACCACAGACAATGCCAAACTTTTCTCTATCACACAAGCGCGTGAAAGTCCCCGCCCGCATGGCTGATCCGTGCCCGTGGCGATCCGACACCGCCGCCCCGGATTCGAAGCAAACGCGCCGCGATCCGGCCCAAGGACCGCCGGATTTCGCAACGAAGTTTCGGCCCGGAACAGAAGGCCAAGAGAGCGACAACGCTCCTTAACGTCAGGCGGCCCGATGTCAGGTTGGGGCTAACAGGAGCAATCGGCGATGAAGTTGTTCGCAGGATGGGTCGTAGCGGCCGCACTCGTGCTGGTCGCGGGTGCCGCGCAGGCTCAGTACACCGCGGTGTCCGATGTCGGCGGTCCCTATGCGGCGATGCCGCCGGAGGCCGCGGCGCCGCGCTACGGTTACGGACCGACGCTGCTGCCGTCGACGGAGGTTTACACCGTCGTCCGCGAGAACGGGTTCTCGCCGCTCGGCATTCCGCAGCTGCGTGGCTTGATCTACACGATCTCGGTAATCGACCGTGGCGGCGATGACGGAAGGCTGATCATCGACGCCCGCAGCGGGCGCATCATCCGCTTCATGCCGGCCCACCGGATCGGGGACAATTTCAACGACGATCCGACGGCCTCCTATGGTCCGCTCAGCGCGTTGCCCGCGGCGCAGCAGCCAGCCCGTGCTCGCGGCGTGCCGCGCCCGCCGGCATCCGTGCCGCATGTGGCGAGCCGCACGGTGCCGGTGCCGAGGCCGAGCCCGCTGCCGGCAAAATCCGCAGCCGAGCCGGTGCAGCAAGCCGCCGTCGCGCCGCCGAAGCCGGCCGAGACACAGGCGTCGCCGCCGCCGGCGGCGGCTGTGACCGTCGGTGAGGTACCATCCGCGCCGGCGATCCTGCCGACGCAGGAAATGCCGAAGGTGCAAGGGCTGGAGTAGCGAAACGCGTCATGGCCTTGTGCCGGACGGCTATGGCCCGGCCATGACGAGAAACCTATCGCGGCCTATTCCTTGTGGCCGGCAGCGGCCAAGATCAGATCGGCGATCTCTTTCGGATGCGACACCAGAGACAGGTGACCGGCATCCAGCTCCAACGTGGTCGCATTCATGCGCTTGGCCAGAAATCGCTCCAGATCGGGATTGATGGTCTGATCGAGCTTCGAGACCGCGTACCATGACGGCTTGGAGTGCCATGCGGCTGCGGTGGTGCGTGCCGCGAACAGGGAACCGGCCGTGGGTTCCTGAACGGCATAAAGTACCTCTGCCTTGCTGGACTCGACGCCATTGGCGAAATATTTGAGGAAGGAATCCTCGGCCAGCATGGTGAAGCCGTCATGTTCCCGGATGCCGGCGCGCACTGGCCCGGTCGGAAATTTTCCGGACAGCGCGACGAAATCCTCGCCGGCGTCGGGAGCCCGCGCGGCGACGTAGACCAGCGCCGACACCTTCGGATCGATCCCGGTCTCGCTGATCACGGTGCCACCCCAGGAGTGGGCGACCAGGACGGTCGGGCCATCCTGCAGCGCCAGCGCGCGGCGTGTCGCGGCGACGGAATCCTGCAGCGAGGTCAGCGGATTTTGCACGGCGGTGACTTTCAGGCCCGCCGCCTGCAGATAGGGAATGACTTCGGCCCAGCTCGAGCCGTCCGCCCACGCCCCATGCACCAGCACGACATTTTTCGCCACGACCGGCGCGGCGGTCTGGGCCTGCGCACCGAACCCGCCGAGCGGGCCTGCGAGTGCCGCGACGGCCAGTGCCGCCGCAAATCGAACTAACTTCATCGAACAACTCCGTGATTGGATATTCTGTGTGATGCGAATGCCCTACACAGGTGGTTCGAGCCGATGGCTTGCGATGTTACACGGCACACGGCGTTGTGAAGTCGCCAGCAACAGGTGCGAAAAGGCAGCGGCTGGAGTGAGCGTCATTGCGAGCGAAGCGAAGCAATCCACAGGGCCACAACGAAAGAATGGATTGCTTCGCTTCGCTCGCAATGACGGTTAAACCGAAAAAACGCCCCGGTTTCCCGGGGCGTTTTCGCATTCAGCCAATCTCTGCTGACGCTGCAACCGCGCGTCAGGCGGCGACCTTGTTCGCCGAGCCGTCGATAACCTGCGGGGCTTCCGCGCCCGTGGAGATCGGAATGCTGCGCGGCTTCTTGGCCTCGGGGATCTCGCGGACGAGATCGACGTGGAGCAGGCCGTTCTCGAGCGAGGCGTTCTTCACCTGGACGAAATCGGCAAGCTGGAAGGCGCGCTCGAAGGCGCGCGCGGCGATGCCGCGGTACAGCACTTCGGATTTGTCCGTGCCGTTCTCGTTGGCGGTTTTCTCGCCCTTGATCGTCAGCGTGTTTTCCTTCGCGACGATCGAGAGTTCGGCTTGCGAGAAGCCGGAGACCGCAACGCTGATGCGGTAAGCGTTCTCGCCGGTGCGCTCGATGTTGTAGGGGGGATAGCCGGGGCTGCCGTCCGCGGTCGCCTGATCGAGCAGGTTGAACAAGCGGTCGAAGCCGACGGTGGAACGGTAGAACGGGGTGAGATCGTAGGTTCGCATAGGGTAGTCCTCCATTGAGCGACTGTTGCAATAAACCCGCCCGCCATCGGGCCGGGCCTCGTCTGAAGTGCAGCCTTGTATTTCGGCTTCGAAACACAGGGTGTTTGCGGTTCCGAAACACTGGTAGCGGCCTGCACAGAGGTGATATGGGAGGGGCTAGAATTGCGTTCAAGAGGCGGAAATAACGTCCCTTTTTGGCGCTCCCCGCTTGATTTCCAGCGCTTTTCACCTAGCCGGTTCCGACCATGACGCTCGTCTCTATCCCCGCCAATCCGGTTCCGGAGGACGTCGCCAGCGGCACCATCAAGACACCGGACGGCGCCGAGCTGCGCTTTGCGCGCTGGGCGCCGCCCGCGGGGCGCAAGGGCACAGTCTGCGTCTTCGCCGGACGCGGCGAGACGATCGAGAAATATTTCGAGACCGTGCGCGATTTGCGCGACCGCGGTTTTGCGGTAGCGATGATCGACTGGCGCGGGCAGGGCCATTCGTCGCGCCGCCTGCGCGATTCGCGCAAGGGCTATGTCCGCGACTTCGCCGACTACGAGATCGACGTCGAAACCTTCGTGCAGCAGGTGGTGCTGCCGGATTGCCCGCCGCCGTATTTCGCGCTGGCGCATTCGATGGGCGGCGCGGTGATGCTGCGGATCGCGCATGCGGGAAAACGCTGGTTCGACCGCATGGTGCTGTCGGCGCCGATGATCGATCTGCCGGGCCGCACGACATCGTTTATCCCGACCGCGCTATTGCGGATCATGCGGCTGGCCGGGCAAGGCGGCCGTTACGTTCCCGGCGGCAGCGACGAACTGGTCGGCATGTCCTCTTTCGTCAACAATCCCGTCACCAGCGATCCCGTGCGCTACGCCCGGAACGCCGCGATCCTGGAAGAAGACCCCACCCTCGGCATCGCCGCGCCGACGGTCGCCTGGGCCGACACCGCGTTCAAGGCGATGCGCACCTTTCGCGGCGCGCATTATCCTTCCGAGATTCGCCAGCCGATCCTGATGCTGGCCGCGAGCAACGATCTCGTGGTCTCAACCGCTGCGATCGAGGAGTTCGCCTATCACTTGCGCGCCGGCTCGCATCTGGTGATCGCCGGCTCCAGGCACGAGATCCTGCAGGAGCAGGACCGCTACCGCGCGCAGTTCTGGGCGGCGTTCGACGCCTTCGTGCCGGGCACGCCGCTGTTCAAGTAGTTGGCGCGTTCAGCCGCGCGACGATGCGGTCGGGGAAGCGTTGCTCGACGAACAGCGTCCTGACCTCGGCGACGCTGAGATAGAGCCCATCGCCCTCGCCCTTGCCCATGATGTTGAGCAGCACCGGCCATTCGCCCGTCATCAGCAGTGGGTAATAAAATCGAGCCTGGTCCTTGGCGCGCTCGAGATTTGCCGCCATGAAGGCCGTGATCTGCGGGCTCGTCAGCCCGCGCTCGGTGCCGCCGGACGGGTCGCTGCAGTCCTTGCCGAAGGTGGCGAGACGCTCGATCTCGTCCTCATGGACATGTGCGGTCACATCCAGGATGCGCGAACCGGCGCCATGCTTGTCCAGGGGACCGTTGCGCAATTCGTCGAGGTCTGCACCGGACAACGCGCTTTTCAGCAGGCGCAGCGGGTTGAGGCCATTGGCGCCGACGGCAACCATGTAGGTCTCGATGCCCACCAGTTTTTCCTTCACGCCATGTTCGCCGCTGGCGGCCTCGATAGTATGGCAAAGTTTTGGAAGCGGGACAGTGTGGCCGTCGACATAACCGCCGGCGACAAGCGCGCGCAAAAACGGGCACGGATTGTCGGGCGAAACGGCGATCGGCGGGGCAGCGCCTGGAACGACATCACTGTGGTCTTGCATGAAGTCAATCCTGAAAAAAGAACCGAACTATGGAACGATCAATGAAGGTCTTGGAAAGCGAAGGTCTTGGAAAGCGAAGGTCTTGGAAAGCGAATTCGCCGTCGACGCACTACCTTGAGATGAGCGGGAGTTTTGGCGGAATCCTCAACCGTGTCAACCGGAGGCTGAAGACCCCCGCGCGGTCTAGGAGTTCACCGTACGCTTCGGCGCAGGTTCGACGAGAGTGAGTTTGGTCGATGGTACGCCGGCCTTGAGAAGTCCGTCACGGTAATGGGTGACGTCGGCCTGGGATTTCCAGTTGAAATTCCTCAAATGCCGCTCGACGGTCAGATTTGGATAGTTTTCCAGCAGGACTTCGGTCGCCTTGGCTGCTTCCTCGCTTCGCCCCAGTTGCGCCAGCGCCGCTGCCCGCACCGCGAGCACCTGAAGGTGATTGGGGTTCGAATACAGCGCTTCGCGCGCCCAGGACAGCGACGCATCATATTGCCGCAGCAAATAGTGGCTGAAGGCGTTGGTCGCCGCAAATTGATATCTCGGATCGCTGTTGCCGCGCTGCGCCGCCATCGAAAACAGTTCGATCGCCTGCCGATGCTCGCCGGCCACGAAGTGACATATGCCGAGAACGCCGCGCGCACCCATGTCGTAGGGGTTCAACTCGACCGCTCGCTTCGAGGCGTCCATGGCGGCCTCGAAATGGCCTTCCATCGCATGCAAATAGCCGAGAATCTGAAATGCGAAGGACGAGCGTGGGTCAAGCCGAACGCTGCTTTCCGCCAGCGTCATCGCCGTGGTCCACAATTCGCGTGTGCTCTGGATCCACCCGAAGTGGATGCCCTGTAGCATGATGGTGGCGAGATAGGCGCGGGCGATGGAGAGCGTCGGATCGAGCGCGATGGCCTCCTTGAACAACGCGATCGAGGCTTCGTAATCCGCCTTGGTCTGGTGATAGTAGTGGGAGAGCCCCTTCAGGAACCGGTCCCAGGCGGTGATGTCATTGGACGGCGATCGGGATGGGGCGGAAGCTTCCGCGCGATAGATCTCGGCGGCGATCGCAGCCGACAGGCTGGTGGTGATCTCGTCCTGCATCGCAAAGAGATCGCCGATGTCGCGGTCATACCGGCCGTTCCACAATTGCTCGCCGCTCTCCGGCGCGATCAGTTCGGCGGTGACGCGAATCTTGGTTCCGGCGCGCCGCACCGAGCCCTGGATCAGGTAGGTCGCGTCGATCTCGCGCGCGATCAGGCGCGTGCTCACCTTGTTGCCCTTGAACGAGAACGTCGAGTTCCGGCTCAGGACCCGGTAAAACGATTGCAGCGAGAGCGCGTGGATCAGATCCTCGGTCAGCCCGTCCGAGAAATACTCGTGGGTCGAGTCGCTGAGATTGGCGAACGGGAGCACGCCCACGATCGCCGTTCGATATTGGGCCGCCAGCGTCGAGGCGTCCTTTGCGTCCCTGGGTTCGCGGCTCCGGCCGTCGGATCCGGCCGGCTCCCAGGTCCAGACCTGGATCGGCGCCTCGATGTTCTTGAAACGGTGACTGCCGGCGTCGACGAAGGCGACGCCGAGATGTTTGCCGGCCTCGCCATAGGCCTTGGCCGAAACCGCCATACCGCCCGGTGCTGCAACCGATTCGAGGCGAACGGCGATGTTCACATCGTCGCCGAAGACTTCGTCTTCGTCGGCCATCACATCGCCCATGTGGATGCCCATGCGGAACTGCATGACCCGATCGGCGGGGATGTGGTTGTTGCGTTCCGCCATCAGCGACTGCATCTCGATCGCAGCCTGGATGGCGCCGACGATGCTCGGAAATTCCAGCAGGAAGCCGTCGCCGGTGTTCTTCACCAGCCGGCCGCCATGATTGAGAATGATCGGATAGATCGCGGTTCGATGGGCCTTGAAGGTGGCATGCGTGCCCGCCTCGTCGGCCCCCATCATTCGTGAGTAGCCGGCGACGTCCGCGCAGACGATGGCAGCCAGGCGTCTTTCCATTTCCCCTCAGGCTTCAGAATCGGCAGCTAAGCATTACGTGGTTATGCCGCCGAATCCTACTGGTTATAAAACAAACTGATTTTGACGGCAGCCCGATCCTGGCGTCACAATAATGCAATCCGCGCAGGATTGGCATGTGGCGGACGGTCCCGCTGGAACTTGCGAAGCATTCAACCGGGAGGCGGAAGCTGCACAGAAATTAACCTGCGGTTGCTGTCGCGGTTGGCATCATCGCTTTCATCCGCGATCACTATCGATTAATTAAAATGCACCGATTGGAATGCGCCGCCCATCTGAACGCGAGATCGACCCGAACCCATGCTTGGCATCCACGAACTCTGGCTCTTCATCCTCTCCGGGCTCCTGCTCAACGTCACGCCGGGGCCGGATACGGCCTATATCATCGGCCGCAGCCTCCAATTGGGATGGCGCGGCGGGGCGGCGGCCGCGATCGGCATCAGTTGCGGCTGTCTGGTTCACGTGTTCGGCGCCGCGATCGGCCTGTCGGCGCTGCTGATGGCGTCGTCGGCGGCGTTCACGGCCGTCAAACTCGCAGGCGCCGCCTATCTGCTCCTCACCGGCCTGCAGATGCTGCTGTCGCGCCCGCGCCCGGTTGCGGAACTGGCGGCGCCGGGTGCGGCGATCTCGCTTTCCCGCGTGTTCTGGCAGGGCGCGCTGACCAATGCTCTCAATCCGAAGGTGGCGCTGTTCTTTCTCGCCTTCCTGCCGCAGTTCGTGGCGGCGGATTCACCCCACAAGACGCTCGCCTTCCTGCTGCTGGGCGCCATCTTCGTGTTCAATGGGACGCTGTGGTGCCTCGGCGTCGCAGCGTTTGCTGCCAGGGCTGCCGGCCGCATCCGGCAATCAACTGGTGCAATTGCCTGGATCAACCGCACCCTTGGCGGGCTGTTCGTCTATCTCGGCGTCCGCGTTGCGATGCTGCAGGCGCGCTAAATTTAACCGTGGATTTTCAGCAGCGCGCTGCCGGCCAGATAGAGCCCGAGCAGGATCATCGAGATCAAGAACCAGCGGCGGAACATTTCCGGTTGCATTCGGGTGCGGACCGCCTGGCCGATGAACATGCCGGTGAACGAGGCCGCCATCGCGATCGCGCCCGGCAGCGCGGTTGCGGCCGTCAACAGGCCGGCGCTGGTCAGATTGAAGGCGAGGGCTAGGGTCGCCGTCGTGAAGAATACGCCCAGCGCCTGCACCAGTTCGTCCTTCTCCATGCCGATCGCCTGCAGGAACGGCATTGACGGGATGACCTGAACGCCGGTCGTCGCCGAAATTACGCCCGTTATGAGCCCGACGATGCCGCCGACCCATTTTTCGTCACGGCGCGCGATCTTGAAGTTGAATTTGCTCAAGCCAATGATTGCATAAAGCACCAGCAGCGCGCCGAGAACGACCGTGGCGTAGGGCGCGTAAGGGCCGGTCAGCATTCCCGCGTTGAGCCAGATGCCGACGACGGTGCCGACCATCAGTGGCCACAGCCGCCGGATGATGTCGCGCAGATAGGGGCCGACAAAAGTCTGCCAGATGTTGGTGACGATCGCCGGCACGATGACGATGGCAAGCGCCTGCGCCGGGGGCATCGTGACCGCGAGCAGGCCGATCGCGACCGTCGGCAGGCCGAGCCCGAGCGCGCCCTTGATGAAACCCGCGAGCAGCAAGGCGCACGCGATGAAAAGCAGCATGGAATCGGACATGTCAGGACATTGACCGATCGGCGTTATCGGCACAATCTGGAGATTACGGAGATTGCCTTCGGTAATGACGAAGGCTGATATGACGAGAACCGCCATGCGCTTTGACCTGGTTGACCTGCAGCTCTTCATCGCGGTGGCGGATGCACGCAGCATCACGCAGGGCGCGGCGCGCGCCCATCTGGCGCTGGCCTCCGCGAGCGAGCGGATCAAGGGCCTGGAGGCGGCGCTTGGCGTCGCGCTGCTCAAGCGCGGCCGCCGCGGCGTCGAGCTGACCGCGGCCGGCGAAAGCCTGCTCGATCACGCCCGGATCGTGATTCATAACGTGGAGGCGATGGTGGGCGATCTCGCAGCCTATGCCAGCGGCGTCAGGGCGAGCGTGCTGCTGCTCGCCAACACCTCGGGGCTGTCGGAGCACTTGCCGCGGGCGCTCGCCGCCTTCCTGCGCGAACATCCCGACGTCAATGTCGACGTCGAGGAGCGCGAAAGCGCCGATATCGCCACCGCGATCGCGACCGGCGCCGCCGATCTCGGCTTCGCGGCCGAACACGCGCTGCCCGACAGCCTCGAACGGTTTCTGTTCAGCGAGGACCGGCTGATGCTGGTGGCCGCCCGCCGCAGCGATCTCGGCCATCGCCGCCTGGTCGACTTCGCGGAGGTGATCGGCCGCGACTTCGTCGGGCTGACGGCATCGACCGCGCTGCAGGTCCATATTTCCAGGCACGCCGCGCAGCTCGGCGCGCGGCTGCGGTTCCGGGCCCGGCTGCGGGATTTCGACGCCATCTGCCAGATGGTCGCGGCCGACGTCGGGGTTGCCGTGATGCCGGAAACCGCGGCGCGACGTTGCGCGCGGTCGATGCCGATCATGACGATCAGGATCCGCGACGGCTGGGCCAACCGGAAGCTGACGATCTGCGCCCGCAGCTTCAAGGCGCTGCCACGGCCAGCGAAGCAATTGGTGGATTATTTGCGCAAGTCGGTGGCGTGAGGGCTATGACGACAATGAGGTCACGCTCGCGCTCACTTCGTCGTCTCGACGCCGGCGTCCTTGATGACTTTCGCCCATCTCTTGATCTCGGCGTCGATAAATCCACGAAAGTGCTCCCGCGTGTCGCCGGCGACCGTGAGGCCCTGTTCGGCGAGCCTTGCCTTCACGTTCGGATCGGCCATCGCCTCGTTGGCGATCCGGTTCAAGGCGGCCAGGATCTTCTCGGGCGTTCCCGCCGGCGCGATCATGCCGTACCAGTTTTCGATCAAAAGCTCCGGCATGCCCACCTCGGCGGTGGTCGGCACGTCAGGCGCGGTCGGCGCGCGCTCGGGCGCGCCGAGGGCGATTCCGCGCAGCGAGCCCGCCTTGATCTGCGGCAAGATCACCGGCAGGTCGAGGAACGTCATCTGCACCTGCTGTCCCAGGAGATCGTTGATGGCAGGTGCTGCGCCACGATAGGGCACGTGGACGACGTCGATCTTGGCGGTCAGCTTGAACAGTTCGCCCGCCAGATGCGGCAGGCTGCCAAGACCGGAGGACGCAATATTGAGTTTTCCAGGCTGCGCTTTCGCCAGCGCGACCAGTTCCTTCATGTTGTTGGCGGGAACGTTGGTCGCAACCACCAGCATCTCCGGCACGGTCACTACCAGCGTGACCGGCAACAAATCCTTCTGCGCGTCGTAGGCGACCTTTTCCATTGAAGGGCTGATGACCAGCGCGCTCGCGCTGACGATGCCGATGGTGTAGCCGTCGGGAGCGGATTTCGCGATCGCATCGGTGCCCAGGACGCCTGCCTGTCCGCCGCGATTGTCGATCAAGACCGGCTGCTTGATCAGTTCCGACATTTTTTGCCCGACCACGCGCGCGATGATGTCGTTCGGCCCGCCGGCCGGAAACGGCACGATCAGCCGGATTGGCTTGCTCGGAAAATCCTGTGCCGCCGCCGCCGCGGGCGGCAGCACTAGCGATAATCCAGTCAGCAGGATCCGTGCGATTCTCATGCGAGCCCCCCGAGCACGGATCTCTTGCGGCGCAGGCCCATAAGCCGGCGCCGCGTCGTTTGTCCGTGATGGATGAGTATGCCGTTTGCTGCGGTCCGGTTCCAGAGGCTACCGTCCTTGTCGCCGTGGCAGACGTTCGGTCAGCGTCCGGCGCGCACGTCCCGACCCGGGCCTTTCAGGCAATATGTTAAATCTTGCTTAGGGGTCGATAGCTAGCTTGTACACCAGCATTGCAACGGTGGCGACGATGTCGAGTTTTGAGAGTACCTCTTCCGAGACCCTGGCGGCGGCTAACCCGCGCGCGACAGCCAGCCGCCTCGTTCCCTATTTCTACGCGGCTACCCTGTTCGTCTCGGCGCTGCTGCTGTTCTCGATCCAGCCGATGTTCGCAAAGATGGTGCTGCCGAGGCTCGGCGGCGCCCCCGCGGTGTGGTCGGTGGCAATGGTGTTTTTCCAAACGGCATTGCTGGCGGGTTACTGCTACGCGCATATCCTGGGACGATATTTGTCGCCGCGCCGCGCCGCGCTGTTGCATCTGCTGTTGATCGGCGCGACGGCCGTGACGCTGCCGATCAGTATCGCCGCGGGATGGGGCGCTCCGCCATCCAGCGGGATCGCGCTTTGGCTGTTCGGTTTGTTCGCGGTGTCGATCGGCCTGCCATTCTTCACGCTGTCGGCGAGCGCGCCGCTGCTGCAAAGCTGGTTCGCGGCGAGCGGGCATCCGCAAGCCAAAAACCCCTATGTGCTCTATGCGGCGTCCAATCTGGGCTCGTTTGCCGCGCTGTTCGCCTACCCCGTCATGATCGAACCCTGGCTCACCCTCAGCGTCCAAACCCGAATCTGGTCGGCCGGATTTGCAATCCTGGCCGTTCTCGCCGCCATCGCCCCACTATTTGTCGAGGATGCGAGTTCCGCCATCGCCGTGCGGCCCAAACCAAGCGATGACGTCGCGCCTGGTCTCGGCGACCGGGCGCGATGGGTTGTATTTGCCGGGATTCCGTCAGGCCTCGTGGTCGCGGTCACCGCGCATATCACCACCGATATCGCGGCAGCCCCGTTCCTGTGGGTGATCCCGCTGGCGATCTATTTGCTGACCTTCGTCGCCATCTTTCGCGAGCGTCCGTGGATCGCGCACACGAATGTGGTCTGGCTGGTCCCGTTTGCGGTGGCGCCGCTCGCCATCAGCCTGATCGGGGGAGAAAAGGTCTACTGGGTGACCACGATCCTGCTCAATCTCACCGTGTTCGCGCTGCTGACCTTGATGTGCCATGGCGAAGTCTACGCCCGTCGTCCCGGCGCGCAGCGATTGACGGAATTCTATCTGTTCACCTCGCTGGGCGGGGTGATCGGCGGGGCTTTTGCCGGCCTGCTGGCCCCGCAGATATTTAACGGCAATTACGAATATCCGATCCTGATCGCCGCGGCCCTGCTGTGCATGCCCGGATTCTTCACCGGCCCGCGCAAGGGGCTGACGGACGCATTGCCGTGGCTTGCACTGAGCGCGGCGCTGGTGCTGGTCTGGTGGTTCACCCGCCTCAAGCTGCCGACGACACTCGAGCTGCCCTTTCAAATCGTATCGGCCGTGCTGGCGGCCGGGATGCTGCTGCAGCGGAACCGGCCGATGCGTTTCTTTGCGCTCGTCGTGCTGGGTTTCACGGTAACGGCGTTCTGGCGCCCGGGGCTGGCCCCGATCGAGACCGCGCGAAGTTTCTTCGGCGTTCACAAGGTCGTGGAAACCGCCGATGGCAAGGCGCGTCTGCTTTATCACGGCACCACGATTCATGGCGCGCAACGACTGCGTAACGACGATGGTACGCTAGTCGATGGCCCGCCGACGCCGGCTTCCTATTATTATGCAGGCGGTCCCTACGCTGAGAGCATAGCGTCCGCACGCGCCGCCCTGGGCGGGTTCGATCGTGTTGCGGTGGCCGGACTCGGCACGGGAACCCTTGCCTGTCTTCGCAAGAGCTCGGAGCGGTGGGACTTCTTTGAGATCGACCCGGAGGTCGTTCGTATCGCCAGCGATCCGCATTTCTTCAAGTTTCTGTCAGCTTGCGCTCCGGATGCGTCCATCGTGCTTGGCGATGCGCGGCTGACCTTGCCGGCATCTTCCGGCCAATACGATCTGATTGTGCTGGATGCATTCTCGTCGGATGCCATCCCGGTTCACCTGCTGACGAGCGAAGCCTTCCGCAGCTACCTTTCCAAACTATCGCCTCACGGCGTTATCATTGCCAACATCTCCAATCGCCATCTCGATCTTGCGCCCGAAGTTGCGAACGTCGCGCAGTCGGTGGGGCTTGTGGCCTATCTCAGGGAGGACCGGGCCGCCGGCGGAATTTTGAAGGACTTGCACGCCAACGCCCGGGTAGTCGTGCTGGGGCGTAGCCCCCGCGATGTAGGCGCCGTCGCGGAAAGCTGGACACGGTTGCAGCCCGACCCATCGGGCGCGACGTGGACCGACGACTATTCCAATATTCTGGGTGCGATGCTGCGCAAGCAGTTCGCCTGGTAGCGCCCCGGAGCATGATCGGTTCTGATCGAATCAGAGCCGAAGCTCTAGCCGCACGCGCGCGATGATGTCGTTCGGCCCGCCGGCCGGAAACGGCACGATCAGCCGGATCGGTTGATCGGAAAAATCCTGTGCGACAGCCGCTGCCGGCAACAGCAATAATGCAGCCACGCGCGTCCGCGCGATCCTCATGCAAGCCCCCCTGGTCGCGGATCTCTTGAAAGCGCCGGCCGATGCGCCAGCGCCGCGTCCTTTGTCCGCGATGGCAGTGAATCGATGTAGCTTCCGTGCGCCTCAGATATTGCAAGGGGCGCATCAGGACACACCGCAAATACCACAAAGGCAGGCGCGGATGCACATTTTCGAGCCACCGAATTCGCGACCGTCGTTCGACGAATATCTGGGTGAAGTGTGGGGCACTTCACGCTTGGTCGATGAAATCGGCATTATCAAATAGGGGCCCCTAACTCTGCCAACGAGAAATAGGAGTAGATGATGTTCGAAGCAGATCGCCGCGTTTTCCTGCAGTCGTTCGCGATTGGCGCGGGCGCGATTGCCACCTCGCAATCCTTCGCAGCCAGCCCCGATGGACATGCCGCGGGCTATGATGTTTCCCAGGCGGCGGACTATTTGAAGACAATTCCACGAAAGCCCGGCGACCCCGTCGTCTTTACCGCTTCGCTCGACAAGGGGCCGATCAAGGCCACATCCGGCGGCTGGGCCCGCGAAGTCACCACGCGCGGGCTTCCGATCGCGACCGATATTGCCGGCGCGCATCTGTTCATCAATGCCGGCGGAGCGCGCGAGATGCATTGGCACAATTCGGCGGAGTGGGCGTACATCGTCGACGGCCATTGCCAGGTGACGGTGGTCGACGCTGAAGGCGTAGCCGAGGTCGTCAACCTTGCCCCGGGCGATCTCTGGTATTTTCCAAAAGGCCACGGTCACGCGATTCAGACCCTCGGCCCGGTGCCCTGTCACGCCATTCTTGCGTTTGACGATGGGCTCTATTCGGAACACGGCACCTTCGGCATCAGCGACTGGATGAGCCGTTACGATAGCCAAACCCTTTCGCAAGCCTTCGGCGTATCCGCGGAAGCCTTTGCGCAGATCCCCAAGGCCGAGACCTACATCATGCAGGGTGAGGTATTGCCGCTGGACGGTCCGCAGGCGCGCGCGGGCCGCGAACTCGACCGCGGGCGAAGTCATCGCTACCCGCTGATGGCCCAGAAGCCGAAAGTCAGCACACCCGGAGGCGCGCTTTACGTCGCATCGGCAAAGGAGTTTCCGCTCTCGACGAATTTGACGGGGATGGTCCTCAAATTGAAACGCGGTGCGATGCATGAGCCGCATTGGCATGCCGATGCCAATGAATGGCACTATGTGCTGAAGGGACGGACGCGGGTTACGCTGTTCGCGCCCGACAAGCGCGTCGCCGTCGCCGAACTCTCGCCAGGCGAATGCGCCTACATCCCCCGCAATTGCGGACACTCGATCCAGAACGTCGGCGCGGAAGACGCCGAGATCGTCGGGGTGCTGGACAGCGGCACCTACCATGAAAGCTCGTTGTCGGATTGGCTGGCGAAGGCGCCGCGCCATCTGCTGGCCAATAATTTCGGCATCCCGGAAAGGGACGTCGCCAATTTCAGCCGGAAGCGCATGGTGATTTCGGCGCCGACGACCCCGGCTTGAGGATTTACGATGACCGCGATTGTTCGCGCCTTTACTCTCGGAGCAGCGCTGCTCCTGACCTCAATCGCCGCCGCCCGGGCTGCGGATCAGACGGTTGCGCTGAGGCTCGGTTCCGGATCGGCGCTGGTGCTTGATCGGGCCTTTGAAACCGTATTGATCGGCGATTCAAATGTCGTCGATGTTCATACCCGCGACGATCGTTCGGTCATTCTCGAGCCGCTGGCTCCCGGAACCACGAACCTGATTTTCCTGGATGATCGAAATGTCGTCATTGCCAACATCGAGCTCCTGGTTCGCCAACCGGCCATCAATCTGGTTGGCAAAATTCCGTAGCGCGATATGCGCGGATCAAAGCAGTAATTCGTCTGCCGCGGCGACCTTGATAGAGCGTCGGGTGATCAAATGGCTCCAGACCCAATTATGATGGCGGATGACGCTGACGGCATCGAGGTGAGGGCGATCGCTCAGCGTGTGACCGTCAGCGACTGCCACAACATTGTAATGATGTGCGACCACTGAGCGAACCGTGGAATCAACGCAGAAGTCCGTCGCCCATCCCGCTACAAGGACCCGGTCCGGCTGAATCTCCTTCAAGCATGCCTGAAGGTTCGTCCCGGCGAAGGGATCGTTCAGGGTCGTCGGAACGATCATGTCGGCAGCTTCCCGGACAAGTTCGGGAAGAAACTGCCATCCGGGCGCATGCGGCTCAAAGTCGTCTCCCTTGGGGCCGCAATGCTGGATGAAAATCACCTTGCCGGATTGGGCACGGACCTTGGCGGCCAGCCGGTTGATGCGATCCAGGACGCCGCCCAAGTCATGTTTGGGCTCGCCATTGAGGAGCCCGACTTGCATATGGATGACCAGCATCGCGTCCATGGCGCTCCTAACTATTCAGCACCTTCATCGCCGCTTCATGCACCCGCGGGTCGCCGGCGGCGATGATGCGGCCGCCGTTTTGCGCCGGTTTGCCGTCCCAGGTGGTGACGATGCCGCCGGCGCCGGTGATGATCGGAATCAGGCCGGCGATATCGTAAGGTTTCAGCTCGGTCTCGACCACGAGATCGAGATGGCCAGCGGCGAGCATGCAGTAGGAATAGCAGTCGCCGCCATAGCGGGTCAGCCGCACCGCACTTTCGACCCGGCCGAAGGCGGCGCGGTCGGCGGCGTTCATCAGCAGCGGACTGGTGGTGAACGCGGTCGCCTCCTTCAGCGCGGTGCAGCGCCGCACCGACAGCCGGCGCTCGCCGCTTGGTCCGGAGTAATGCGCCGAGCCGTTGTCGCCGGAAAAGCGCTCGCCGATATAGGGCTGGTGCATCATCCCGAACACCGGGGTGCCCCGGTGCAGCAGCGCGATCAGCGTGCCCCAGATCGGAAAACCCGCGATGAAGGATTTGGTGCCATCGATCGGATCGAGCACCCAGACATATTCGGCGTCCTCGCGCTCGTTGCCGAACTCCTCGCCGACGATGCCGTGCTGGGGGAAATTGGCCTTGATCAGCCGCCGCATCACCGCTTCGGCGGCGCGGTCGGCTTCGGTGACGGGATCGAAATCGCTGGCGCTCTTGTTGTCGATCGAGAGCGAGGTGCGGAAAAACGGCAGAATGGTTTCGCCGGAGGAGGTCGCAAGGCGTCCGATGAAGGCTGTGAAATCGATGACCGTCACGGCAGTTCCTTGGCTTGGGCTTTGCGACCCGGAGAGGGAATCCGGCGCGCTCTTGCCTAGCTCAATCCTGTGATCTGCGCACGATTAACGGAGTGTTATTCCCACCTCATAGAGCACGATCTCGAAAAGTGGGTACTGGCGTCCTGAAAAGCATGCCCTCGGGCTCCGACCCGAGCGATCATGCGCAAACGGTAAGATAGAGCGGGATGACAATTCGATGAAAAGTCATCCCGCTCCAGGCCATTTCCGACTTTCGAATCGGGTTCGCTTAGCCATGCATTTTCGATGACACCGTTATTCACGAAGTCGGGATTTTGTGGATTGTGGCCCCATCATCACACCGGTTGCGAAGCAATCATGGACATAAGATGTTGAATATAAAAGAAAAAATAGAATTTAACCGACCTGTTGCATAACCGCCAGCCTGGTAAATATTGCGCGGGAAAAGTTTCGAAATCGCTTGCGTTTTGTGCAGCGCGGTCGCATATTGGTGCGGTGCGGTAGCGCCTCGCGCTATCGCTGCCCTCCTTGGGCGTTTCCTCCCTAGACTTGGGCCGCTTGTTCATTCAAGCGGCCCTTTTTTCTTTTGGGGACACTCTATTTCTCTCTTCGTCATTCCGGGATGCGCCGTTAGGCGCAGGCCCGGAATCCATAACCACCATCGTGAGTATGGATTCCGGGCTCGCGCAAAGAGGCGCGCCCCGGAATGACGGTAAGAGTGGAGGTCTTTACTCCGCCGCCGCCTGGAACGGGCCGAGGTCGCCGAGCGGCACGGTCGCCAGCGCATCGGCCAGCGTTGCGAAGTCGGCGACCACCTGGGCAAATCGCGGCCCGCGCTCGCGGCGGCGCTCGTCCATGTAAATCGCGCGGTTGAGCTCAAGCTGGACCGTATGCAGGCCGCTCGCCGGGTTGCCATAGTGCTCGGTGATGAACCCGCCGGCATAGGGCTTGTTGCGTCCGATCGAATAGCCGAGCCCGCTCATGATTTCCTCGATGAGGTCGGGCAGCAGCGGCGCACAGCTGGTGCCGTAGCGGTCGCCGATCACGACATCGGGCCGCCGCGGCTCGTCGCGCGACACGCCGATCGAGGGCATCGAGTGGCAATCCACCAGGATCACGGTTCCGAACGCCTGATGCGCCTTGTTGATCAGCCGCCGTAGCGCGCGGTGATAGGGCTTGTAGAGCGCCTCGATCCGGCCCAGCGCGTCGTCGGCGTTGAGCCGCTCGCGATAGATCTCCTGGCCGTCGCCGACCACGCGCGGGATGGTGCCGAGGCCGCCGGCCACCCGCATCGAGCGGGTATTGGCAAAGCTCGGCAGCCGCCCGGTGAACATGCGCGGATCGAGCTCATAGGGCTCGCGGTTCACGTCGACATAGGAGCGCGGGAAATTGACCCGGACCGTCGGAAAACCGCGACCACTGAGATCCCCGATCAACTCGTCCATGAACGAATCCTCGGAGCGGCGCAGCGAGACCAGATCGATCCGCGACGCGTTGAGGAATTCGGAGGGATAGACCGAGCCGGAGTGAGGCGAATTGAAGATGATCGGCGCCCGCCACTTCGCCGGCTCCACGATCTCGAACGGCGGCGACAATTCGCCATCAAACTCGGTCATCGTCGGGCGCTGTCCCTTCGGTCCGTAACTTCCGGCGCAAACGATTCTGCCAGAAAAACGGATGTTTTATGAGTGGGCATTGTCGGTAATCACAATCATTCTGCCAAGCGAAAAAAGTCTCAGGGCCGCTGGAACGCGTCTTAAGAACAGAAAACGCCTGACTTCATTGCTTTACGACGCATTCCGGTACAGAACCGACTTAACCTTCATGCGGCCGCAGCGGGCATCTTTCACCCGAAATTTACCGTCTGTCGGGCTTAGTGTACGGACCGATCCTCTCAAAGCCGGATTCGACGATTAATCGCCATGCACAAGATCCTCCTCGCCGAAGACGACAACGACATGCGCCGCTTCCTGGTCAAGGCGCTGGAAAACGCCGGATTTCAGGTCTCGCCGCACGACAACGGCCTGTCGGCCTATCAGCGGCTGCGCGAGGAGTCGTTCGAGATGCTGCTGACCGATATCGTGATGCCGGAAATGGACGGCATCGAGCTGGCCCGCCGCGCCTCGGAACTCGACCCCGACATCAAGATCATGTTCATCACCGGCTTTGCCGCCGTCGCGCTGAACGCCGATTCGGATGCCCCGAAAAACGCCAAGGTGCTGGCCAAACCCGTTCACTTGCGGGAATTGGTCAGCGAAGTGAACAAGATGCTGGCTGCCTGAGCAGGGCCCCAAAGCGTCCATTCAAGGCCCCAAATAGCCCCCAAGCGTCCTTGCCTGCCCGCTTTGGAGCCGATATACGGACCCCACCCAATACGACTTTTCGGGCACGTAGCTCAGCGGGAGAGCACTACCTTGACATGGTAGGGGTCACAGGTTCGATCCCTGTCGTGCCCACCACGCTTCGCCCTGACGGGCTACGCGCGGCGCAGCCGCGCAGAGCGCGTCGGGGTGAAGCGTGTCCGGCGTAGCTTGAGCAGCGCGAAAGCGTAGACGGACGAGAGCCGAAGCCATTTGGCGCAGGCGGGCCTGCCTCCGCGAGCTACGGCTCGGCAAGCCATGGACGAGAGCCGAAACGGGAGTCCCTGCATCACGGAATCGCCAGGCAGCGTCCCACCGATTACAGGCGTTGCGACCTCGATCGCCTTGGTTATCGGCTGGTCGCCGCGCGGCCCGACCGACCAGGCGCTGCGGGTTAAGAGCTTCTCGGACTACGAGCGCGACTATGGCGGCCTCGATCGGGGCTCCTTGCTCGGCTATGCCGTCCGGCATTTCTACGAAAATGGCGGCTCGGACGCCTATGTCCTGCGCATTGCGGGCGCCGACGGCGCGGTGACCGGACCGGCCGATGCGGCGTTTCACGCCGCGCTGGCGGCAGCGTTCGATACCGGTGGCGCCGTCGGCCGCATCGACCTCTTCAACATCCTATGTGTGCCCGGGCTGACCGATGCCGCGACGGTTCAAATGATGCAACGGCGCGCGCGCGAGCGCCGGGCGTTCCTGATCGCCGACTGCGCGGAAACCGATACGGTGGCCACGGTCATCGACTCGCTCGCTGGAAAGACGGGCGCGGATGCGCTCAATTCCGCGCTTTATTTCCCCTGGGTCGAGGCGCCGGATCCGCTGCAAGCAAATGCACTTCGTGCCTTTCCGCCGTGCGGCTTCGTCGCGGGGGTCATTGCGCGCACCGATACGTCACACGGGGTCTGGAAGGCGCCCGCGGGGATCGATGCCGGCCTGACCGGCGCCGCCCGCCCGAGCATTCTGCTCAGCGACGTCGAGGAAAGCGAGCTCAGTCGCCACGCGATCAATTGCGTGCGCAGCTTTCCCGGGCGCGGCACTGTCGTCTTCGGTTCGCGCACGCTCGCTGGCGACAACGATCGCGGCTCGGAATGGAAGTTCATACCGGTGCGGCGCATGGCGCTGTTCCTGGAGGAGAGCCTTTTCCGCGGCACCAAATGGGCTGCATTCGAACCCAATGGCGAGCCGCTCTGGGCAGAGATACGACTGAGCGTCGGCGCCTTCATGCAGGATGTTTTCAGGCAGGGGGCGTTTGCCGGCGCCGCGCCGCCGCAAGCCTTTTTCGTCAAATGCGACGCAGCGACCACCACGCAAGCCGATATCGACCGTGGGGTCGTCAATATTGTGGTGGGGTTCGCTCCGCTGCGGCCGGCGGAGTTCATCATCCTCACCATCCAACAACTCGCCGGAGGTGCGCGCGCCTGACGCGCGAAGACTGACAGCGGACATTCGCCCGTGCGGCGAACGGCGGCACGGAGGGCGGCTTCAAACAACGGCGTCTGTGATCAGCGTCAGTTCCCCGGCTCGAACGCGCAGTCGGCGCCGGCACCGCCCTTGTCCTTGATCGCCTTCGGATCGAGCGTGCAGGAAAGTTTTGACAGGCTCTCGAAGTTCGATCCGGCGGCGCCGTCTCCGGGGACGCCCGCCATCACTTCGGTGGCGAAGATTTCGTTGGCCTCGCGCCCCTTCAGGCTGCGATTGCTGGTCTTGAAGGTCAGCTCGCAGGAGCGCGCGGTGATGTCGACATTACTGGTCCGGCACACGATCTTGTCGGCGGTGACGGTGATCTTGCTGGCGTAGCTGACATTGGTTTGGCCGGCGAAGAACGCCGCCACGGCTTTCTTTTCAATCGACGGCAACAGCGAGTAGGGCGCCACCACGCCGGCCAGCGCCAGCGCCACAGATCCGGAGACCGAGACCGAGGCGGCGGCCGCGGTGCCGATGCCGGTCACCGAAAGCGAAACGGCGAGGACTGCCAATTTTCCAACGTTCATCTTTCCGAGGTTCATCTTTCCAACGTTCATCTTTGCCTCCTTAAGGTCCCGGACAATCGTCCGCGATGCGCGATCATGATTGATAACACAGCTCGCAATCGTGGATGGTGAGCTATCTCATACGCAATCCGTGAAAGCGCCGGCGCCAATTCGAGCGGGCGGATCGCGAGCGAATCCCCGGCAATTGACTCAACCTTGCCGCGATGTACTCTCCGCCCCCAAAGAAAAGAACACCTGTCCAAAACAAGGACAGGGAGCAGGGGAGAGTGCGATGAGCTGGTTACGGCTGCTTTGCTATTCTGTTGCGATCCTGGGCCTGTTGTTTTCCGGACGGCCGGTTTTGGCCGAAGACACCATCAAGCTCGCTTATACCGATCCGTTCTCGGGCCCGTTTGCGTCCGGCGGCGATGAATTTCTCAAGATATTCCAATTCATCATTGCGCGAAAGAACGCCGCCGGCGGCGCGCTCGGCAGGAAGTTCGAACTGGTCCCGTTCGACGACAAGCTGCAGCCGGCCGAAGCGCTGATTGCGCTGAAGAACATGACCGACCAGAACATCCCGTTCGTGATGCACTGCACCGGTTCCAACGTCGGGTCGGCGCTGATCGACGGGGTGTCGAAGCACAACGCGCGCAACCCCGACAACCGCATCCTGTATCTGAACTGCGGCGCGCTCGCGACCGAATTGACCAACGAACAATGCGACTTCTGGCATTTCCGTTTTGCCGGCAGCGTCGACATGCGGGCGGCGGCGCGGATCAAATCGCTGCCGGCGGATTTGAAGAAGGTCTATCTGCTCAACCAGGATTATCTGTTCGGCCAGTCGATCCAGAAGGACACCAAGAAATGGCTGGCGAAGCTGCGTCCCGATATCGAGATTGTCGGCGACGAACTGATGCCGTTCGGCAAGGTACAGGATTTCTCGTCCTACATCGCCAAGATCAAGGCGTCCGGCGCCCAGAGCGTCGTCACCGGCAACTATAACCGCGACCTCAATCTGCTGATCAAGGCCGCGGTCGATGCCGGCCTCGATGTGCGCTTCGACACTTATCTGTCGCATCTGATCGGCGGGCCGACCGCGATCGGCTCGGCGGGTGAAAACCGGCTGTCGTCGGTGATGGAGTTCAACGGCAACGTGGCGGTCGACCAGAAGAGCGCCGAGGCGGAGAAACTCGCCGTCGACTGGCGGGCCAACCACGAGACCGATTTCTCCACGCTCAATTTCCTCACCATGATCGACATGCTGACCAATGCGATCAACAAGGCCGGCTCGACCGACCCGCTGAAAGTGGCACTGGCGCTCGAGGACATGCATGTCAGGGACCTGGTCGGCCAGGAAAACATCATGCGAAAAGAGGATCACCAGTTGCTGATGCCGTTTTACGCCGGCGTGTTCAGCAAGGATGTGAAGTACGACTCCGAGCATACCGGCTTCGGCTGGAAGAACATCATGACGGCAACCGCCGCCGATCTGACGTTGCCGACGATCTGCAAGATGAAGCGCCCGGAATAGCCGGTTGAAAAGGCAGGGCGCGGAACGGGGAGCTCAATCATGGAGATCGTCCTCGTTTCGCTGTTCAATGGCCTGGTCTACGGCATGCTGCTGTTCATGCTGGCCAGCGGCTTGACGCTGATCTTCAGCATGATGGGCGTGCTCAATTTCGCCCATGCCAGCATCTACATGATCGGCGCCTATCTCGCCTTCACCATCAGCCAGTTGATCGGCTTCTTTCCGGCGCTGATCATCGCCCCGATCCTGTGCGCGCTGATCGGCGCCGGGATCGAGATCTGGGGGCTGCGGCGGGTGCACAATAACGGCCACATCGCCGAACTGCTGTTCACCTTCGGACTGGTGTTCATCATCCAGCGCAGCGTACAGATGATATGGGGCATGCTGCCGATGGCCTATCGGGTGCCGCCGAGCCTCGACTTTGCGCTGTTCACCGTCTATGGCGCCAATTTTCCGGCCTATCGCGGCTTCATGCTGCTGGTGTCGGTCGGCATGCTGGTCGCCACCTGGGTATTGCTGAAGAAGACCCGCGTCGGCCTGATCATCCAGGCCGCACTAACCCATCCGCAGATGGCGAGCGCGCTCGGCCACAATGTGCCGCGGGTCTTCACCATCGTGTTTGCCGGCGGCTGCCTTTTGGCCGGTCTCGCCGGCGTGATCGGCGGCAACTATCAGACCACCGAGCCCGGCATGGCGGATGCGATGGGGCCGATCGTCTTTGTCGTGGTGGTGTTCGGCGGGCTCGGCTCGCTCTCCGGCTGCTTCATTGCCTCGATCCTGATGGGGCTGATCCAGACCTTCGCCGTCGTCATCAACACTTCGCTGTTCGATCTGCTCAAGCCGTTCGGCGTGACGCTGCCCGGCGACAATCTGTTCACGGAAATCCTGACCGTTCCGGTGGCGCGCATCGGCGCGCTGCTGCCATTCGCGATGATGATCATCATTCTGCTGTTCCGGCCGCGCGGCCTGTTGGGAACGCGCGACACATGAGCGGCAGCAGGTTCAACCATGGCTGGGTATGGATCGTGACGCTCGTCGTCGCGATCGCGGCGCCCTGGGCGTTTTTCAATTACCACAGCGGCCGCCACTCCGGCTTCGTGCTGTCGATGCTGAGCCAGATGGGCATGATGAGCATCCTGGCGCTGTCCTACAACATGCTGCTGGGGCAGGCCGGGCTGTTCTCGCTGTGCCATGCGACCTTCTTCGGCATCGGCGGTTATGCGACCATTCACTTTCTCAACCTGGCCGGCGCCGGCAGTTTGCCGTTGCCGATCGAACTCATTCCGTTTCTCTCCGGATTGTCCGGGCTCGGTCTGGCCATCGTGTTCGGCTACATGGCGACCAAGCAGCGCGCGACCGCGTTTGCGATGATTACGCTCGGGATCGGGGAGTTGATGACAACGGCCGCGCTGATGTTTCACCATTTTTTCGGCGGCGAAGGCGGCGTCAACTCCAACCGCATGATCGATCACAGCCTGTTCGGGCTCAAATATGCATCCAGCATTCAGGTCTACTATCTGATCCTGGCCTGGACGCTGGTCGCGGCGCTGGCGATGTTTTATCTCACGCAGACGCCGCTCGGGCGGATGGCGAACGCGACGCGCGACAATTTCGAGCGCGCGCAATTCATGGGATACGACCCGCGCACCGTGCGCTTCCTGCAGTTCGCGCTGTCAGGGTTTTTCGCCGGCATCGGCGGCGGCCTCTACGCCATCACCTATGAAATCGTCACCTTCGATGCGCTCGCAGCCCCCTTGTCGGCGAATGCGCTGCTGATGGCCTATATCGGCGGCACCAGCGCGTTCGGCGGCCCGATCCTCGGCGCGGTCCTGATCACGCTGTTGCAGAGCGGCGTCAGCCTGATGTCCAACTCCTGGCTGGTCTATGTCGGCGTGCTCTTCATCAGTATGGTGATCTTCGCGCCAAGCGGCATCATGGGGCTCGTGATGGCGCACGGGCCGATCGTCCGCGCCGGACAATTCGGCCGGCTCGCGGTGCCCTATGTCAGGGTGATCGTGCCCGGCTTTCTGATGGTGCTGGGTTTCGTCGGGCTGGTGGAACTGACCTCGTTTCTGACCATCGGCGCGGCGCAGGGCAAGACGCTGGTGCTGTTCGGCCACAAGATCGACGTCCACGCCGTGATGCCGTGGTCGGTCGCCACCGCCTGCCTGTTCGGCGGGATCGTGTGGTTGCGCATCGAGGCGCGATCGTTCCGCCAGGTCTGGGAAAAACTCATGATCGAGCTCAAGCCGCGGCGGAGCGCGGCATGACCGAGATCGCGCTCAGCCTGCGTAACCTGACCAAGGCGTTCGGGCCGACCCAGATCATCCGCGGCGTCAACCTCGACATCGCCAAGGGTGAACGTCATGCCATCATCGGCCCGAATGGCGCCGGCAAGACCACGCTGTTCAACCTGATCAGCGGCCGCTTTCCGTTGTCGTCGGGCGAGATCCTGCTCGATGACGTCAGGATCGATCGATTGCCGCCGCACAGGATCAACCGCATGGGCCTGTCGCGCAGCTTTCAGATCACCTCGATCTTTCACCGCCTGTCGGTGTTCGAAAATTTGCGCTGTGCGCTGTTGTGGAGCATGGGCTATCATTACTCGTTCTGGACTCCGCTGTGGCTGCAGCGCGCGCTGAACCAGCGCACCGATCTGATGCTGGAAGACCTCAACCTTGCCTCGCGCCGCGATACCGCCGCCGGCCTGTTGTCCTATGCCGACCAGCGCGCGCTCGAGATCGGCATGACCATTGCGGGCGGCGCGTCCGTTATCCTGCTCGATGAGCCGACCGCCGGCATGAGCAACACCGAGACCGACAACGCCGTCGAACTGATCCGCCGCGTCTCCCAGGGCAAGACGCTGGTGATGGTGGAGCATGACATGAAGGTGGTGTTCGATCTTGCCGACGTGATCACGGTGCTGGTCTATGGTCAGGTGATCGCCTCGGGGCCGCCGCAGGCGGTCCGCGCCAATCCGGCGGTGCAGGAAGCCTATCTCGGTCGGCTCGCCACATGATCCTCGAAGTCAGCAACCTGCACGCCTATTACGGCCAGAGCCATATTCTGCATGGTGTCGATCTCAATGTCGGCGACGGCGAAATCGTCAGCCTGTTGGGGCGCAACGGTGTCGGACGTTCGACCGCCTGCAAGGCGATCATGGGACTGGTCCCCGCGCAGGGCAGCGTGAAATTTCGCGGCAAGGACATCACCGGCCTGCGGCCGGACCAGGTCGCGCATTGCGGCGTCGGCTACGTGCCGGAAGACCGCCAGATCTTTCCAACGCTGACGGTGCGGCAAAATCTCGAACTCGGCCTCAAGCGCGCGGGCAGATTCGGCCGCTGGAATTTTGCCGATGTGTACCGGTTGTTTCCCAATCTGGAAGCGCGGCAGGACAATTCGGCCGGCGTGCTGTCCGGCGGCGAGCAGCAGATGCTGACGATGTGCCGCACCTTGATGGGCGATCCCGATCTGATCCTGATCGATGAGCCGACCGAAGGGCTGGCGCCAAAACTGGTCGAGCAGGTCGGCGAGTTGCTGGCCGAAATCTCGCGGCGCGGCGTCTCGATTCTGCTGGTCGAACAAAAACTGGCGATCGCGCTGAAAATCTCGGCGCGACTCTACGTGATGGGCCACGGCCGAATCGTGTTCCAGGGCACCCCGGCCGATTTCGGCGAGAATCCCGCCGTGCGCAAGGAGTGGCTGGAGGTTTAGGACATACCGGTTCCGCGGCTTATTCCCTTGCGCTTCGGTCCTCCCGGCGGCACATTTGCGCGCGCGACGCACCAGTCGCCAAAAACAAAGCCTGAGGAACCTCCATGGCGACGCGGATCGACTGCGACATTCATCCCGCGGTGGGGGGAACGCGCACCACGCTGTTGCCCTATCTCGACGATCACTGGAAAGAGCAGGTGGTGAGCCGCGCGATCGACGGCCTCGATCTCAATTCCTATCCGCCGTCCATGCCGCTGTCTGGCCGGCCCGACTGGCGGCCTGAACATGGCAAGCCGGGCAGCGATCTCGCCATGGTGCAGCGCGGGGCGTTCGACCAGCTCGGCGCCAGCCACGCGATCTGCAACGTGGTCTACGGCGCGCAGGCGGTGTTCGATCCCTACATGGCGGCCTCTTTCTGCAAGGCGATCAACGACTGGATCGCGGCCGAATGGTTGTCGAAGGACAAACGGCTGCGCGCCTCGATCGTGGTGCCGATGCAGGCGCCGGATCTGGCGGTCGAGGAAATCGAGCGCCGCGCCGGCGACAACCGCTTCGTCTCCGTGCTGGTGCTGTCGCAGGGCGAGGCGCTGCTCGGGCGGCGGCAGTACTGGCCGGTGTATCAGGCCGCCGAGAACCACCAGCTGCCGATCGCGATCCATGCCGGCAGCCAATACCGCGGCGCGCCGAGTTCGGTCGGCTGGCCGACCTACCGCTACGAATATTATCTGGCGGAAGCGCAGGCGTTTCAGGCCCAGGTGCTGAGTTTCGTCTACGAGGGCGTGTTCGGCAAATTTCCGGGATTGAAAGTAGTGCTGATGGAATCCGGCG
>Ga0137415_10001072_pt1 | contig 26919 bp, 17 predicted proteins | sample CZODoug3_1_1_16f_FD_183082 | JGI IMG/M metagenome (GOLD analysis project Ga0137415, IMG submission 183082) | Vadose zone soil fungal communities from Angelo Coast Range Reserve, California, USA - CZODoug3_1_1_16fungal (Hybrid Assembly) | ecosystem: Environmental > Terrestrial > Soil > Vadose...
GAGATGTCTCAAGCACAAGGGATTCGCGTCGCTCGCGTACTCGGCATACCTATTTACGTTGATTTCAGTTGGATTCTTGTCTTTGGCCTGATCACGTTCACTATCTCCGGAAATTTCGCCGCGCAGCACCCAACCTGGACCGGCACGCAAACCTGGACCGTGGGCCTCCTGACCACTTTGCTCTTTTTTTCGTCGGTCGTTTTCCACGAACTGGCCCATAGCGTTGTCGCCCAGGCCTACAAAATCAAAGTCCTCTCCATCACGCTGTTCATCTTTGGCGGAATGGCCCACATAAGCCGCGAGCCTTCAAAAGCGATTCAGGAGTTCAACATCGCTGTTGCCGGGCCGCTCGCCAGCGGATTTCTCTCCGTGTTTTTCTACTCGCTGACGGTCGTTTTCCCCAGGAATCCCATGATTGGCGCTCTGGGAACATTTCTCGGTCAATCGAATTTGTGGTTGGCGGGCTTTAATCTTCTTCCCGGTTTTCCGTTGGACGGCGGCCGCATCTTCCGCGCTATCGTGTGGGGAACCACCAAGGACTTCACGCGCGCCACGCAAGTGGCAGGGTCAAGCGGAAAGATGATTGCCTCCGCGATGATCGTCATAGGCATCGGTTCATTCGCGTCCGAGCGCCTGGCAACATCGCTGGCAGTTTTGGGACTTGGCCGCTGGGACGGCGCCTGGTTCGTTTTGATCGGCTGGTATCTGCTGAATGCGGCTCAAGCCAGCGTTACGCAGGTTACTATCCGCGGCGCCCTGGCCGGTTTGTCTGCGACAGACGTCATGAGCCAGGAAGTGCCTACCATCCCCGCGAACATGAGCCTCGAGGAATATGGCAACGAAGTTTTGCGCACTGGACGCCGCATGCACATCGTCACTATGGATGACCGTCTCGTCGGGCTGATGAATGTGGCCGCGCTGAACAAGGTGGCGCGCGACGAATGGAATATGAACTCGGTTCAGGCGGTGATGGTGCCGCGCGACAAAATCATCTGGGCTTCGCCGGAAGAGTCTTTGCAGCGTTTGCTGGAACGACTATTGGCCGCGGATGTAAATCAGATGCCGGTGGTCAGCCATGGCGAGGACGGCTCCGCGCACATCGTTGGCATCGTCACGCGGGACGCCATTTTGCGCGTCATCCAAACGCGCAGCGAACTTGGCGCCGCCTTAGGCAGTCGCTGACGCCGCGGCCGGCTGCTCTTTGATCGTTTCTTCCGCGGCCTTGCGCGCGCTCATGCGATAGCCGCCACTGCGAAAATCCAACGATATTTTCGAAAAGCCCACTTTCGTCAGCCGCGCGAATGCGGAACCCGGCGTCACCGGCGTAAACGTGCTCTTGTAATGGGCCGTCCGGTGAATCCAGCCATCGTTGATCTCAAACGCAAAAAAAGATCCGCCCGGACGCAGCACACGGTGCACTTCAGCAAGCGCGCGATCCTGCAAGGCCCTGCTCTTCAAATGATGCAAAACCAGGATGGCGACGGCGGAGGAAAAGGACTGGTCGGCAAAGGGCAGCATCGCTGCATCGCCGCAGAACGTCGTCAGCTCGGAGGATTGGTGCTGCGCTTTCAGCCTTCGCAACAAGTGCGGGTCGTATTCAAGCGAGGTGACGCGAGGCGCAAGTTTTAACAGATGCCCCGTCGCCGCACCGTACCCTGCTCCAATTTCCAGCACGTGCTCCCCCAGCCGCGCTCCGGACAAGACCCACGGAAGCAGAAACCGGTGCGTCACGCGCTGCCACAGCGAAGTGGAGCAGAAAAAATGTTCCAAGCGGTTCATGGTCGGTAGGCAGGGGATCTCCTGTATTGTAGCGCAGCCAACCCTGCATGAGCCGATTTACTTAGGCCACTAACTCTTAGTGGCAGCTTCCTGAACCCGAATCCGTGAACGTCTTTCCCGCCTCCGGAATGAACTTCCAGTCGTACCCCGTCGTTTTCAGTGTCAGCTTCAGCACGCCGAAGGCGTGGTTATTCCTGACTTCGCTGTTCGATTTGTGAATTCCAAACTCTCGATGGTTCTTTCCGCCGGTGCCGACAACGAACTCGCGAATCCCTCGTTTGGGATCGGCGTTTCCGCCCGGATCTTGCGGCGCAAATCGTTCATAGTCATGGTCGTGGCCATTCAAAATAAGTTCCGCATTGTAGTCATACAGCGCCTGCCAGAAGGCTCCAACTTCCGGATCATTCCCATGATTGAGCCCGGAACTGAACCGCGGCTTGTGAAAATAGGCCAGAGTGCATCCCACGGGATGCGCGGCAAGATCCGCCCGCAACCATTTTTCTTGTGAGGATCCGGCCTCGCAACCACCGACCTGCTGGCACTCGGAATTCAGCACAACAATGTGCCACGCGCCGAGGTCATAGCTGTAATAGCCGGTCTTGGGGTCGCCGGCAGCACTGCCAAAATATTGGAAGTAGTAGCTTGCGCCAGTGGAGTGAAATTCGTGATTTCCCACTGCCGGCCGGGTGCGATCCTTCACGCGCCCCCAAGTTTTGTGGTAACACTTGAAATCATCAGGAGTGCCGTTCGGATAAGCCAGGTCGCCCAGCGCCATCACCGTTCCGGGATTTGCCTCCAGCAGCTTCGCAGTTGCCTCTGCGCCGGCAAGATCGCTGCAATCGGCGATATCCCCCGCCCCGATCAAGACGGCCTCTTGCTGCGTGTCATCAGGTTTAACTGAGTCAAGCCGAAGCAATTCGAAAGCCACGAGCGAAAGAATCAGAGACATGGCGAGTAACAATCCCTTTGACAAAAACATATTCCCCCTTCGTCGGACACTGTGCCGCTATCGCTTTTCAGCCCCTAGAATACAGCTATCCCGTTAAACGGAACCTAAATCGAAGCTGAAACAGCTTTCAGAATTGGCGAACTTGGGGGGCTGCCCATCGCATAATTGTAAATTTCTGGAATTACGGCTAGTGCAGCATCGGCCGGATGCGCCGCAGGGCTGCGGCAAATTGGTCGGCATTATATGCAGACGGATTCTCAAGCTGCTGGAACAGCACATTGATCGCACCGCGGACCTCCGCATCGTTCGCGGGCTTCGTATCCTTGGCATACGCGATGTACAGCGAATCCATCGCCATCGCCGCTTGCTCGGCCGCACGCTCGTCGGCGACAGCGATATTCTCCGCGTCGTCCGCTATGCGCTGCATCATGCGCAGTGTGACAGCCTGGTCGTACTGCATCGCTGCAAGCCGCTCGGCGATTTGCTGCGCCAATGGAGCGGCCGCCGAAGCAGCATTGGCGACCACCATGCGGTCCGGGTTCAGCTTGCTCATCTCGTTCGACACCGTGAGGAGATGCCTGTCTAGCTCCTGTCCGCTGGCGGAATCGATCTGCTTGGCGAGCAAACGGAACACCGCATACCGCGACGAATTCCAGGCCGGATCACCCGGACGGCGGCCCTCATATCCGTGCGCCTGCCGCCAGCTGTCCTTCGCCGGCCCCAGCGAGTGATGGCACGCGAAGCACGAAAGCTCCGAATACTCCGGCCACACATCCTTCTTATCAAAGCGCTCGTTGCGCGCACGCCACACCAGGCGTTCCATCTCTCCACGAAGCTGCACGGCTTGCCCCGTTCCCCAATCCCGCACTCCGGCCCACGCCGCTTCTTCCGCTGGCCTGCCCGGAGCCGATTCGCGCGGCACTTTCCAATGACGCGGCATCACCGCGGAAAAAGAGTCCAGCTCAAAATAAAGATCCGGGTGCCCCGCCGCGATCATCTCGTGATCAACAAACTTGTTCTTCGTACCCAGATGGCACTCCAGGCACTTTTCCGTGCGATGGATCACGTTGCGCGTGTCGTGCATCCCCAGCGCCACGGATTTTTCGTGCGGCCAGTCTCGCGTGGTGTGCGGCCCAAGCCACGCCGACGCCGGGCCGTGACAATTTTCGCAGGAGACTCCATCGGCCATTTCAAACGGCCGCCCGCGCTGCTCCGGTGTGGTATACAGCGCATGGCACGCCAAACATTTCGGCGCCTCTTCGGCCTTGCTTTCCAGTTTCAGGATGCGCGCCATCCGTTCGCCGACGTCGCCCGTCAAAGCGCCATACGCGTGGCTGTGCTTGTCCTGCAGAATCCACGTCGAATATTCATTCTGATAAATGCGGCTGCCCGCCACAGGCTTCACGCTGCCGTGGCAGCTCGTGGCCGCGCAGGAACCCGGGCCGATGTACTTGGACTGCTCCGGCGTATCCCTTGAAGCGGAGCTGGCGGGAATCAAGCAAAAACACAGAGCCGCAAGGATCAGGACGGGCTGCGCGATACCAGGCTTGAGTTGAATTCCCATTGAGGGCTGCGAAAAGTTCTGATGCTTTATATCGTTCTACTGGCAACGAAGTCAACGGCCACGAATATGCAAATTGTTAGAGCGATATCACGATCGCACGGCCTGGAAGGTGAAAGCGAGGCTCATTCTGGAGTTTCCGCACTGTCCAATGTCGCTATTTACAACCGGCGGCATCCCCCCTAGTATGCGTGGTAACAGTTCCAGGAAATGCGCCGGCCTTTTGCTCAATACGGCGGAGTTTCGCGAGACCTATCAACGTGATCTTTGACGAACTGCGGGCAATACAACTGCGTTTCGGGTATCTGCCAAAGGCGGAACTCGAGGCACTTTCTGAACGCACGCAAACTCCGCTCTATCAGCTGCACAGCGTCGCCAGCTTTTACCCGCATTTTCATCTGACCCCTCCCGCCAAAGCCGAAATTCGCCTTTGCGACGACATGAGTTGCCATCTCAACGGTTCCTGCGAACTCCGCGCCGAACTCCTGCGCCGCTTTTCCAGCCTGCGCCCCGAAGATGTGCAAGTGAAAGACGTAAGCTGTCTTGGACGCTGCGATCAGGCCCTCGCCGTCGCAGTGAACGACGAAATCCACGTCCACGTGAATGCCGACAAGGTCGAAGACCTGGCGCGACAGGCAATGCGCGGCGATCATCCTCATGTCGAGCACCCACGCGAAAATCGTGTTGCTTGCGCTTCCGATCCCTATGGCGATGACGAAAAATATGGCGTGCTCCGCCGCTTCGTCGCCAGCAAGGATTGGGATGGTCTGCTGGCCACGCTCAAAGAAGCGGAATTGAAAGGCATGGGCGGCGCGGGCTTTCCCACTTCGATGAAGTGGGACCTGGTCCGCAAACAAGCCGATCCCGTCCGCTACATCGTCTGCAACGCCGATGAGAGCGAGCCCGGCACCATCAAAGACCGCTTTATCCTCAGCCACCTTCCGCATCTGGTGATCGAAGGCATGGCCCTCGCCGGCCTCGTCACTGGCTCCAAACGAGGCATCCTCTATATCCGCCACGAATATCCTTTGCAGGAGGAGATTTTCGGAGAAGAGCTGCGCCGCTGTGCGAAAGCCGGATTGCTTGGCAAAAAAATCCTGGGCAGCGATCTCGATTTCGACCTGGAAATTTTCGTCAGCCCCGGCGGCTACATCTGCGGCGAAGAAAGCGCTCTGATCGAAGCCATCGAAGGGCACCGCGCCGAGCCGCGCAACAAGCCGCCCTTCCCCGGACAAATGGGGCTTTGGCAAAAGCCCACAGTGATTAATAATGTCGAAACCTTCGCCAACGTGCCACAGATACTGGCGCGTGGCGTCGAGTGGTTCAAATCCGCGGGGGTGAGTGGCTCCCGCGGGCTCAAGTTCGTCGGCGTCAGCGGTCAGGTGGAACACCCCGGAGTATTCGAAGTGCCGATGGGCACCTCCATGAGCGAAGTGATCTTCGGCCACGCCGGTGGAATTCGCAGCGGCAAAAAATTGAAAGCGTTCGCTCCTTCCGGCCCCTCCTCAGGTTATCTGCCCGCCTCAATGGTCGAAGTTAAATTGGACTTCAAAGCGTTGGCCGATGCCGGCTCCATGCTCGGCTCCGGCGCCATCGTGGTTTGCGACGACACCACCTGCATGTTGGACATGGCCCTGAACGCCGTGAAATTTTATCGCAACGAATCCTGCGGCAAGTGTGTTCCCTGCCGCATGGGCTCGCAAAAAATGGTTGAGATTCTCACTCGTTGGACGCAGGGCGGCATAAGCGAATCGCAATTCGCCGCGGACCTGAAACTTGTTGACGATCTCTCCGCCGCAATGAGCCAGACCTCGATCTGCGGCCTCGGCCAAATCGTCCCCGCGCCCGTGCAATCCGTACTGAAACATTTCCGCCCGGAAGTGGAAGCGCATGTCATGAAGGGACAATGTCCCAGCGGCATCTGTTTCTCCGCTGCAAATCGCCTGGCGGAATTGCCGCGTGTGGGAATCCGGCCATGAGCGCGGCAGGTATGATCGAACTGACCATCGACGGCAAAACCGTTCAGGTGCCGCCGGGCACCACCGTCTTCGATGCCGCACGCATGAACGGCATCACCATCCCCACCCTGTGCCACCTGCAGAGCCAGACGCCCGTCGGAGTCTGTCGCCTCTGCGTCGTGGATACCGGCGCGCGCGTTCTCGGCGCTGCATGCGTCCGGCCTGTCGAGCCGAACATGAAGGTGCAGACGAATTCGGAAAAAGTCCTCGCAGCCCGGAAGACCCTTCTCGAACTCTTAATGTCCGATCACCCCTCGCCCTGCGCGCGCCAGGAAAATTCCGGCGATTGCGAACTGGAAACGCTGGCGAAGGAAGCGGGCGTCGGCACGCCCAGGTTCCCGCGCCGCACCATCTCCCGCGGCCACGATGATTCTTCGCTCGCCATCGCCGTCGATCACGACGCCTGCATCCTGTGTGACCGCTGCATTCGCGGCTGCGACGAAATCAAAAACAATTTCGTCCTCGGCCGCATGGGCAAAGGCTATTCAGCTGGTGTCGCCTTCGATTTGAACGCACCGATGGGCGACTCCACCTGCATCTCCTGCGGCGAATGTATGGTTTCGTGTCCCACGGGCGCGCTGACCAATAAAGGCGTGGCTGGTACGGAGTTGGCAGTGGGAACCGACACGGCGCTCACGCCCGAAGAACTCCACAAGCTGCCGGTCTTCGCCGGCGTCTCCGGAACCTTCCTGGAGCTGAATCGCGGCGCAATCGTAAAGCGACGCTTCCGCAAGGGCGACGTCATCTGCCGCGAAGGTGATTTCGGCTCCACGGCCTTCTACATCCTGGAAGGCAAAGCGCAGGTTTCGATCTCCACGCCTATCGCTCACGTGAAAACCGAAGGCGGCGCACTCGGCCTTTTCAAAAAACTGAAAAGTTCGCTGGTCGGCCGCGAAGAAGATAAACGCGTGGAAGAAACGCGCGACCGCATCATTCCTATCGACGCCTCCGTCGATCTCGCCTACGGCAACCCCGTCGCCGAACTCGGTACCGGCGATCTCTTCGGCGAAATGACCTGCATGAATTTCTACCCGCGCTCCGCAACCGTGCGCGCGGAATCCGATGTCGTCGCGTACGAAATGCTGCGCAATGTTCTCGACATCATGCAGAAGAACAAAACCTTCCGCGCCCAGGTGGACCAGAATTATCGCCGCCGCGCCCTCGAGAATCATCTGCGCGGCGTGCCGATGTTCTCCGAACTCTCGCCCGATTTCATCACGCACCTGAAAGAAAGCGTCGAGCTCGTGCGTTACGCTCCCGGCCAGGTGATCGCGCGCCAGGGCGATCCCGCCGACAGCTTTTACCTCGTGCGCATCGGTTTCGTAAAAATCACCGAGGAATACCCCGGCGGAGAACTCGTCCTCGCCTATCTCTCGCGCGGAGACTATTTCGGCGAAATCGGACTACTCGGCGGCGGCCTCCGCACAGCAACCTGCATCGCCCTCGATCACGTCGAGGTCGTCAAAATTTCAGGCGATGACTTCCGCCAGATGGTCGACCGTTTTCCCAACATCCGCGGGGGCCTCGAAAATGTTGCCGCAGAGCGCCGTGCCGCCAACGAGCACCGCCTGCAAATGGTGGAGCGCGTTCCGCTCGACCAATTCCTCTCGCAAGGTCTGATGGAAGCGCAAAGCCTGCTGATTCTCGACTTGAAAAATTGCACACGCTGCGATGCCTGCGTGAATGCCTGCGCCGACGCGCACGACGGCGTAACCCGCCTGGTGCGCGACGGCCTGCGCTTCGAAAACTACCTCGTCGCCACGTCCTGCCGCCAGTGCCGCGACCCTCTCTGCATGGTCGGCTGCCCCGTCGGCTCCATCCGCCGCCGCAATTCCCTCGAAGTCATTATCGAAGACTGGTGCATCGGCTGCGGCCTCTGCGCGCGCAATTGCCCCTACGGCAACATCAACCTGCACCCGTTCGAGGTGCTCGCGGACGATCCCGAGCACGCCGGCCGAAAAAAAGCCGTCATCAAGCAAAAAGCAACCTCCTGCGATCTCTGCACGCACCTGAAAGAACCGAGCTGCGTCTACGCGTGCCCGCACGACGCAGCGCATCGCGTCGATCCGAGAAAATTCTTCGGGGAAATTCTCGGGCAAGGCAACGGGAGATGAGCGCACCCGCATGAGAATGGACCACACACAACGCGGTTGGGCGCTCGGATCTCTCGCACTCCTTGCGGTCAGTGTGGTTGCCTACGTGATTTATGTCTTGCAATCGCCCACCGGGCCAAGCGGCGGCAGCTTCATGGGCCTGATGTTTGGCATCACCGGGTTCGCGTTCATGTTCTTCGCTGCGCTGCTCGGCGCGCGGAAACGCGTTCCGACTTGGAGAGTCGGCCGCGCGCAAGCCTGGATGCGCGGCCATCTGTGGCTCGGCCTCTTGAGCCTGCCGATGATTTTGTTACACGGTGGATTCCATTTTGGCGGCACGCTGACGCGCGTGTTGATGTGGCTGACGATCATCACCGTCGGCAGCGGCTTATACGGCGCGGCCCTCCAGAATTATGTGCCTCGCGTGATGACCAATGACGTTCCTCTCGAAACGATATACGACGAAATCGGCAATGTCCGCAAAGCCCTCCGCATGGAAGCCGACAAATTGGTCGAAAGCGTCTGCGGCCGCCTCGGCCTCGTAAAAGAAATCGACGAAGGCCAGCGCGCCGGCGGCTTCACCGCTCTTCGCCCCATCGCGGCATCCTCCGCGCCATTGCGCACCTCGGCGGCGGTCAGCGCAGGCGCAAGCGCTGCCGTTGCGATGGCTCCCGAAATTGTTTTGCTGACCGAAGAAGAAAGCAAGCCGCTGCGGCTTTTCTACTTCTCCGAAGTCCGCGCGTTTCTCGAAGCGCCAGCCTGGCAACGCCACCGCCTCGGCGATCCGGAGCTCGCGAAAAGCGCCTTCGCCGCGTTGCGCCGTCTGATGCCGCCGGTCGCGCATCCCGCTCTCGACGATCTCCTCAGCATCTGCGACGAAACCCGGCAACTGATGCGCCAGGAACTCCTGCACCGCTGGTTGCACGGCTGGCTGCTGGTGCACATTCCGCTTTCGCTGGCGCTGATTCTTTTGGGAGCCATTCACGCCGTAATGGCATTGCGATATTAGAGGCGGCGCCGGCATCCTGCTTGCCCTGACAAAGGAGGGCCGGCCAGCATTTCCGAGAGAGCTAATATCGCCGGCTGGAAGCCGGCGCAACAAAACAATTTGCGCGGGTGAGCAAGTTCGGAGCAACCATTGGCCAGAACACGCACAACCAAAACGGTGGCGCAGCGCATTGACCTGAACTATTTCAAGCGCCCCACCCCGTTCAAGCGCGCCAGACTCATCCTGGTCATCCTCGCTCCCTTGCTCGCCATCGGCTGGATCGCCTGGCGCGGTTTCTCACGCGACTCCCGCGTGTACTCCAGCGGCCGCATGAGCGGGCCCCACGCCGTCCTAGAAAAACAATGCGCCGTTTGCCACGTCCAAAAAATCGGCGAATTCGCCGAGAAAGCCGCCGACACGGCGTGCCTCTCCTGTCACGACGGCCCGACGCACCACGAAAACCAGGTCCGCGCCGATGTCCCCGCCTGCGCAACCTGCCACGTCGAACACCGCGGCCGCGTCAACATCGTCGCCTCCAGCAATATCAGTTGCTCTGAATGCCACTCGCATCTGAAAGTTTCCGCAGGCAACACACTCTATCCCACCAACATCCGCACTCTCAAAGACGGCCACCCGGAAATCGCCGCACTGCGCAACAACGCCAAAGACCCGGGCACCATCCTGCTGAACCATTCCATCCACATGAAACCGATCCGCCGCGGCCCCAACGGCCCTCTTGTGCAGATGGAGTGTGCCGATTGCCATCGCCCGGAAGGCGTCGCAGCGTCCCGGCCCTACGCCGACCCAAATTACGTTAACGCCAAAGTCACTTACGAAAGTAAGGAAGTACTGCTCCCGGTGAAATCCGGAACGCTGCAACCCCGCCACGCCATGGGCCGTGCCTACATGGCGCCAGTAAAGTTTTCCACCGCCTGCGCTGCATGCCACCTGCTGACCTTCGACAAGCGCTTCGACATCGGCGTGCCGCACGATAAGCCAGACGTCGTCCACACATTTGTTGTAAAGAAATTTCAGGAATACATCGCCGCGCGTCCCGCCGAAGCCCGGGTTGTGCGGGATCCGCAACGCGACCTGACGGGAAGGCCGTTGCCGCCCGAAGTCCGCGTCCTAACTCCGGCGCAGTGGGTCGCCGAGCGCACCGCCGACGCCGAAGAACTCCTCTGGCGCAAAACGTGTAAGCAATGCCACGCGTTGAGCGCGGTGAAAGGCGCCTCCCTGCCCCGCGTGGCGGATGCCCGCCTCACCGAACGCTGGATGCCCCACGCGCGCTTCGATCACGATGCCCACCGCGGTTTCTCTTGCATGGGCTGCCATCCCGGCGCGCTCACCAGCAAGGAAACCAGCGACGTCCTCGTGCCACCTCTCGCGAACTGCAAAACGTGCCACGCGCCCGGCCCGGACCACGCCGAATCCCGCTGCTTCGAATGCCACACCTATCACGATTGGTCAAAACGGAAAGAAGTGAAGCCCACGTATCTTTTCCCCGGCCTGCAAACGGGCGGAAAATAGCGCACTCTTTTAATTCTGTAGCTCACCCCTTTAGGGGTGAGGCCTTCCACTGCGCCGGCACAGGCGTGTCATGGCCATGAAAACCCTAAGGCCCCAAGGCCTGAGCTACAGATCGGCGAAGCTCGATCAGGCTCGCATGCCGCGACAGAATCATCCATTTACAAACGTCATCATCGTCTCCGGATACCTGGGGCCAGAGGCCGCGCCCTTTGGCGCCACTTCATTGATGCGCCGCAGGTCATCCGCGCTGAGTTTCACGCCTAGCGCACCCGCATTCTCCTCCAGATACTTGCGCCGCTTCGTCCCTGGAATAGGAATGATGTCTTTGCCCTGCGCGAGTAACCAGGCAAGCGCCAGTTGTCCCGGCGTGCAACGTTTCTCTCGCGCAATCGTCTCCACGCGCGCCACCAGGTCAATGTTCTTCTGAAAGTTCTCGCCCTGAAAGCGCGGCGAGTTGCGCCGGTAGTCATCCGCCTCCAGGTCCTCGAATTTCCTGATCTGCCCCGTCAGAAACCCGCGCCCCAGCGGGCTGTAAGCGATGAACGCAATCCCCAGCTCGCGCGTGGTCCGCAAAACTTCATCCTCCGGATCGCGCGTCCACAACGAATATTCAGATTGCAGCGCCGCAATGGGGTGCACGGCATTCGCGCGCCGAATGGTCGCAGGCGACGCCTCCGAAAGTCCCAGGTAGCGCACCTTTCCCAGTCTCACGAGTTCCGCCATCGCGCCGACTGTCTCTTCAATTGGTGTATTGGGATCCACGCGATGCTGGTAGTACAGGTCAATCGCATCCACTCCCAGCCTCTTCAGGCTGGCATCGCAAGCCGCCCGAACGTACTCCGGCTTTCCGCTAACGGCGCGCACGGTGGGATTGGCGCGGTCCCGCAGAATGGCAAATTTGGTGGCCAGGAAAACTTTGTCGCGGCGGTCGCGAATGGCCTTTCCCACCAGGACCTCATTGTCCCCAAAACCGTAAACGTCCGCTGTATCCAAAAAGCTCATCCCCAGCTCAATCGAGCGGTGAATCGTCGCAATCGACTCGGCATCATCCCGCGATCCATAAAACTCCGACATTCCCATGCAGCCAAGCCCAAGCGCGGAAACTTGCGGACCAGCTATTCCAAGCGCGCGAAATTCCATTCGTCACCTCACTCTTAGATTCACACTTTTGATGTATCGCCGGGAACCGCAGTTACATAAAACCGAGTCATAAGATGGTAGAAAGGGCGAAGGAAAATGCATAAGTGGGGGCGCTGGGAATAATCGCGCTATTCCACTTCGGGCAAGAAAACCCTCAGGAACAGCAAGGATAGGCCAGCGTTGAACGGTGGGCAGCGCTAGGATGCAGGAAGAAAGCGGGGCGCGCAAGTGACTCCACGCGCCCGGCTGGAATGATCAGGCTATCTCGCTGGTCATCAGGAACAGTGGCTTCATCTCAAAGCTCTTGAACACCGGGCGCAGCCGCTCGGTGCTGTAATGCTCCTTGAGGCTGATGAATTTTTTTGTCGCGGTGACCGTTTCGATCGGCATGTTGTCGTAGCGCCCGTTCTTCAGGACCACCAGCCGCCCGTGAATCCGGTTGAGCAAAAGGTCCAGCGCCAGGTTGCCATACGCCATCGGCACGATGGAATCGATCGCGTCCGGATCGCCGCAACGCACCAGGTAACCCAGCTTCTGGCTGATGCACTCGATTTTTTTCCCGTTGTTGTATTTCGGCGAAAGCTCCGTCAGCTCTTCGGCCACCACTTCCCCGATGCCCCCCAGTTTCTTGTGTCCAAATGCGTCGGCGGCATCTTTCTGGAAAACCATCTCCCCGCCTTCGAACATCGCCCCTTCCGAAACCAGCACAATGGCGTACCGGCTCGGATTTCGGTTGCGATCGTTCACCAGCAATTCCGTTAGCTGATCGATCTTGAATTTGTGTTCCGGAATCACGCAGCGATGCGCCGCTCCCGCCATCGTCGGCAGCATGGCCGTGAATCCCGCATATCTCCCGAAAACTTCCAACACCATGAAGCGTTCGTGGGAGCCGGCCGAAGTGCGCAGCGCATTCGTCATCTGAATCGTCCGCGTGATGCACGTGCTGAAGCCGATGCAGTAATCCGTCCCCGGCACGTCGTTGTCCATCGTCTTCGGAATGGCCACCACACGCACGCCTTCCTTGTACAACCGCACGCCGTAACTGAGCGTGTCGTCGCCGCCGATCGGAATCATGTATTCGATGCCCAGCCACGCCAGATTCTTCAGCACTTCCGGGGTCAGGTCGTTCTTCTCTGCGTTGTACTCGCCCTTCAGGTGATCCGGCACGCTGCTCTTGCTGACGCGCGCGGGATTCGTACGCGAAGAATGCAGGAAAGTGCCGCCGGTGCGGCCCGCCCGATTCACTACATCCTCCGTCAGCCGCTGAAAATTATTCGAATTGTCGTGCTTTTCGTCGCGGACCATGTCCACCAGCCCCGCCCAGCCACGGCGGATGCCGATCACTTCGTAACCTTCTCGAAGTGCGCGAAAAGTGACCGCGCGAATCGCCGGATTCAATCCCGGCACGTCACCGCCGCCCGTCAAGATTCCGATCACGCCCTTTTTTACGTTTATATTCGCCATGATGCTCTGCTCGCCTCACTGTGGATTAGCAAAACAAATGATTATGGACGCTGCCATGAATATTAGGAAGGGGCAACAAAACATTTAATTAACCGAAGAAACCAATCGAAATTTTGCGTTCGATTAAGCCGGCAAAGTCGCGTTCGCCGGAAAAACGGCTTAAGCTTCGATGCGCGTTCCCAACACTCCCAGGAATTTCGCCAGCCACGCCGGATGCGCCGGCCAGGCCGGTCCGCTCACCAGGTTGCCGTCCACAACGGCCTCGGTCATGGCCACCTCCGCGTACGTTCCGCCTGCAAGCGTGACGTCCGGCGCCACCGCCGGATAGCAACTGCACTTCTTCCCCTGCAACACTCCCGCCGCGGCCAATACTTGCGCTCCGTGGCAGAGAGCCGCAATCGGCTTTTTCCCGTTCGCAAAGTGCCGCACGATATCGAGCACGCGCGCGTTCAGCCGGATATATTCCGGCGCGCGGCCCCCGGGAATCACCAGTGCATCGTAATCTTCCGCCTTGATCGTGTCGAACGTCGCGTTCAGCGCAAAATTGTGCCCGCGCTTTTCCGAATACGTCTGATCGCCCTCAAAATCATGAATCGCCGTGCGAACCACTTCGCCCGATTTCTTCCCGGGACAAACCGCATGCACCGTGTGGCCCACCATCAGCAACGCCTGGAACGGCACCATCACCTCATAGTCCTCAACATAATCCCCCACCAGCATCAGAATTTTCTTCCGCGACATCTCATCCTCCTCAAAAATCCAGCATAGCAAAAAGCCTTGAGAATCGCCGAAATCTACGCGAGGAATCTCATCCTTCCCTTCGTTCGTTTTTCAAGGGGAAGTAGGAATCTGCCCTTCCCCCTTGTCGCAAAAAACATATCCCTCACCCGCAAAATCCGCAGGTGAGGGATTGCAACCAAGACGTCCCTTAAGCGCAGGCCATCAAGAGCCCGCATGTCAGGTTCCTGTTATCTGATCGCTGTTATCTGTTATCGGCTCTTCTCACTGCACTGCCGCAGCCGTATTCGGCACCGAGTTCTCTTCAATCGTCAGCATATCCGTTCGCATTTTGTCCCACTCGCGCAGCATCAATCCGTGCGCCGCAAAGAACCGCCGGATTTCCGGAGAATCCCAGTGCAGCACCTCTTCCATCACCGGCACCAGCACGCTCATCGCGTTGTCGCTCAGCACCGTGCGCCGCGCGATACGCGAGATAAACTTTGCCTCCGACACGGCAATCGTCAGCCCGTCGTACTGGTTCACATGCATCATCACCGGCAAATCCGAACTGCCATCGCCCATATAAATGATGTGGTCATGGCTGATCCCAAGATCCGCCCGCAACTCTTCCAGCACGGTGATCTTCCCCCAACCCGCGGAAGCCCTCACGATGGACTCAACTTCTCCCGTCGCCTCGTTGTACCGGAACCTCGTTCCGAAAATATGGTCCGGCGGCACAATCCCCTCCAGCGCCGACTGAATAATCTCCTGCGGCGCCGCGGAAATCACGTAGAAGGATATTTTGTATCCGTCCGCAATGTTCTCCACTGAACGCGCAAACAGGTCCACGTCATGCTTCAGTCTTATCTTTTTGCCGGTCTGCACAAGGTGCTCCTTGCGCACCCGCCGGAATTCCGGGTCGTGCAGTATCAAATACGAAAGCTCGGCACCCTGCTGAACAAGGTTCATCTCGGCCAGGCCCTTCACCTTGTCGTGAAAGCCGTGAAATCCGATCAACTCGCTCAACGCCACGCCGGAATCGTTGAAACTCAAGGTCTGGTCGAAATCACTCGCCAGAAGATATTGTTTAACCATAGGGATCGTCCTCCTTCTTTCTATACCTTTGTGCCTTCTCCTGGAAGGCCTATCCTGCCCGCCTCAACGGGCTCTGAGTCGGGCCGGGCGCCCGAAAAGTCCCCACCTATACACGTTAACCGGTACCGGCCAGTGTCGCCCCACGAATTATTTTGATGGGTGCTATGCGTGGAAAACGTGAATGATTTGTGACAATACTATAAGATGCAGCGGAATGGTAAACGGTTGAAGGAAAAAGAGTTATCCACAAACTGCTTTGAAATGAAGAGTTTGCGGCGAGCCTGGCCAGCTGGCCAAAATGCGAAGAAAAAGCGATACGTCAAAATCAAATTTCAGGTTTTAGTACTGCCTCGCCAACCAGGCCCTAAAGTGCTCTATCCACCCTTCGGGTGCGACTGTGGCCGAGGCCGAGTTTGGACTCTCAGAAGCTTCATCCGACACCGTATAGATCTCCCCCTTCCGCAGATACAGGCGCTCCGTCTCCTCCTTATTCAACGGGCGCGCCCCTCGCCTCCCAAACACCGCCAACTGGTTCCCAGACTCATCCACGGCCCGGTCACGGTCGATTCCCTTGGAGATCGCCAGCGCCGGCCCCTTGGTGCGCGCCGTTGCAATCAGCTTCGGCGTGGGCCGCGGGTTGAACCCCGAAAAGTGCGCTGGGTCGTCCCACGGAGAAAGGATCTGCAGCACGCGCATCCCGTTCTTCCCGTCGGCAACAAACGCGAATGCACTGGCAGCCACCATGCCGATCTTCACGTCATTCACATCGTTGAGCTGCCCGTTCGCCGTGAACATCTGATCCAGCTTCGGCGCGTCCGGCTTTTCCACATCCACGATGGCCAGTCCCTGCTTGCCGGCGGAAACGTAAGCGTACGTGCGCGCGACATAGACGTTGCGAGCGTCTTCGAACGGAACCAGCGCATTCAAGACAATTTTGGGCTGCGCAAGGTTGGTCACGTCCAACACTTTCAATCCGTCGCGATCCACCACAAACGCGTAGCGAAACTGAACGGCCAGCGCGCGAGGATCGTGCAGCACTGGAGCCGCAATAGTGGCGGTCACTTTCGGCGCCAGCGGATTGTCCAGGTCCACCACCACCAGCGCCTTGTCCGTCAGGATGTAAGCAAACGTGCCGGCAATCGTGATCCGCCGCGCGCCGGTCAAAACGCCATCGGGGTTAAACGTAAGCCCGCGCTTCAGGAAATTATTCGCGGGATTTCCGTCCAGCAGCGTGCCCACTCCCGGACTTTTCGCCTTCAAGTCCGGCGTGCCGACGATCACCAACCCCTCTTCTTTGTCCGCAACATAAAGAAATCCGTACATCAGGTGAATCGCCTGCTCTTCGTTTTCCTTGAGCTTTGCGCGCAGCGGATCGACGCCCAGCGTGGTCGGCGTCGCCACAGCCACGGCATCCTTCGTCGGCACATAAAACCGCTGCCCGATCGGCGAAACCGGCGCCGTCGTCATGCGCTCCGAGAATCCCTTGTTATCAATATTCGCTATGTCATACACGCGCATCCCGCCCTTGCCATTCGCCGTGTACGCATACTCTCCGCGCGCCTGAATATCGAAAATCGTGCCCTCATGCTCGGCGACCGGCGCAAGCTCGCGTTTTCCCGCCACAAATTTCTTGTAGTTGTCGGGGTACGCCAGCCGCTGCAGGTCGCTGCCGTAAATCGCTTCCGGCTCGTCGTGCTCGGCAACGGTGATCGCTTCAAACCCCTTGTTGCCGGTAGCCACAAAAATATACCGGCCCATGAAGTTCATGAAATTCGTGCCCTGCAGCAGCACCTGCGCCATCCACGCGTTATTGTCATTCGCCGCAGAAACATGGCAATCGCTGCACTGTTTGGTTTCCTTCGCGCGAACCGTGTGCGGCACAAACGTGCTGAACGCTTGCCCGGAAAATCCCTCCGCCGAAACTGTCTGCTGCTCATAGTAGAGCCACTCGCGGTTCGCATTCTGCGAACTCACCAGCACCGCGCACGAAGAACGCGCTGGCGCAACGCGATGCCCGGTCACCGTTCCATCGACACCGAGAAAGTATGCGTCGTCGCGCAGCACCTGAAAGTTGTAGCTGGTGTAATTCCTCGTCATCAGTCCTTCGTTGTGCAGCATCGGCCGCCGCACATTGGCAGTCATCTGCAGGTGGCAACCAAAGCAGGTCGGCGTCCACGAAGTATGGCAGGCATAACAGGTCATCGAAGAGTTCGCATGCGCCAGTTGCGAGTCGTCCGCCGGCATCTGCGAAAACGCCGCGCCATCCCTGTTCATCAATTTCGCGCGCAGTGATTTCATGCTGAAGTGCGAATTCCCCGGAGTGATCGTGTCTTTCGTCTGCACAATCTCCCATTCCACATTCGCATCCGTCATCGAGCGCTGAAACAACTTGTCCCCGCGCCGCTCAAAGCGCCGCAATCCTGACGGCGTACGCAACGCATCCAATCGCCGCCCCCGTGGCTCGCCGGGCCGCGGTGCGTCCGGCGCCGCCGGACCCGACGTGATCAGCGTAGCCTTCTGCCGGATCGTGCCGTGGCAATCCACGCAATCGATCTCCACCGCGGCGCGCGGCTCTCCATAAATTTTCCCATTGCCGTGGTTGTCTTGCGCGAAATGGCAATCCGCGCACTGCATTCCTTTTTCCAGGTGAATGTCCGCCAGATGCACGGCCTTCTGAAACCGCTGTGGATCGTCAAACGCGATGGGCTGCCCGTCCTTGTCCAGCCAGTTTCCCTTCCGGTCGTGGTTGTAAACTCCGCGAAACACCCAGCCATGTCCGTGAAAATCCGCAAACTGGGTCGTCTTCAACTTTGCATTGAGCTCCGGACTGCCCGTCTGCTCCAGAAATTTCTCCTCGCCCCACAGCCCTCTCGCAGCGGCCGCCTCCGGATTCTTCAGCGCCGCGCGATACCGCTCTTCCTCGGTCGGATTCCGCTGCTCCGGCGGATACATTTTGTCGCCGTCAATTTCGTTGTCCCACCACGTCAGCCCAAAATAGGTCGTCACCATGTTCGTGCCCGGATGGATATGGCAAATCATGCATTGGCTCGACGGAATCGCTCGCGTGAACGTGTGTTTGATGGGATGCCCCGGCTCATCCTTGCGAATCGTCGGGTCCACCGAAGCGCTGAAACCGCTATGCCCGTACTGCGCATACGCACCTGAATGCGCCGGGTCGCGGTCGTTCGCGTAAATCACATGGCAAGCCGAGCACCCGCTCGAACGGTAGTCGCCGGCATGATCGTTCGTTCCCGGCAAGGAAAGCACCGGGTCGAGCAGTCGCGTCTTCTGCAATCCCAGAAATACCGGATCGGTGCGAAGCTCAGTCCCAAACCCGCGGTCGCTCAGCTTGTCATCCGGCTTTCCGGGACTCTCCTCGCCGCTGGGATTCCCAATCTCCGCCTTCTTCTCGCCGCCTCTTTCGAACACGCGCAACACATTTCCCGGCTGCGAAATTTCCCAGCGATACAGCGGGTTCAGTTCCGGCAAGACGCCTTTCACACGAGTCTCTTCCGCCGTCGGCGCAGGACTCGTCTTCAACGCCTGCGGCTTTCCGTCGCGGTCATAACTTTCGCCAAATCGCGTGTTCTTGAACGGGATTCCTCCGTTGTTATAAAGCGCCGCACCCCAGAGAAATCCTGAGTGCGTCATCATGTTCGTCGAAACCGCGCGCGTCTCACTCGGGTGGCATCCCGTCGTACCGCAAGTCTCCCGCGCCACCCTCAGGTCACCGGGATTAATGAACTTCACAAACTCCGGCGATTCTTTCAGCCATTTCGTATAGGCGCCTTCGGGCAGCGTCGTCTGGTTCTTGAAAAAGGAATCGCGAGGCTGCACATGCGCTTTTGCTTTGGCGGCATGGTATTCCGGCGAACTTGGAGAAACACTTGCGGTAACAACCACCGAATTATTTCCTCCATGGCAGTCCGTGCAGCCTAGATGCACTCCTTTCGAAGGATGCATCGTCGGCTCGTCCGTCGCTGTGTGGCAGGAAACGCAACCTGCAGATTTCGCCATCGCCTCCTCCTGCGATTGTCCGCGATAAGGCGCTTGCGCATCCTGTCCGGAAGGTGCCGCCTGCGTTCGAATCAAACTGAAAAATAACAGGCATGCCGACGCAGTAAAAAAGAAGCAAATCAACAGGCCAGATCTTCCGCGTTCGCTGCGAAGAACGCGAACCGCCCCGGATTTGAGAAACACAGCCATCCTCAGCAACCTCAAAACGTTAACTTCGCGGATCCAAACACCGAAAACAGGGTCCGGCCCGTATAAATATCGCGAAATCCCTGCCCCGGCTGCAGCATCGAAGCTCCGCCAGTCAAAATAATGTTTTCTGAAAGCGGCGGCCGGTACGTCACCCCCACGCCAAAGTCTTCGCCGATATTGTGGCGAATCGGCGATTGAAACAGCACAAATTCCAACGGCTCCGTTCGCATAAACCGCAAGTAGTTGAAATTCACAAAGCCCTTCAGTTTTGGCGTGATATCAATGTCCGTTCCCGCATTCACCAGAAAGATTCCCGGGTTCACAAAATTCGCTTGTCCCTCATTCTTGTTCGAACGCATATTCGGCAACAGGCTGCCATCCGTCGTCAATGAAACTCCCGACCCCAGCAGCCGAATGCCCTCCCGGTTCCAAAAACTGAACAAACCGCCCGCAAAGCTCGGCAAATCCACAATCGCATCGAATCCATTGGCCCGCCCGTTGCGCGGATTGTTGTCGCCCGAAGAATAAAAACTCGAAATCCGATACCGAATCCAATCCCGGTCCAGCGAAAGCTCCACTGCCGCCATCTGCGCGTTCACCGTCACCCGCCGCCCCGCAATCGGGTTGAAGCTGTCTTTCCCCGCCGCTTCATAAAACGCGTGGGTAATATTGATGCGCTTGATATGCCCGCTGCCAAGCCACCCGAAATATCCGACCTGGATGCTGTGCGGAATCGCGCCCACGCCCTGATTGATCACGTTCCCCACGGGCGCAGGCCGCACCAGAAATCCGTTGTCGTCGTAATGCAAGCCGCCATCATCCTTGTTGTAAGCACCAAGAAATTCCGCTGTGTATCCCGGAAAGAAAAAATCCTGGATATAAACATTCCCCAGCATCACCTGCTGTTTTCGCCGGCTGAAGGTATTCAATCCGCTGTTGGTGTTCTTCTCTAGAAAATCAAAATAAGCGGCGTTGTACTCAATGCGATCGTTCTTCAAGTCGCCGAACACACGCAATCCCGGCTGCTCCTCCACAAACAGAAACCCGCGAAAATCCGCGTTAAATTCCTGAATCCCCGCCCGCACCGAAACAAAATCATAGTTGGCGCTCAGGTCATGCAGCTTATACTCCACAAACGCTTCCTGAAATCCCACGTGCGAATCCAGCCGCGTCGTTCCCGCACGCACATCCGGGCCCACAATCCCCAATTCCTTCACATCTAGATAATTCAAGCTCACCTCCGGCGTCACCCGGATGCGCCAATCCACCGGCTTAAACGAAGCGTCCCCATGAAACAGGTCGAAAGTGAACCGGAAAGTCTGGTCCAGGAAAAATTGTTCGCCGCGGCCAAAAAACGCGCTGCTCCCAGGCTGCGCCGCGCTCACATCGCTCGGCACAGGCACTTTTCGGCCGTCAATGAACGTCGTTTCCGATCCCGTAAAATTGAAAAAGACCTGCTGCCCCAGCACCGCGGGCCAGATCGGCTCATCTCCCTTGAAACGGTTGCGATTGAACGGGTCGTACCAGTGCGGCTTCGTATAAATGTATTCGCCCGACGGTCGGTATCGCCGGTAGTCCGGCTGCTCCAGCGCCCAGCGGTTCGGCACCACATTAAAAACATCGGAAATTGGCGGCAAAACATCCGGCGAAAGTTCCAGGATGTAGTTCGGATCCGAATCCAGCCGGTGGCGAAACTCTCGATACCATCCCATCATCGCCGCAGCTTCAGCGGGAAGTGGCGGCCCAAGTTCCGGCTGTCGCGGCAACCGCGAGCGCGCTTCCGCCACGCCGTTGGGCACCAGCCGAATCTCCAGCGTGACCACTTCATTCGTACTCAACGAAAGCGAGGCAATCGCCAACGCCTCGTAACCCTCCGCCTCCGCACGCAATTCGTAACCGCCCGGAGGCAAAAGCAGCACCCGGAAAACTCCTTCGCCCGTCGTCAGCGTGGTATTGACTTGCCCCGTCTGCAGATTTCGAATCTGAATCCGCGCCCCGCCAATCGGCCGCCCAGCGGAATCCGAAACTTGTTCCCTCACGGTGCCGTCCAGCGCCGCCGTCGTAAGTGCCTGTTGTCGCGGGATTCGTCGCGGCGGCCCCGCTTCATGTGACTGCTCCTGGGAAGAACCCGGCGGTGAACTGGCCGGCTGCTGCGCAATCGCCTCGCCTCCAACTGCAATTCCAGCCAACAGGCACGCGGCAACTCGCACCAAACTTAAGAACCCCGACGTGGACGATGAATCGGCAGCCATTTTTTACGCAGGACCGGAACAATTGATGGACAACAGTCTCCGTTAACTAATCAAAATTGCGCTCTTCCAGCAACCTTTTTCCGAAGGCTCAGTGAATATCCAGCAACACCCGCTCAGCACAATTGGGAGTCACCACTTCGAAGCAACGGAGGTACAATCCACATAATTTATCTTTCGCGGCATGTACCATGAAGCCCGATCCTTTCCCTATGGAACACCTCGTACGCAAACCGGTGGAATCCAGTCGCGCCTATAACCAAAGGCGCAAAGTCACGGCTCTAGCCATGCTTCTCGCCATTGCGCTCGCGATCGCTCTAGCTGTCATACTGCTCGGCTGTGGCGGCTCTCCCGCTGCGTTCAAGCAAGATCCGCCTCCACCCGTAGTTGCTCCGCTAAGCGCCACCGACGTCGTCAATCTCGTTCAAGCCGCTGCAACTTCCGCCAACGTGGACACCATGGCCATCGCCGTCGTCGATCGCGGCGGCGCAGTTCTCGCCGTCTACGACAAAGCCGGCGTCGTGCCCGGCGCCACCGACATCGGAAATTTTGGCAGCGCTGTGGACGTGAACGATCTCGCCGTCGCTCTGGCCCGCACCGGCGCGTATTTCAGCAACGATCAGGCGCCGCTCTCTTCCCGCACTGTCCGGTTCATCAGCGGCATTCACTTCCCTCCCGGCGTCACCAACGCGCCCACCGCCGATCTCTACGGCATCGAAAACACCAACCGCGGCTGCACGCTCTCTACAAATTTTCTTCCCGGCATGGCCGTCAATCCATCCACCTCACTCACTGGCGGCACGGGGCCCGGTATTCTCACCGGAAAATCGCAGCTTGACGACAGCGATCCCAATGCCGTAAATCCCGGCGGCGTGCCGATTTTTCTCGACGGCGTCGTAGTTGGCGGCATCGGCGTCGCTGGCGTTTCCCACGACATCGCCGAGTTCGCGGCCTTCACCGCGTCTGAGTCCAATGGCTTTGGTCTGCCCAATCCGCTTCCCGACCCCGGGGCCGTCTTCATCGGTGGAATCGCTCTGCCGTTCGTGAATCAAACCTCGCGGCCAGCCGGCCTCACCGCTGGAACATTCAACGGCGGCTATCTCGCGGGTTTCAGTCCGATCGCCAGCAGCGGCCAACCTCCCGAAGGCGATCTGATCGCTCCAACCAATGGTCCGCTGGGAGGACTCACCGCCGCCGAAGTGCTACAAATCCTGAACAACGCCGAGGCCACCGCCAACACAACTCGCGCCGCCATTCGTCTTCCTCTCGGCTCGCGCGCAAAAATGGTCATCGCGGTCGCGGACCTCGACGGCACTTTGATCGGCCTCCGCCGCATGACCGATTCCACCGTCTTCAGCATTGACGTCGCGGCCTCCAAAGCCCGCAACATGGTCTATTTCAACGGACCCACTCGCACCACCGTTGACCTGCCCGGTGTGCCGATGGGCACCGCAGTAACCAGCCGCACCATCAGCTTCGGCTCGCAGCCGCTATTCCCACCGGGCATCAACGGCTCCCCCAACGGCCCTTTTTTCAATTTATTTTTGCAAGATGTGCAGAATCCCTGCACGCAAGGCAATCAAACCGGCGCGCCCAACAGCAACAAGAGTGGCGTCGTTTTCTTTCCAGGCGCCGTCGGTCTCTATAAGAACGGCACGCTCGTCGGCGGCCTGGGCATCAGCGGCGACGGCGTGGATCAGGACGACTACGTCACTTCCGGCGGCTCCACGGGATTCGAAGCCCCCACCGCCATCCGCGCCGATCAAATCTTCATCAACGGCGTCCGCCTCCCCTACTTCAAATTCCCCCGCAATCCCACTTTCTAATCGCTGGTTTTATCACGTGAAATTGTGTCTCCTGAAAACTGATCTCACCCCGGCCGAGATTGCAGCCACCCCCTGACCTTGCACGAACTGTAATAAAGGAGGGAGCGGGTAGAGAAATTCATCTCCCAGCGGAAGGATTGCTTGTCGTCGCCACGTTCTCATCTAAAAACCACTTGTGCCCCGTATCCCCAGGCGCAAAACAATTTCCATCACTCGCATAGCCACGGCAATGCCGCGCAACCTTCTTCTCCCGAGGCGATCGCACATACTGCCAGACGCTCGCGTAAGCAACTCCACTCGCCGAAGGCGCAGGCGGATTTTGCGGAACGGCGCACCCGGGCGAAGGCGGACACGCATCGTTATAAACCCAATACACAACGTCCGCCATTCCAACGTGCGCGCGGATATCATCGGCGGAAATAATCGTAGAGCCTTCCCCTTCGTCCACCACAATCCCCGAACAATAAATTCCCGGACGAAATTTTTCCTTCGTTAAAGACTCCGCCCACGAACGCAGATACGCGTGATACCCATCAAAAAATCTGCCGCCTTCTTCCACATCCAGGAAAATCACCGAGCCTTCCGCAAAGCCATCCCGGCGCGCGGCAGCTGCGGCGGCCTGCGCGTCGGCAAGCCCTGCTTCAATCGAATCTTTTTTATAGGGGAGTTGCCCGGAGGTTCTTCCTTGGAACAACAGTAGAAATCCAAATCCCTGCGCTTGCATCACACCGCGCTTGCCAATCCACGAATTGCTCTTCTCGCCGGGAGGCGGGCTCAACCAATAGCCAGCGAAGGAATAGGATTTGCGAAGCAGAGGTAGCGCGGCATCGCCAGGGTACTTATTGCGGTCGAATCCCGCAAAGCTGTGAACGCCGGCAGGCTTGGTATCCTGTGAACCAAGTTTTGCGAAGCAGAGCGTAATCCCCGAAAAAGCAAGAAGTAGAGCAAAAACAAAAATTCCAGGCGCGCGCATAAATCAAATTTACCTCACCGCGCCACGATTCCAGAGAAAAATCATGCGTCCATGTAAGGCGCTTCACCGTTCCCGAACGACCAGTTCTCCCACGCCACTTCCACCAGGTTGATCACCACATCCTGGGGCTTCACGCCGGGAGATTCCGCCAGCAGCTCCGTCACGCGCTTATAAAACTTCCGTTTCTGCTGTGGCTTGCGGCCCGCGCTCAGCGTGATTTGCACAAACACCACGCTGTCCGAACGTCGAATCCCGAGATACTGCGGATCGTAGTTGAGTCCCACTGCCGGATGCTCCGCGATCACCTGGAACCGATCATCCGCCGGAGCCCCCAAAGCCTCGACCATTGCGCGGTGCACGCCGTCGCCCAACGCCTTGCGATACTCCGCCGAAGTTCCTGTCCGCAAATCAATCCGTACCAGTGGCATAAGTTTTCTCCCAGGCTTTGGATGCCCATACTTTGCACGGAGGCACAGCCATTATCCCTCGCGCAGCTTGTGCCCCGAAAGATTCCCCAGCCCGTCGTACGCCGCGTATTTATACATCTCGCAAAGCGTCGGATAGTTGAATACCTGCTCGATGAACTCATCAATCGTCAATCCCTTATCCAGCACCATCATGCCCACGTGAATCAGCTCGGTCGCCGATTCTCCAATCATGCTCACGCCGAGCAGTTTCCTGTCCGCCCGCGCAAAAATCAGCTTCAACATTCCCGCCGTATCGCCGGTAATATGTCCGCGCGCATTGTTTTCATACCGCGCCCGCCCCACGCAATAATCAATTTTCCTTTCCTTGCAACTCTCTTCCGTCTCGCCCGCCGCCGAAATTTCCGGAATCGTATAAACACCCATCGGCAGCAGCGAAGCCACCCGCTGCTTGTACTTCAATCCAAACGCATGGCACACCGCCACGCGCCCCTGCTCCATCGAAGTGGACGCCAGCGCCGGAAATCCGATCACGTCCCCTGCCGCATAAATATGTTCCACCGCAGTCCGGTAATTCGCGTCCACCGAAATGTATCCCTTGTCATTCAACGCGAGGCCCGCTTTTTCAAGCGCCAGTCCATCCACCGCCGCCCGCCGCCCCGCTGCAAACAGCGCCGATTCCGTCTCCAGCACTTTCCCGCTCTTCATTGTCAGCCGCGAACCCGATGCCGTATTTTCCGCCTTCACTGGCCGCTCGTTGAACCACAGGTGCATCCCCAGCGAAGCAAACCTGTCGCGCAATCGTTCCGAAATCTCCGCATCCAGAAACGGCAGCAACTTGTCTCTGCCGTCCACGAGCGTCACGTCCACGCCCAGTGCCATGAATATCGATGCATACTCGCAACCAATCACCCCGCCGCCAATCACCGCCAGGCTCTTCGGAATCCGATCCATCTGCAGAAACGTGTCGGAGTCGAACGTGTGAATATCGTCAAACGCAATCTCCGCCGGACGGTGTGGCTTCGATCCGGTGGAAATCAGGATTATTTTGCCGCGCAACCGCCGCGTTCCTCCGTTATCGCTGACCGCGACCGTATGCCCGTCCTCGAACGCCGCCTGTCCCTGCACCAACTCGATCCGGTGCAACTCCAGATTCTTCAGGATCCGCGAGCGCTCCATTTCCACCACTGCCCGCTCGTGGTGCATGAAATCCTGCACCGTCAGGTTTTCTTTCAGCGAATAATCGATGCCATACAATCCGCGCTGCTTTAATCCCGAAAAATAAAGTGCCGATTCGCGCAGCGTTTTGCTCGGCACCGTCCCGGTATTGATGCAACTTCCACCCACCACAGGCGCGCGCTCAACAACCGCAACGCGCTTCCCAAAATATGCAGCCTGAGCCCCGGCCTTCTCTCCCGCGGGTCCACAACCCAACACCACCAGATCAAAGGAATCAGCAGCAGCCACAGCATCCTCCGCGAACGCTCAAATCATTCAACCATGCGCCACAACTTCGCCACTCACGCGCACCGATTGTAGAAGAAAAACAAACCCCGTGACCACAAACACTCCAAATTGTTCTGCCTCAACGTAGCGGACACCTTCAGGTGGCCCCTCTTGCAGTTGTAGCTGCCGTCTTCTACCCGCCCGCCGTGCGGCATTTCCGCATTGCTTCCCTGGGCTGTTTCTCCATAAAGTATTCCCCATGGCTTCCGAAACCGCCGCCCTCGGCCCTCCCCGCATCGTGAACATCGAAGATCTTCGCCGCCTCGCCCAGCGCCGTCTGCCGCGCCCCGTCTTCGATTACCTCGACGGCGGCGCTGACGACGAAACCACGCTGCGCGAAAATCCCCGCGCCTTCAACGACATCCTCTTTCGCCCGCGCAACGCTGTCGCCTTCGAC
>Ga0137415_10001073_pt1 | contig 26912 bp, 25 predicted proteins | sample CZODoug3_1_1_16f_FD_183082 | JGI IMG/M metagenome (GOLD analysis project Ga0137415, IMG submission 183082) | Vadose zone soil fungal communities from Angelo Coast Range Reserve, California, USA - CZODoug3_1_1_16fungal (Hybrid Assembly) | ecosystem: Environmental > Terrestrial > Soil > Vadose...
TCCTCTCGGTTTGGCGCGACTGGGCCGACGACCTCCGCGGCGGTCCCATCCAGGGCGGACACTTCTTCGCCGAGGAGGCGCCCGACGAGACAGGCGCCGCGTTGAGATCGTTCTTCGCGGGCTGAGCGCGAAGCTGCTGCGAATCACGCCGCCCTGAACACCTGGCGGAGGCTCGCGGCGTGCTTCCCGGCGAAGTCCGGAAAAGCCTCGGGATGCACGCAGGCGGCCATGATCTCCAGCGACTCGACGATCCGCGGGCCAGGCCGGTTGAAATAGGCGTTCCCGTCCGCGACGTAGACGCGCGCCCGCCACCCGCCCGGCAGCGCCTCGCGCAAGACATCCAGCTCCTCCAGTGTACGGCCCAGAGGAAACCCGCAGGGCTTCACGAGCACGACGTCCGGATCGAGCCGCGCGAGCGCCTCGGGGCCGAGCGTCGGGGCGTGATCCCCGGGCCGCGTCACCAGCGGCTCGCCGCCGGCGAGGCCCACCAACTCCGGCATCCACATCCCGCCGATCATCACGGGCGCAATCCATTCCAGGGTGACCACGCGAGGCCGCCGCCGCAGCGTCGCCGCGCGGCGCGCGATGCCCGCGACTCGCGCGCGCAGCTCCGCCCCGATCCGCGCCCCGAGTGCGCCGCGCCCGATCGCCTCCCCCACGCGGACCAGGTCGCCCCAGATGTCCTCTAGCCGCACCGGGTGCAGGTTGACGATGGACACCTCCTGTCGGGCAAGGCGCACGACGGCGCTGCGGACGTCGTCGAAGGACACGGCGCACACCTCGCACAGGTCCTGGGTGACGATCAGGTCCGGCTTCGCCTGGCGGAGGCGCTCGACGTCGATCTCGTAGATGGCGAGAGCGTCCCGGAGGACGTCGCGCACCGCGGTGTCGATCGCCCTGCTCGACGGGAGCGGACCTACCCGCGAGGAGGTCAGGACCGGGACCGCCTCCACGCCCGGCGGGAAGTCGCACTCGTGGGAACGGCCGACCAGCTCCTCGCGCGCGCCGAGCGCGCAGACGATCTCCGTGGCCGAGGGAAGCAGCGAGACGATGCGCACCGCGGCGAGGATACCGCGCCGCAGGAAAAGCTACCCGCCGGAGGCGGTCAGCGGCGCCCGCCGGAGACGAGGCGGTCGAGCGCCTCCTGATCGCCGTGCGAGAGGTGCTCTCTTGGTGGCGCCTCGGCGGCCTGGCCCTCCTCGGGCGCGGGCGACGCTAGCTGCGAGCCGCGGTCGTCCCACCGCTCGACCCGTTCGCGCGCCCGGGCGAGCGGCTCCCCTGCCTTGCGCCAGCGCACTCTGTGCGGCGGGGACTTGCCGGGCACCTGGTCCTGCAGCCACCGCCAAGCGCCGACGGCCTCGGACGCGACCGCGTCCGGCAGGCCCTCGCGCTTCGCCCGCTGCCACAGCGTCGAGCCATCGACGGGCAGCAGGAACACCGCGGCGGCGGCCGCGGCGGCGCACAGCATCACCACGACCCCGAGGATACGGCGGAGACGTCCGAGGAGCATTGCCAGGATGATTGCCCCGCCGCAGAGAAGCAGCAGTTTGGCCATGTCGCGAGAAGCTGCCACCAAGTAGTCGCATACGCGACTTTTCGTCCGTTCCACCCCGTACGGCGCTTGTTCGCGGTCCGCCGACGACCCCGCGCGCGAAGGGACCAAAGGCGCCCGATGCTACAACGCCGGTGCCGTGCGCCCCCGCGACGTCGCGCTCGCCTTGCTGGTGGTCGTCCTCTGGGGCGTGAACTTCGTCGTCATCAAGGTGGCGTTGCGGGGTGTCTCGCCGTTCGTGCTGGGCGGGCTGCGCTTCGCCGTGGCGGCGATCCCGGCGGTGTTCTTCGTCGAGCGCCCGCGCGTTCCGTTCCGGCACTACCTGGGGTTCGCGCTCGCCACCTTCGTCGGGCAGTTCGCCCTGCTCTTCTGGGCGATCAAGATGGGAATGCCCTCCGGGCTCTCCTCGGTCGTCCACCAGTCGCAGGCGTTCATCACCGTGCTCCTCGCCGCGGCCGTGCTCGGCGAGAAGCCGACGCGCGCGCAGCTCGCGGGCATGGCGGTGGCGGCGCTCGGGCTCGCCTGGATCGGAGCGGAGAGCGGCAGCTCGTTTCCGCTCGTCGCCTTCGCCCTCAACCTGTGCGCCTCCGCCGCGTGGGCGGTGGGGAACCTGGTCAGCCGGTCGCTGTCACGCCACGGTCCGGTCAACGGACTTGCGTTCGTGATCTGGTCCAGCCTGATCCCGCCGCTGCCTTTTTTCGCCCTGGCCTGGGCCTTCGAAGGAAGCGGCGCCGCGATCGCCAGCATGCGCGCGATGGACGCGACCTCCTGGGCGGCGGTCGCCTACCTCGCCTTCGGCGCCACGCTGGGCGGCTACGGATTGTGGAGCCGGCTGCTGAAGGCCTATCCGGCGGCGCTGGTGGCGCCGTTCACGCTGCTGGTCCCGGTGGTGGGCCTCGTTTCGGGGATGCTCGCCCTGGGCGAACGGCTCACCGCCGCCCAGTGGGCGGGCAGCGCGCTGATCGCGATAGGCCTGGCTTTCCCGCTGGCCGCGACGTTCTGGAAGCGCCGCTCCTGACCTGGATCGGGAGCGGCGCTTTCCCGCCTACTTCGCCGAGGCGGCGGCCTTGACCTGCGCGGCCTTCGCGCCCGGGTCCATCTTCGAAGCGCCGTGGAACAGCGCGCCCTTCTGGATGACGAGCGACGGCGTCTCGAGGTCGCCCCGCACCTTGCCGGTGTGCTGGATCTCGACGGCCGTCTTCGCCTTGATGTTCCCGTTGACCTCCCCGTGGACGAGGATGGTGCCGCAGGTGATGTCGGCGTCGATGCGGGCCGCCTCACCCACGACCAGCACGTCGTTGGTCACGATCGATCCGATGAACCGCGCGTCGATGCGCACGGTGCCCTCGAAGGTGAGCTTCCCCTCGAAGCGGGCGCCGCGGCCGAGCAGCAGGTCGCTGCCCGGTCCCGGCGCGGCTGCCACGGGCGCCGCGGGCGCGGGCGCGGGCGCTGGGGCCTCGGCCTTGGCGACGGCGGGTTCCTGCCGCTCCGGCACGGGCGGGGTCATCGGGACGGGCGACTTCCGATCGGTGGCGGAGGACTCAGCGTTGTTCCAGAGCGACATGAAGCCTCTTCTTCGCCGGTGGACGGGCAGACTGGCGGGGGCCCGGCGTGGCGCCCTGCTGGCTTACGTACCGTCCAGGGATTGCTGCTATTCCGGCGCTCGCCAGACCGTGTAGGTCACGCGCCCACCAGCGCTTGCTTCAAGGGCGCGGTAAGCCGTACACCCGGACCACCTTCCCCGGGGGTCCTCATGGTCAAGAAGCTGCTCCTCGCCATCGTCGTGGTCTGCGCCGCGCTCACCGCTGTCGTCGCGACGCGGCCCGCCTCCTACCGCGTGTCGCGCGCGCAGACCATCGCCGCGCCCGCCTCGACCGTCTACGCGCAGGTCGCGGACTTCCACCAGTGGGAGAAGTGGTCGCCGTGGGCGAAGCTCGATCCGGCGATGAAGACCACCTTCGCCGGGCCGGTGGCGGCGCCTGGCTCGTCGTACGCCTGGGCCGGAAACGACAAGGTCGGCGAAGGCAAGATGACCATCGTCGCGGCGCGGCCCGGCGAGATGGTCCTCATCCGGCTCGACTTCTTGAAGCCGTTCGCCTCGACGAGCTCGACGGCGTTCACCTTCGCTTCGAAAGGAAGCGGCACCGAGACCACCTGGACGATGGAGGGGCACAACAACTTTGCCGGGAAGGCATTCTCGCTCTTCATGAACATGGACAAGATGATCGGCAGCGATTTCGAGAAGGGCCTCGCCCAGCTCCAGGCCGTCTCGGAGGCTGGGACGCAGAAGTCGGCGGCCGCGCGCTGAGGCATGGCAGGGCGGTGCCTGCCAGGGCTACCATCGAAGGATGCGGGAAAGCGCCGACGTGGTGGTGGCCGGCGCGGGCGTGATCGGCGCCAGCGTCGCCTGGCACCTCGTTTCGCTAGGCGTGCGCGACGTGCTGGTGGTCGACCGGGCGGCGGCGGCCGGTGAAGGCAGCACCGGACGCGCCACCGGCGGCTTCCGCGCCCAGTTCGGCACTGCGATCAACGTGCGCCTGTCGCTCCTTTCGCGCGAGAGGCTGCGCCGCTTCCGCGACGAGGTCGGGGCCGATCCCGGATACCGTCCGTGCGGCTACCTGTGGGTGGCCCGCGCCGCCGCCGAGCTAGCGGGTTTGCGCGCCGCGCAGCGCGTGCAGCACGAGGCGGGGCTCGCCGAGGCGCGCATGGTGGACCCTCCGGAGATCGCCCGGCTGAACCCGGCGGTGCGCCTCGACGGGGTGATCGGCGGCGCGTTCTGCCCGACGGATGGGTTCCTCCGGCCGCTGGAGATCTTGCGCGGGTACCTCGACGCCGCCCGCCGGCGTGGGGCCCGGGTCCGCTTCGGCGAGGAGATGCGCGAGCTCGTGCGCGACCGGACCGGCCGGATCGGTTCCGTCCGTCTCGCGAGCAGCGAGGTCGCATGCGGCACCGTGGTAAACGCGGCGGGCGCCTGGGCCGGCGAGCTGGGCCGCGGGGCGGGAGTCGAGGTGCCGGTCAGGCCGCTTCGCCGACAGGTCGCCTGCACTGAACCCTGCTCCGACCTGCCCGAGGACATGCCGATGACGCTGTGGCCCGGCGACGGATTCCATCTGCGCGTGCGCGACGGCCGCGTGCTGCTCTTGCAGCCCACGGCCGGCGCGGCCGATCCGTTCGCTACCGAATTGGACGAGGAATGGCTTCACGAGGTGCGATCCGTCGCCGCGGAACGCGTCCCGGCTCTCGCCGGAGTGGCCGTGGACCGCGCGCGCTCCTGGGCCGGACTCTACGAGATGTCCCCGGACGGGCACGCGCTGCTGGGGCGCGCTCCGGGGTGCGAGAACATGGTGTTGGTCAACGGATCGTCCGGCCACGGGGTGATGCACGCTCCGGCGCTCGGAGCGCTCGCGGCCGAGCTGATCGTACATGGCTCGACGCGCTCGCTCGACGCGCAGGCTCTCCGGCCGACCCGGTTCGAAGAAGGGAGCGCGATCCAGGGCCCAGCGCTGCTCTGAACCGGCTCGGCTCGGTCAGGGCGACCGGCCGCGCCGTACGTCGTCGGAGCGGCGGCGACTCGCGTTCAAGAGCCGGGCGTCGGCATCCAGGAACGCCGCCTCCCAGGTGGCCCCACGCCCGCGAACGCGGAAGCGCGGGCCCTTGCACAGCTCACCGACCAGGCAGCGGGCGTTCCTCCATTGGTCGGCGATGGAGACGGCTCCACGCGCTCCCCAACGTCGGCGCGCCTCGGCAACTGCCCTTTCCTCATCCATTGCGGCACGGACCACGACGTCAAGTTGTGAACGTACGCCGTTCGCAGCAAGGCCCCGCCACGAGCGCCCGCTCGCACATGCCCCGATCCACCGAGGGATCCGATTGGCGAGCCAGTGGCGGGCCGTGACGTCCGCCCGCCCGTCCGGCAGAGTGGCCCCCGTGTCCCTGCGCGCCAAGGTGAAGAACGCGCTCGACGAGGCGCGCATCCTGGTGCTCGGCGTCCAGGTGCTGCTCGGCTTCCAGTACCGCGCGTTCTTCGAGCCCAGCTTCGATCGGCTACCGCGATTCAACCAACACTTGAAGCTCGCCGGCCTCGTCCTCCTGCTCGGCACCATCGGCCTCATCATGCTGCCGGCGGCACGGCACCGGCTCGTCGAGCGCGGGGAGGACACCGCCGCGCTGCACCGATTCACGATCAACGTGGTGGGGCTCGCGCTGCTTCCGTTCGCCGCGTCGCTGGGGCTCGACCTGTATCACGCCGGATGGACGCGGGGGCCGCGCATCGCGCTGGCCCTCGGCGTGGGCACCTTCGCGGTGGCGCTCGGCTTCTGGTACGGCATCGCGCTGGTGTTCGGGCACCGCTCGCCGCGCGAGGAGCGGGGAGGCGAGATGAAGCTCGAGGACAAGATCGTCCAGGTGCTCACCGAGACCCGGGTGGTGCTGCCGGGAGCGCAGGCGCTGCTCGGCTTCCAGCTGGCGATGACGCTGATGCAGGGCTACGAGCCGCTCCCCCAGTCGTCGAAGGACTTGCACCTCGCCGCGATCTGCGCCATCGCGCTCACGGTCGTGTTCCTGATGTCGCCCCCGGCGTACCACCGCATCGTCGAGGGGGGCGAGGACACCGAGCGATTCCACCGCTTCGCCAGCTGGATGGTGCTGGCCTCCATGGTCACCCTGCCCCTGGGCTTCGCCGGCGAGCTGTGGATCGTGGTTCGCAAGCAGTTCGGCTCGACCACGGCGGCGCATGCGTCCGCGGCAGCGGCGCTGCTCTTCTTCTACGGCATGTGGTTCTTCGCCATGCTCGTGCTGCGCGCGCGCCGGCGGCGAACCTAGAGCTGGCGGGAGGTCATCCCTTCTTGTGGTGCAGGGGGCACGCGTCCAGCGCGGGCGCCGGGTCCAGCGCGTCCTTGCCTTCGAGCACCTTGGTGATCTTGCCCGCCCCGTCGATGACGAAGGTGACCCGGCTCGCGAGGGTCTGCCCCTTGTATTGCATCTCCACCCCGTAGGCGCGGACGACTTCGCCCTTCGGATCGGCCAGCAGCGGGAAGGGCAGCTTCAGGCTTTCGGCGAACTTCTTCTGCGTGCCGGCGTCGTCCATCGAGACGCCCAGGACCTGGGCGTTCTTGTCGGCGAACCGCGAGGCGATGTCGCGGAACGCCGACATCTCCTGCGTTCAACCCGAGGTGAAGGCCTTGGGGAAGAAAGCGACCACCACCGAGCGGCCGCGCATGTCCTTCAGGCTCACCTGCTTGCCGTCGGACGATTCGAGCGTGAACTGCGGCGCCGACTGCCCCGGCCCCGGACGGGCCGCGGCGATCAGCGACATCGCTGCGAGGAGTGCGTGTGTCATACGCGCCTGCATATCCCCAAGTCCCGGGCTGCGCCAGTCCGTCACCGCTCTCCCGGACCTCCTGCGAGCGACCGAGCGCTCGTCGCTCCGCTCAGTGGGCTGCGCATGCCTAGCTTCCCGGCTAGGGGGTCGGGATGGGAGGTCGGGTCCAGCCGGGTACCCTCGAGCGGCTGTCGGCGGCCGTCTCGTCGCGGCGGGACGACGTGCTCGCCGCCTGGCGCGCCGCCGTCACCGAGGCGGCGCGGGCGCGGAGGCGGGAGCCGGCTCTCCTGGACATGGGCCCGGCGCTGCTCGGACCCTTGCTGGAGGATCCCTCGCGGCTGAAGCTGCCGCCCACGGCGGATCCGGCGCAGATCTCGGAAGAGCTGGCGCTCCTGCGCGACGCGCTGGAACCGCTGCCTCGCGCGGAGTCGCGGGCAGCCGCCCGCGTGATCTCGGAGCTGCAGCGGGTCGCCGCAGAACGGTTTGCGCTGGCGCACCAGCAGGCGATGCGCGCGGTGCAGCGGGTGCTCGGAGCGCCCGATGCCAGGACGTTGCTGGATGCGTTGCTCGAGTCGGCACCCGCGCTGCACTCCTGCGCACTCTACGCGCTTCGCGAGGGCACCCTGCGGCGAGAAGCCGCTGCCGGGCTGGCGCACGACCTGCCCGACCGACCGGATGGCCTGGTGGAGCTCGCGGCGCGCGTTCGCGAGGCAGCCACCGCCTCCGACGCGTCGCACGAGCCGCTGCTCGCAGGATCTCCGGCCGCGGCCGCCGGGCTGCGGGCCCTGACGGCGGTGCCGCTCCTCGAGGAGGGCGCCGTCGCCGGCGTCCTGGAAGCCGGTTCCCGCACCGCCTACAAGCTGGACGAGCTCGACGAGATGCTGATCGGCACCGCGGCGGCCCGCGCCGGTCCGCTCCTCTTGCAAGAGGAAGCGCGGCGGCGCACTGCCGAGCTGGAGAGCCGGATCGCCCTGCAAAACGACCTGGCGCGGATCCTCTCCGAATCCGCCTCCACCGAAGAGGCGATGCGCCGCGTGCTCGCGGCGGCCTGCGTGCATCTTGGTTGGGACGCAGGCGCCGCGTGGGTCCTGGACGGCGACGGCGCGCTGCGCTGCCGGGAGACCTGGGCGCAGGATGGCTTCCCCCCCGAACTGCTGCGGGAGCTGTGCGCGGGGCCGGGCTCGGCAGAGCTGCCCGAGCGGGCCGTCCGCTCCGGAGAGCCGCTGTGGCGATCCGATCTGGCCGAGGCGCGCGAGCTGCCCCGGTTCGAGCTGTTCGCCCGAGGCGGCCTGCGCACGGTGTTCGTGGTGCCGATGGGGGTCGGCGGTGAGACGCTCGGTGCCCTGGAGCTGTTCTCGCGCGCCGTGCGCGAGCCAGCCAGCCGCGAGCCGATCGAGACGCTGGGCCGGCAGGTGGGGCAGTACCTCCGCCGCGGCCGGGCACAGGAGGAAACGCTGGAGAGCCAGGCGCTCAAGGCGGCGATCCTCGCCTCGGCTCTAGACGCCTTCGTCGCGATGGACGCCCAGGGCCGCATCCTGGAATGGAACGCGGCCGCCGAACGGACCTTCGGCTGGAAGCGCGAGGAGGTGGTCGGCCTTCCCCTCGCAGAGACGATCATCCCGCACCGGCTGCAGGCGAAGCACTCGGAGGGACTGCGCAAGCACGTGGAGACCGGCGAGGCCGGGCCGCTGATCGGCCATCGCGTGGAAATGCCCGCCATGCACCGGGAGGGCCGCGAGTTCCCCATCGAGCTGGCGATCACGCGCATCGAGCGTCCCGGCGGCGCCTTGTTCACCGGGGCGCTGCGCGACATCACCGAACGCAAGCGGGCCGAGCGGGCCGCCCGCCGGGTCACCGAGACCTTCCAGGCGCTCATCGAAGCCTCGCCCCTGCCGATCGTGGCGCACGATGCCGAAGGTCGGGTGCTGATCTGGAACCGCGCCGCCGAGCACGTATCCGGGTGGAAGCGCGCCGAGGTGCTCGGGAAGCCGGACCCCTTCCTCCCCCCGCAGGCGCACGTCGAGGCGCAGGGGCTGGCCGGAAACGGCGGCCAGGTGACGAGCGGCCTGGAGGTGCAGGGCGCGCGCAAGGACGGCGACCGGGTGGACCTCTCCATCTCCGTCGCTCCGCTGCGCACCGGGCGCGGCGCGCGGCCGGGCACCATCGCCATCGCCGCGGACATCACCGAGAGCAAGCGCGCCCAGCGGGAAGCGGCGGAGACGACCCGCTTCCGCGAACACTTCGTCGGCATCGTCGGTCACGATCTGCGCAACCCCCTGACCGCCATCGTCACCGCCGCCCAGCTCCTGCTCCGCCACGGCGGGCTCTCGGAGCGGCAGGCCCGCACCGTCTCGCGCATCGCCGCCAGCTCGGAGCGGATGGCTCGGATGATCGGAGACCTGCTCGACTTCACCCGCAGCCGGCTCGGCGGCGGCTTCCCCATCCAGACCAGGCGGATGGATCTGCGCGAGCTGTCCCAGGCGGTCATCGAGGAGCTCGAGCTCGCGTATCCCGAGCGCACCATCGAGTTCGAGGCGCGGGGCGACGCCTGGGGCAACTGGGATCCGGACCGCATCGCACAGGTGGTCTCCAACCTGGTGGGAAACGCGCTCCAGCACAGCCCGGAGAGCGGCACCGTCCGGGTCGACCTGGGCGAGGAGGGCGACCGGGTGCTGCTGGAGACCTCGAACGCGGGGCCGCCCATCCCCCGCGAAGTGCTGCCGCACATCTTCGAGCCCGGCCGGCGCGGTCCGCCCGGCCGCGGCCGCAAGGAATCGAGCGGGCTCGGTCTCGGCCTCTACATCGTGCAGCAGATCGTGCTGGCGCACGGAGGCGACATCTCGGTGCGTTCGTCGGCCGAGGAGGGCACGACCTTCACCGTCTCGCTGCCGCGCCGCTCCCGCGCGCTCCCGGAACTGCGCTAGCATGTCCGGCCGGTGCGCTTCCTCTCGCGCGAAGGGCGCAGCAACCTCGTCTCCTACGGGTTGCGCCGCCATTTCTACACCGACGTGTACCACTCGTGGCTGCGGGCGCCCTGGAGCATTGCGCTCGGAGCCGTGACCGCGCTGTACCTCGCGGTGAATTGCCTCTTCGCCGCCGCCTACCTCCTGGTGGGGGGCGTCGAACACCTGGGTCCGAGATCGTACGCCGACGCCTTCTTCTTCAGCGTGCAGACCATCGCCACCATCGGATACGGGCACCTGGTCCCCCTGTCGCACGCGGCCAACGCGCTGGTGACCGTGGAGACCCTGGTCGGACTCCTCGGCGTGGCCATGGTGACCGGTCTCATGTTCGCCAAGTTCGCCCGGCCTACCGCCCGCGTCCTGTGGAGCGAGGTGGCGGTGGTTGCACCGTTCGAGGGCGTACCGTCCCTCCTGTTCCGGGTCGCCAACCAGCGGGGCAACCTGGTGGTCGAGGCGCAGATCCGCGTCATCCTGCTCATCTCCGAGAAGACCAGCGAGGGGATCGACCTCCGCCGGCAGATCGACCTGCACCTGCGGCGCAGCGTGTCTACGGTGTTCGCGCTCAGCTGGACCGTGGTGCATCCGCTGACGCCGGACAGCCCCTTCGTGACCCGCACGCGCGAGCAACTGCTCGCGGGCCGCGCCGAGATCGTCGCCTCGTTGACCGGGCTCGACGATGCATTCAGCCAGACGATCCACTCGCGCCACTCCTGGGCGATGGACGAGATCGCCTGGAACGCGCGGTTCGTCGACATCATGGGGACGCTGCCCGACGGCCGGCAGGGAGTGGACTACCGGCGCTTCCACGAGGTCGTGCCTCTCGAAAGACCAGACCCGGGCAGCGCCCCTTGACCGCGGCGGCGCCCCTCGGCAGCCTCACGGCGTGACGTCGGCCTGGGCAGCCACCGCGCTCGGACTTTCGCTCGCCTGCGCGTCGGCGACCACCCAGACCGGTGCGAGCGATCGTCCCGCTCCGCCCGCCACCGCTCCAGCGGCCGCGCCTCCCGCACCCGCGGCGACCGCACCGAGCGCAGCCCAGCCCATGACCGCGGCGGAGGCGGCGGAGAAGGCGCACCAGGAATGGATCCGCTCGCGCGGCGGCGGCGCTGACGCGGCCCCGGATGCGGGCCAGCCGTCCGACCAGCGGAAGGGCGGTTCAGACGACGCGCCCTGCGCGAGCGATGCTGATTGCACGCTGACGCGCATCGCACAGGGCAGCTGCTGCGCGACGTTGTGCTCTCCCCGGGCGGTGACGAAGACCAGCGCCGCGGAGATCGAGAAACGCGGTGCCGAGTGCCGGGGCTGCGTCGAGCCGCTGTGCCGCGACCCCGGGCGCATCGACGCGGTCTGCCGGAGCGGCCGCTGCGTGGCGCAGCCGGCGGCCTCACGCGAGTGAAGCAACCCTCCGCCTCGCGCGATGGGGAACCGGTTCTCAGGCGGCGGCGGGCGCGCGGCCGTTGGTCGCGCCGCCGCTCTGCCCGCCCCGCAGCCCGGTCCACAGCGCGCTTGCGACCAGCACCACGAGCACGATCGCCTGCGAGAGGATCCCTTCGCGGGTCGCATAGACGCCCAGGGCGCGCACCTCGAATCCGCCCCAGACGGTCAACGGAACCACGCCGACTTGCTGCAGGGCCCGCACGCCGTTCCCCACCATGAGCACGGCGAGCAGGCAGAGCAAGACACCGCAAGTGAGCAGCAGCGGGCGCGGCTTGAGCCTGCGCCCCAGCTTCTGGAAGGCGGCGACCAGGGCAACCAGCACGAGGAGGCCGGCGGCCGCGCCGAGCGCCACGGCGGAGGTCTCCCCCGGCGATTCGAGCAGCAGGCCGCGGAAGAAGAGGACCACCTCGAACATCTCGCGGTAGATCGCGGCGAAGGCCAGCCCGAAGACCACCAGCGCGCTGCCGGCCTGCAGCGTCCGGGTGGAAAGGAAGGAGACCAGCCGGCGCGCGCTCGCCGCCGCCAGGAGCCAATGGCTCGCGTACAGGAGCAGCGCCGCGGTGACGAGTTGGAGCGCCCCCTCGACCATCTCGCGGCTCGCGCCGGAGATGCCCAGGAGCGCTCCGGAAGCCCACCAGGTGAGCGCGCCCCCGCAGAGCGCGGCCGCCCAGCCGAAGTGCACGGCTCGCGCATCGCCAGTCCGCCCGGCCTTGCGGAGCAGCGCCAGAAGCGCCGCGACCAGGAGCGCCGCCTCGACCCCCTCGCGCAGCGAGATCACCAGCGCGGCCACGAACGCGATCAGCGCGCCTCCCGGCCCGCGCACGTCCGCCTTCTCCAGAAGCGCGTCCAAGCGCGCGGCCGGCGGCCCCGGATCTGACGGCCCGCCCTTGCCCGCCTCGCCACCGGGCCCGCCTTTGCCCGGGCCACCGTCGAACGCCGCGCGGACGGCGAGGAACTCGCGCTCGATGTCGGAGACCAGCTGCGGGTCGCGGGCGCGCAGGCGCGGCTCGTGCGCCTCGAAGTGATCGAGGTACGCCGAGATCAACGTGCGCTTGGCGCCCGCGCGGTCGCCGGCGGCCGCCTGGGCGAGCGCCTTCTGCAGCTCGCGGCGGCTGTCCGCGATCCCGGAGGACGCGTCGCGCTCCTCGGCGAACGGCCCTGCCCGCAGCGCAGCCAGCGCCTGCTCCCGGTCCTGCGGCGACAACCCGGCTGCCGACAGGCGCGTGAGCAGCGCCTCGTCGGACTGCGTGGCCAGCTCGCGGTAGTCGGTCGGGAGCAGCGCGGCGCGCGCGAGGCGGAGGCCGCGCTGCACGTCGGGTGGAGCGGGATGCGCCAGCGCGAGCAGGTAGTAGGCGAGGTCCCAGCGCGAGGCATCGTCGAGCGCCTCTTCGTACCCGGGCATCGCGGTGCTGGGGACGCCGTACGTCGAGGCGCTGAAGATGCGCTGCGGGCTCAAGGTCCGCACCTCGTCGGCCACGGCGAACGACGGAGGCTGGGTGGACAGCCCGCGCTGCTCCTTCGGCGGCGCATGCCCGTCCGCGCCGTGGCAGGCCGCGCAGGCCTGCCCATACAGCGCGGCGCCGCGAGCCACGTCCGGCGGGCGCGGCGGCAGGAGCGCCACGCGGAAACGCTGGGCGATCTCGTCGCGCACCGCCCGGGCCTGCGCGGTCACCTCGGGAGGAGGCGCGCGCGACTCGATCCGTGCCCGCAGCGCATCGAGCCGCTCCGCCAGATCCGCGCCCTGCGCACCCGCCTCGTCGCGCAGCTCCCGGGCCGCCTCCACCACGAAGTTCTGCTGCTCGGCGAACTCGTCCGGCGAGAGCACCTCGCCTTTGGGACCCACCGCGCGCGGGTAGTCCCCGGCCACGTAGTCGAGCAGCGCCACCGCGCGCCGCAAGCTCTGCCCCGGCTGCGCGCGCGCCGGCAGGGCGGCGGCGCTGAGGGTGAAAATGAGAATCAGTCTCAACACCGCCGGACAGAATACTGGCCGGGCGGACGGTTGTCACTCCCCCCGAACCGTGGCAAGCCGTCGCACTCACATGCCCCTGAGACTGCCCGGTTTCTTCCTGCGTACCCGCGACGACGGCGCCACACATTCCGAGGCGGCGCACATCCCCGGCGGGCGCTCGGTGCGCGACCTGGTGTTCGGCGCCAACGACGGCCTGGTGGCCGCCTTCGCGGTCGTCTCCGGCGTGCACGGCGGCGACGTGTCGCCCCACATCATCCTGCTCGCCGGGATCGCGGAGCTGCTCGGCGGCACCATCGCGATGGGCCTGGGCGCCTTCCTCGCCGCCAAATCGGAGCGCGAGTACATCCTCTCCGAGCGCGCCCGCGAGGAGTACGAGGTGGAGCAGTTCCCCCACGAGGAGCGGCGCGAGGTGCGCTCCATCTTCGAGCAGAAGGGCTACCGGGGGCAGGCGCTGGACACCATCGTGGAGCACGTGACCGCCGATCCCAAGTTCTGGGTGGACACCATGATGACCGAGGAGCTGGGGCTGTCGGTCGCGCCGACGACCGCGCCGCTGCGGTCGGGCCTGGTGGTCGCCCTGGCCTACGCGGTCGGGGCCGCGTTCCCGGTCCTGCCCTATGCGTGGTCGCTCAGCGTGGACCGCGCCTTCGCCCTCTCCATCGCGCTGACGCTCACCGCCCTCTTCGGGGTCGGCGCCGCCAAGACGAAGATGACCGGCCGGCCGTGGCTGCGCAGCGGCCTCGAGTCGGTCCTGGTCGGCGCGATCGCCGCCGCCGCCACCTTCCTGGCCGGCCGCCTGGTCGCCGGGGCCCTCTAGATGAGCGACGCTCCCGAGCGGGAGCTGGCGCGCGCCCTCGAGCATGGGCTGCGCGACGGCTTCCCCGAACGCGCGCGGACGGCGCTGCATCTGGCCGAGCTGCTCCTCGACGCGGTCGACGAGGCGCTGCCGCTGGCGCGCGGAAAGGGCAGCTCCGCGGAGCTGGAGCTCCTGGCCCAGCGCGCGGACGTGTACGGCTGGGATGGCCCTCCGGGCTGGGACGAGGTGCTGGCGCGGGGAATCGGCGAGCGCGGCGAGCTTTTGCCTGGCTTCAGCCCGCTGGACGGACTGGGCGACCTTCCGGGGCGGGAGGACCAGCGGCAGCTCGCCGCGGACCGGGTGGAAACCGAGGCGCAGCGGCTGCTCGCGCTGGGGCGCGAGGCGGCCCAGCTGGGCGCCTCCTCGGGAGCGTCGGCCACCGAGCTGGCCGCGCACCCCACCCTTCCCCCGGGAGGGATCCTGGTCGCCACCCACGCCTCGCTCTTGCGGCTCCTCTCGCTGTCCTCGGCGAGCACGCTGCTCGAGCTGCCGGAGGACTTGCAGGCGGGTCAGCTCCCCCCGCCCGCGCTCCAGGCGATCGTCGCCGAGATCGAGGCCCGCGCGGCATCCGGCAGCGACTTCGCCGGCGCGCAGGAGGAATGGCTCGCCCGCCTTTCCAAGCAGAACGCCTCGGCGAAAGATCCGGTCTTCCGCACCTTCTTCGCCGGCGTCTCGCAGTCGCTGCGGCTTTCGCTCTCGCTCCGATCGTGGCTGGACGACGCGCGCGAAGGCCGGTTGCCGTCCGACCTGGAGACGCCCGTCGGCGCCGTCGGCGCCTGGCAGCCGGAGCGCTGGCGGAGCATGCGCCACGGCGTTCCTGCGGCGTGGATCCGCGAGCTTTGCCCTGCGCAGCCGGAGACGCCGCCGCTCGCGCGCCTGGGCCGCGAGTGCGAGCAGGCCCTGGATCTCGCAGGAAGGCTGTGGACGGCCAAGGACCTGTCGCTCTCTGGGTTCGCCGCGCTCGCCACCCTGCTCTTCGCGCGCACCTGCTCCGCCCTGGCGCTGCGCGAAGAGCTGGGATGATCGTCCACGGTCGAGCCACAGCGGGCGAAAAGCCGAACGCTGAGACGCGGAGATCTGCTTTTTCAAGAAAGAACTCCGCGCATCCGCGTTGATCCCTTGGTCCTTGGCGGACGAGTTGCGGCCGCGGCAATGTGAGAGGATTGGCGGAGCCCGGCGCGTCGCGTTAACATCGCCAGGAACGGAGGTTCCACGATGCCCGCCGATCCCTGGAGCACCCCTACCTCGTACGAGACCAGCGCCTCGGTCGAGGCCAGCTTCCTCGCCAAGGTCTACCGCTGGATGGCGGGCGGTCTCGCGCTGACCGGCCTCTTCGCCTATGCGGTGGTGACCAGCCCCGGGCTCCAGCACGTCATCCTGGGCAACCCGATCGTCTTCTTCGGCCTGCTCATCGGCGAGCTGGTGATGGTGGTCGCCTTCAGCCGCGTCGTGCAGCGGGCCACCTTCGGGACCGCGGCGGCGATGTTCCTCGCCTACTGCGCTCTTTCGGGGCTCACCTTCTCGGTCATCTTCCTCGCCTACACGAGCGAGTCGATCGCCACCACCTTCTTCATCACCGGCGGCACCTTCGCCGCGATGAGCGCGTACGGGACGCTGACCAAGAAGGACCTCACCGGCTGGGGCCAGTTCCTCATGATGGGCCTCATCGGCGTCCTCATCGCGCTGGTGGTGAACGTCTTCCTCCGCTCCGACGCGCTCGGATTCGTGCTGAGCTGCGCGGGCGTGGTGGTCTTCACCGGCCTGACCGCCTACGACGCGCAGAAGATCAAGGGCTATGCGCACGTGGGCGACGAGCGGCTGGCGCTGCGCGGCGCCCTGCAGCTGTACCTGGACTTCGTCAACCTGTTCTTGATGCTGCTGCGCCTCTTCGGCCGGCGGCGGTAGCCGGCGCTCATCCGGCGGCGCTCCGCCTTTCCTGGGCGCGGCCGTTGTGCGATGGTTCTCGACGTGCAGGCGCAGGCCCAGGCGCAGCCGGGCTGGGACCGCGGAGCCTTCTTCGACGTGGACGGCACGCTGGTCTCGACCAACGTGGCGCACGCGTACGCGTACTACGTCTTCAACCGCGGCACCGTGCTCGGCGCGCTCGGGCGGATCGTCAAGGGCCTGGCGATGGCGCCGCTCTACAAGGCCGCCGACATCTACAACCGCAAGGTCTTCAACGAGCTGTTCTACCGCTCGTACCGCGGCCTCAGCGAGGACCGCCTGATCGAGCTGGCCGGCAGCCTGTGCGAGGAAGTGCTGGCTCCCGCGGTCTACCCGGGGGCGATGGACATCATCGCCGAGGCTCGCCGCGGCGGCTGCAAGATCGTCCTCTGCACCGGGGCCATCGACATCACCATGCGTCCCTTGGTGCGGCTCCTCGGCGCCGACGACCTGATCGCGAACTCGCTCGAGTTCGTCGAGGGATTCGCCACCGGCAAGGTGATTCCGCCCATCGTCGAGGGCGCGCACAAGGCGAGGCGCATCCGCGACTACTGCACCGAGCACGGCCTCAAGCTGGATCTCTCCCACGCCTATTCCGACAGCCTGTCCGACTACCCGATGCTGGCGGTGGTCGGACGGCCGACCGCGGTGAACCCGGACGCCCGCCTGCGCGCGCACGCCCGCGCCTACGAGTGGCCGATCCTCGATCTGCGGTAGCCCGCGGCGACCCGCCACGTCGGGCGGAGACATTCCGCTCGTCTGTCCACCCGGTGACTTGCCGCTGGGGCAGCCGGTACGTAGATCGCCTGGCGAGGGGGCGTGGATGGCGGGGCAAGGCGTTGTGGCGCTGATGTATCACGGCGTCGGCGACACTCCCGTCGACGGCAGCGACACGCTCCGCTACCGGGTCCGCGAGAGCGAGCTCGCCGCCCAGATCGAGTTGCTCGAGCGCCTCGGCACGGTGCTCGACCCCGACCACCCGCTCACCGGCTCCGGCGTGGTGCTCACCTTCGACGACGGCGACGAGACCGTGGTCGACGCCGTCCTTCCCCGGCTCGCCGCGCGCGGCATGAAGGCCGCGCTCTGCATGACCACCGCCTGGATCGGGCGGAGGGGATACCTCGACGCCTCCGGCCTGCGCGCCCTGGCCGCGTCCGGCTGGCTGATCGGCGCTCACGGCCACACGCACCGGTTCCTCAACCTGCTCTCGCCGTCCGAGCTCGACGACGAGCTGTCCACCGCGCGCAAGGTCCTGAGCGACGTCGTGGGCCGCGCGCCGACGCATCTCTCCTTTCCTGGCGGGCGCACGTCTCCCGCGGTGGAGGCCGCCGCACGGGCGCATGGCTTCACCACGCTCTGGTCCTCCCGCCCGGGCCTGAACAAGGCGCCGGGGCGGGGCGCGTCGCTGCGCCGCACGGTGGTCCGCCGGGGGATGAGCCTCGACCGGTTCGGGCGCCTGTGCCGCGGCGAGCCGTTCATTCACCTGGCGGACGAGCTGGACATGGGTTGCCGGGCGCTGGTCAAGCGCGCCGTCGGCGACGAGCGCTACCACGCGCTGACCCACCGCCTGCTCGGGGCCATCGGCCGGAGATGAAGCATGGATCAGGGGTCCGCGCTGCAGGCGCTCGTACCGAACCCATTCCACCCGGCGTTCCTCGTCTCCGCCGCCGCGCTCGCGTTCGTGCTCGCCACTTACGCTGGCTATCCGCTCGCGCTCTGGCTGTGGGCCCGGCTGCGGCCGCTCCGCGAGGCGCAACCGCCGCCGACGGAGACGTTTCCCACCATGACCTGCGTGGTCGCCGCGCACGACGAGGGTGACGCGCTCGTCCGCAAGGTACAGAACCTGCTCGACCTCGACTACCCGGCCCCGCTGGACATCGTCATCGCCGACGACGGATCGACGGACGGAGCGCCGGCGCGCGCGCGCGCCCTGGCGCCCGACCGGGTCCGCATCGCCTCCAACCCGACCCGGATGGGCAAGCCGTCCGCCCTGGTGCGGGCGGTCGGCGCCGCCACCGGCGACCTGCTGCTCATGTGCGACGCGCGCCAGGTATTCGAGCGGGGCGCCGCGCGCGCGCTGGCGCGGCGGTTCCGGGACGAGACGGTCGGAGCGGTCAGCGGGCAGCTGCGGCTGGATGGAGCGCAGGGGCCTGGCTTCTACTGGCGATACGAGACGGCGATCCGGATGTCCGAGGGGCGCAGCGGAAACGTCACCGGCGTGACCGGCGCCATCTACGCCATCCGCCGCACGCTCTTCCCGAAAAACCTGCCGCCGGAGATCATTCTCGACGATGTGTACGTGCCGATGAGCGTCGCGGCCGCCGGGCGGCGGGTGGCGTACGCCGAGGACGCGATCGCCTTCGACCGCGAGCTCGACGTGGGGCGCGAGTTCACCCGGAAGGTGCGCACCCTGGCCGGCAACTACCAATTGATGGCTTTGATGCCGTCGCTGCTCACGCCGGCGCACCCAGCCTTCAGCCGGTTCTTCTGGCACAAGGCGGCGAGGCTCCTCTGCCCCTGGGCGCTCCTCGCCGCGGTCGCATCGGCCTGCTGCGCGCCTGGAGCGCTCGGCACCGCGCTCTTCGCCGGGCAGATCGGCTTCTACGCGATCGCCGGCTCGGGCTATCTGGCCGGAAAGCGGGGCGGCCGGCTCGCCGCGCTCGCGCATACCTTCGTGGCGCTGAACGCGGCGGCCGTGTGGGCGCTGTGGGTATTCCTGCGGCGCGAGGCGCGCGTGACCTGGGTGCAGACGAGCACCCTGGTGACCGGAAGCCGGTTGGCGCCGGAAGCCAAGCTGGCGCGATGAGCTGACCGGCGACGCCGGCCTCCGCCGCCCTCCAGGGGCTCATCTACACCGGTGCGCGACCGCCGGGGCCCGCGTCCGGTTGACACTCGCCTGCCGTTCATTTATTCTTGGTCGTATGGTAAATAACGTCTGGCTCGCCGGGGCGGCGGTGCTGGCGGCGTGCAGCGGCCGCGGGACCGCCCCTGCGGAGCTGCAGGGCGTCGTCGAGCTGCACGAGATGCAGCTGGGGTTCGACCTGCAGGGCCGGCTGGCGCGGCTGCACGTCCAGCGGGGGCAGCGCGTCGAGGCAGGCCAGCTCCTGGCCGCGCTGGACGATACCCTGCAGCGTCCGGTGCGCGACGCGCGCGCGCAGGATGCCGAGGCCGCGCAGGCGCAGCTCGAGCTGCTTCGCGCCGGCACGCGGGAGGAGGACGTGCGCGCCACCGAGGCGCAGCTCCGCGGAGCGAAGGCGGCCGAGAGCACGGCGAACGAGCAGCTGCAGCGCGCCCGCCGCTTGCGCCAGACAGGAGTGGTTCCGCAGGCCCAGCTGGACGAGGCGGAAGCGCAGGCCGCCCGGGCCCGCTCGGACCGCGAGTCGCTCGAGCAGCGCCTGCTCGCACAGAAGAACGGCGCCCGCGCCTCGGAGCTGCGGCAGGCGAAGGCGAGAGCGGATTCCGCCCGTGCCGCGCTCGCCGCCGAAGAGGCGCGGCTCACGCGCACGGTCCTGCGGGCGCCGGTCTCCGGCGTGGTGCTCGACACCACCGCGGAGCCGGGCGAGGTGCTGGCCGCAGGGACCCCCGCGGCGATCCTGGGCGAGACGCGGAGGCCCTACCTGGACGTCTTCGTCGCCCAGCAGGACCTCGCCGGCGTGCGGGTCGGTTGCGCGGCGACCGTACGGGTCGACGCGTCGCCCGCGACCTTCCGCGGGGCCGTGTCCGACGTGGCACGCACGACCGAGTTCACCCCGCGCTATCTGTTCAGCCCGCGCGAGCGCGCCGGACTGGTGGTCCGCGTCCGCATCGACGTGGAGGACCCGCGCGAGGAGCTGCATGCCGGCGCCCCGGCGTTCGCGACGATCGAGCGAGCGCCCGAGGCCAGCGAGGCCCGGCGATGAGGGCCGAGCCGGAGCCCAAGGGGGCGGACCCGGAGCCCAAGGGGGCGGACCCGGAGCCCAAGGGGGCGGACCCGATCATCGCGACGGAGCACCTCTCCCGGCGATTCGGCGACTTCGTCGCCGTGAAGGACGTCTCGCTGCGAGTGGACCGCGGCGAGATCTTCGGGGTGCTGGGACCCAACGGAGCCGGGAAGTCCACCACCATCCGCATGCTGTGCGGCATCCTCGATCCCAGCGGCGGCCGCGGCACCGTGGTCGGCTACGACGTGGCCACCGAGGCGGAGCGCATCAAGGAGCGCATCGGCTACATGACCCAGCGCTTCAGCCTGTACGAAGACCTCTCGGTGCGCGAGAACCTGCGTTTCTACGCCGGACTGTACGGGGTCCCGGCTCGCGTGCGCACGGCGCGCGTCGAGGAGGTGCTGGGCGCGGCCGGGCTGGCTGAGCGCCGCGATCAGATCGCCGGCACGCTGTCCGGCGGCTGGAAGCAGCGAGTGGCGCTCGCCTGCGCCACCATCCACGCCCCTCCGCTCCTGTTCCTCGACGAGCCGACCGCCGGCGTGGATCCGGTCAGCCGCCGCGAGTTCTGGGAGCGGATCCACGACCTCTCGCGCGGCGGGACCACCGTGCTGGTCACCACCCACTACATGGACGAGGCGGAGCGCTGCCACCGCCTGGCGTTCATCTTCCGCGGCACCGTGCTCGACGTGGGCACGCCGGACGAGATCGTCGCCCGCCGCGGGCTTCGCTGCGCGGAGCTGATCGTGGACGGCGCCGCCGAGGTGGCCCGGTCCCTCCGCGCGCTGCCCGAGGTAGACGAGGTCGCCCACTACGGGCACGTGCTGCGCCTCGCCACGCTGGGCGGCGCCGATCCGGAGGAGCTGGCCGCGCAGGTCGCCGGCCGGCTGGGCGCGCGCGTCTCGCAGTCGCGGCCCGCGCGGGCGACGGTGGAGGATGCGTTCGTATCCATGGTGCGCCGCGAGGCGCAACGAGGGAGGGCTGCATGAGCGCCGGCGCCTCCCTCTCCCGGCTGTGGGCGGTGGCGGTCAAGGAGCTGCTCCAGCTGGGCCGCGACCGGCTGACCCTCGCGATGATGGTTGCGCTGCCGGTCATCCAGCTCACCCTCTTCGGGTACGCCATCGACACCGACGTGCGACACGTCCCGACGGTGGTCTACGATCAGGACGGGTCGGCGCGCTCGCGCGACTTCGCCCGCAGCCTCCAGGCGACCGGGTTCTACGACCTCAAGGGCGAGGTGCGCGGCTACGACGAGATCGAGCGCGCCCTGCGCTCCGGCGCGGCGCGCGTGGCGCTGGTCTTCCCGCCGCGCTGGTCCGCCGACATCTTGCGCGGCCGCCCCGCTCCCCTGCAGCTCGTGGTCGACGGCTCCGACCCGCAGACCGTGGCGAGCGCCACCAACACGGCCACAGGCCTCGCGCAGGCGCGCTCGCTGGCGCTCCACGTCCGGCGCGGCGAGGGAGCGCCGCGCATCGAGCTCGCCACCACCACCTGGTACAACCCGGACCTGCGCAGCGCGATCTACATCGTGCCGGGCCTCACTGGCGTGATCCTCACCATGACCATGGTGATGATCACCGCCATGGCCATCGCCCGCGAGCGCGAGCGGGGAACGCTCGAGCAGCTGATCGTCTCACCGCTGCGCAGGGGCGAGCTGATCCTCGGCAAGATCGTCCCCTATGTCGCGATGGGCCTCACGCAGATGACCTCGATCCTGGTCCTCGGCCGCCTGCTGTTCGGCGTGCCCATCGTCGGGTCGGTCGGGCTGCTCTACTCGTTCGCGCTGGTCTTCATCGCCGGGAACCTCGCGCTGGGCTTGCTCTTCTCCACGCTCGCGCAGACTCAGCAGCAGGCGATGCAGATGTCGTTCTTCTTCCTCTTGCCCAACATCCTGCTCTCGGGGTTCATGTTCCCCTGGGACGCGATGCCCGCGCCGATGCAGTGGCTCTCGCAAGCCTTGCCGCTCACTCACTTCCTGCGCATCGTGCGCGGCGTCGCCCTGAAAGGGAGCGGGTTCGTCGATCTGCTCCCGGAGGCCCTCTGGATGGCAGGGATCCTGGCCGCCCTGCTCGTCCTCACCTCGCTGCGCTTCCGCAAGAAGCTCGCCTGATGGCACGGCCCCGTTCGAACATCGCGCCGCGCATCGTGCACGCCGCGCGCGACCGCTTCTTGAAGCACGGCGTCGACGGCGCTTCGCTGCGGGAGATCGCCCGCGCCGCCCGCACCAGCGTGGGCATGGTCCACTACTACTTCCCCACCAAGGACGACCTGCTGCTCGCGGTGATCGAGGAAGTGTACGGCGCGCTCTCCGGCGACATCCGCGAGGCGCTCGATCCCGGGGCCACCGTCGAGGAGCGCCTGCGGCGGCTGTATACCCGCATCGCCGCGATGAGCGACGAGGAGTTCACCGTCGTCCGCATCGTCCTGCGCGAAGCGCTGGTCTCCTCCGGACGCCTGAAGAAGGTGTTCGCCCGCTTCACCGCCGAGGGAGCGCACGTCCCGCTGATCGCCGGGGCCGTGATGGAGGGAATCCAGTCGGGCGCCCTGCGCGACGACGTGAATCCGCTGTTCCTCCTGGTAGCGACCGTGGCGCTGGCCTTCATCCCGGTGGTCGGGCGGCGGCTGGCGCAGGGCGCGCTGCCCGATCTGCAGCTCCCGCCGCCCGAGGAGATGGCGAATGGCCTCCTCCAGGCGCTCCTTACCGGGATCGGCGGCGCGAAGGTGCGCAGGAAGGCCGATCTCGGGTAGAACCGCACGCCCGGAGGCCCTTCGATGCGCTCGCTGGACCGCCTACGCCAGAGCTACGACGAAGACGCGCAGGTCGTCATCCAGGATCGGAAATCTCCGCCGCGGCTGCTCTTTTCCGACACCGAGCTGCTGCTCGAAGAGGTCCCCATCGGGACCCGGGTGGTGTTCCCCAACCCGCCCATCGAGCCGCTGGCGAACTGGCGCGCCGCCATCCGCTGGGCCATCAACCACCCCGAGGGATGCGACCCGCTGCATGCGCAGCTGCGGCCTGGCATGAAGGTGCTGATCGCGCTCGACGACATCTCGCTGCCGCTGCCGCCGATGCGCACGCCCGACGTCCGGCAGATCATGCTCGAGATCGTGCTCAACCTCCTCGCCGACAGCGGCGTGGACGACGTCCACCTCCTGATCGCCAACGCGCTCCACCGCCGCCTGACGCCGCGCGAGATGGAGCGGATGGTCGGTTCCAGGATCTTCAACGCCTACTACCCGGACCGATACACGAACCACGATGCCGAGGAACCGGGTGGGATCGTCGAGCTGGGCGAGACGGAAGCGCACGAGAAGGTACGCATCTCGCGGCGCGCGGTCGAGGCCGACCTGGTCATCTACTGCAACGTGAACTTCGTCCCCATGGACGGTGGCCACAAGTCGGTCGGCACCGGGCTCACCGATTACCTGGGGCTGCGCGCGCACCACACGCCGCACGCCATCCGCGGCAGCAAGTCGTACATGGAGCCCAAGCACTCCGCGCTGCACGGATCGGTCGATCGGATCGGCCGGGTGATCGACCAGCAGGTCGACGTCTTCCACATCGAGCCCTGCCTGACAACCGGATGTACGACGGCCCCCTCGCCTTCCTCGGCAAGCGCGAGGAGGACTTCACCGACCTGGATCGTACCGCGCTCGCGGGCCTGCGCTGGACGCTGGGCAAGACGCCCCGCGCGCTGCGGCAGCAGATCTTCCACCGCGTCCCCGCCGCCTACGGCCTGATCGCCGTCGCCGCCGGCCGCACCGAGCTCGCGCACGAGAAGATCCTCGAAGCCTGCCGGCGGCAGTGCTTCGTCAAGGTGAAGGGCCAGTCCGACATCCTCATCTGCGGCATCCCCTACATCTCGCCGTACAACGTGAGCTCGATCCTGAACCCGCTGCTCGTGCAGGTGATGGCCTGCGGGTACTTCTTCAACATGAACCGCGGCATCCCGCTGGTGAAGAAAGGCGGGACGCTGATCCTCACCCATCCCTGCATGGACGAGTTCGATCCGGTGCAGCACCCCAGCTACATCGAGTTCTTCCACCGGCTCCTGCCGGAGACGACGGACGCGATGGAGCTGCATCGCAAGTACGAGCGGGAATTCGCGCAGAACCCCAGCTACGTGCACCTCTACCGGAAGGGCAACGCGTACCACGGCGCCCACCCCTTCTACATGTGGTACTGGGGCGAAAACGGTCGGCAGCACCTGGGGCAGATCATCGCCGTGGGGGCCGAGAACCAGCACGTCCCGCGCCTGATGGGCTGGGAGCGGGCGGACACCCTGGCGGAAGCGGTCGACATGGCGCGCGGCCGCCAGGGCCGCACCGCGGAGATCACCCTGATGCATCACCCTCCGCTGGTGATGACCGAGGTGGCGGTCTCTGCCGAGGAAGCGACCCGCCTGCTCGGCGAGGCGGAGCCGCGGCCGCAGGGCGGCGCGCCGCACAAACCCGGCGTGGCGGCCAAGGAAGAGCCGTGACCGAGCGGGTGCCGCACTTGGGGCCAGCGGCGCCGCTGGAGCTGCAGCCCGTCGCGCCGGAGTCCCCGGAGCCGATCGATCTGTCGCAGGCCTTCGACGGCCGCGAGATCCTGCTCACCGGCGTGACCGGGTTCCTCGGGAAGGTTGCCCTGGTCCTACTGCTAGACAGGTACCCGCAGATCGGGCGCGTCCACCTGCTGATCCGGCCGCGCGCCGGCGGCAGCGCGGAGGACCGGTTCTTCGGCAAGGTCACCTCCGCGCCGCCATTCCGTCCCCTGCAAGAAAAGCACGGTCCGGATCTGGACCGGTTCCTGCGCGAGAAGTGCTCGCCGATCGCGGGGGACGTCGCCGAGCCGCTCCTGGGCCTCTCCGAGGAGCAGGTGCGCGTCCTCACCGGCAAGGTCGCCTGCGTGGTGAACTGCGCCGGCCTGGTCACCTTCAACCCCTCGCTCGAGCTCGCCGTCTCCGTGAACACCGAAGGCGCGCGCAACGCAGCCGAGCTGTGCAAGCGCATCGGCGCGACGCTGGTGCACATCTCCACCTGCTTCGTCGCGGGCACCCGCCGCGGGCCGGTGTTCGAGGATGAGATGCTGGTCGGCAGCTTCCCCAAGCAGCACGCGGAGGAGGAAGGGGAAGACCTGCCCGGCGCCCGCTTCAGCGTCGACGCCGAGCTGGCCGACGTCGACCGGCTGGTCAAGCGGCTGCGCGAGCAGGCCGACGACCATTCGCTGCAGGCGCGATTCCGCGCCGCCGCGGTGCGCCGCCTCGAGTCCGAGGGGCGGGACACCGCCGACGAGAAGGCGGTGCGCCTCGCCGCCGGGCGCGAGCGCAAGCTGTGGCTCTCGCAGAAGCTGATCGACGCCGGGATGGAACGCGCCCAGGTGTGGGGCTGGCCCAACACCTACACGTACACCAAGGCCATGGGCGAGCAGGCCATCGCGATGAGCGGCTGCGCGTACTCCATCGTGCGCCCCGCCATCGTGGAGAGCGCGATCCGCTTCCCCTTCCCGGGCTGGAACGAGGGCTTCACCACCAGCGCTCCACTGGTGTTCATGGCGCTCAAGGGGCAGCGCGTCTATCCCGCCGGCCGGAAGCTGGTGCTCGATCTGATCCCGGTCGACCTCGTGGCGGCCGGGATCCTCGGCGTCGCCGGAGCCGCCTGCGTGGGCCGCGCCGAGCGCGTCTACCAGCTCGCCTCGGGCGACATGAACCCGATGTACATCCGCCGGGCGATCGAGCTGTCGGCGATCTACAAGCGGCGCTACTTCGAAAAGCGGCGCGAGGGTGGCGGGCTGCGCGCCTTCCTGGACGAATGGCTCGAGCCTTTCCCGGTCGAGGGCGACGCCTATCGCAAGACCAGTGCGCCGCTCTTCCGCAAGCTGGCGCAGGCGGGGCGCGCGCTGATCGCCGACAAGGGCGCGTCGTGGGGCGCGCCGATCACGAGCGCGCTGCTCAAGCGCGCCGACCAGGCGCTGGAGAGCGCCGACCGGCAGCTCGCCTCGGTCGAGGCGATGTGGGACCTCTACTTGCCGTTCGTCGCGGGCGAGCGGTTCGTCTTCCAGTGCGCGCACACTCGCGAGCTGTGGCGCAGGCTCACGCCCCGGGATCGCGAGAAGCTGCCCTGGGACCCGGAGAAGATCGACTGGCGCAAGTACTGGCTCGGCGTCCACGTGCAGGGGCTCGAGGAATGGGTTTTCCCGGGCCTGGAGGAAGAGAGCGACAAGGCCCGCCGCGAGGTGCCGCAGCCCAAGGACCTGCTCCAGCTCCTCAACGCTTCCGTCCACCACTTCGGCAAGCGGGTGGCGCTGCGCTTCTTCGCCGGCGAGGAGAACGCGGACGAGCTTTCGCGGACCCGCGACGACCGCGTCACCTACGAGGAGCTGGGGACCTTCTCCGACCGCGCCGCCCGCCGGCTCCTCCACGAGGGGGTGCGCGGCGGCGACCGGGTGCTGCTGCTCGTAGAGAACCGCCCGGAGTGGGCGATGGCCTACTTCGGAATCCTCAAGGCGGGCGCGACGGCAGCGCCGCTCGACGCGCAGCTGTCGCTGGCCGAGATCCAGAACTGCGCCCAGGCGGCGGGCGCGCGGGTGCTCGTCGCCTCTCCGCGTGCCCTCGCGCGGCTCGGCGCGCCGCCTCCGGGGTTGCGCGTCCTCGGCCTGCCCGAGCTGCTCCGCGGAGCAGCGGAGGACGGGCAGCCGCTGCGCCGGACCGCCGCGGCGGACGACGTCGCTTCCCTGCTCTTTACCAGCGGGACCACCGGCAAGCCGAAAGGCGTGCTGCTCACCCACCGCAACTTCGCCTCGCTGGCCGCCAAGCTCGCGACCCTGTTCGACCTGCGGGTCGGGCACGGGCTGCTCAGCGTGCTGCCGCTGCACCACACCTTCGAGTTCACCTGTGGGTTGTTGGTACCGCTGCTCCTCGGCGCGGAGATCACCTACCTCGACGAGCTGACCGCGGAACGGCTGGGCGAGGC
>Ga0137415_10001074_pt1 | contig 26906 bp, 24 predicted proteins | sample CZODoug3_1_1_16f_FD_183082 | JGI IMG/M metagenome (GOLD analysis project Ga0137415, IMG submission 183082) | Vadose zone soil fungal communities from Angelo Coast Range Reserve, California, USA - CZODoug3_1_1_16fungal (Hybrid Assembly) | ecosystem: Environmental > Terrestrial > Soil > Vadose...
ATGGCGGAGTTCTTTGAGACACGTCGAAAGGAAATCGGCTCCGGCTTACAGCGCGCCCAGGAAGCGCAAGCGACCGCGCAGGCGCGCATGAGCGACATTGAACAGCGTCTCGCCCGGCTTTCAACAGAAATCGCCGCGTTGCGTGCGGAAGCGGAAAAGGAGTCTCTCGTCGAGCGTGAGAAGATCATCACGGATGCGAAGCGCGAGGTCGATCGCGTGATCGAACAGTCGCGCCAGGAAATCGATCGCGTTGCGCGAAGCCTCGAGCGCGAGATCAAGGAAACGATTGCCGACGCGGTGATCGATCGCGCCGGAAAAACGTTGAGAACCGAGATGACACAGGATGATCAAAAGCGCGTGATCGTGCGTTTCATCAAGAAACTCTAAGGAGAGGAATGTCCGTAGCCGCCAATCGATACGCCAGGGCACTCATGGACGTGTTGTATCCGGAAAAGGCTGAAGCAGGGCTCGAGCAACTGGAGAGCTTGAACGCGCTGTTGAAGGAGCAGCCGGACGCGCGCCGGCTTCTGGAAAACCCAACGTTTGCGGGCGATCGCCGCAAACGGTTGCTCAAGGAAATCTCCGACGCGCTGGGCTTGGATCGCCGCGTGACGAACTTCGCAGGTATCCTTGTCGATCGGAATCGCCTTTCGTTGTTGGATGAACTTATCGCCACGTATCAGAAGTTGCTGGATGAACGAATGGGTATTGTTCGCGCGATCGTTAAGGCAGCTCGTCCACTTGATGTTTCGGAGCAGCGCGAACTGACAGGCAAACTGGAAGAAGTTACGGGCAAACAAGTCCGGATGGAAATAGCCGTCGATCCGTCTCTGATTGGAGGCGTGGTCGCGCAGGTTGGAAGCACCGTTTATGATGGTTCAGTGCGCCAACAGTTGCATGCATTCAAGAGTCGTCTCATTGAGGAATAACCAGAGGAGTAACCCGTGAGCGGCTGCGAACGCAAGCCCGACAGGGCGCAGCCATCATTGAAATAGGAAGGGCCATGGAGATCAAAGCAGACGAGATCAGCAAGATCATTCGAGAACAGATTGAAGAATACAAATCCGGCGTCGAGGGCAGCGAGATCGGCAGCGTCATTTCAGTGGGTGACGGAATCGCGCGCGTTTATGGTCTCGAGAAGGTCATGGCGGGAGAGCTGTTGGACTTTCCCCACGGCGTGAGTGGGCTCGCCTTGAACCTGGAAGAATCGCAGGTCGGTGTGGTGTTGCTCGGTGAATACACGGAAATTCGCGAGGGCGATCAGGTGAAGCGAACCGGCCGCATCATGGAAGTACCGGTGGGAGACGCGCTCATCGGCCGCGTCGTGAATGGTCTGGCTCAGCCCATCGACGGAAAAGGACAGGTCTTCACGGAGAAGTCCAGCCCCGTGGAACGCATCGCTCCCGGTGTTGTCGATCGCCAACCCGTGAAGGAACCACTTCAGACTGGATTGAAAGCGATTGATTCGATGATCCCGATTGGTCGCGGCCAGCGCGAGTTGATCATCGGAGACCGTCAGACGGGAAAGACGGCGGTCGCCATCGACACCATCATCAACCAAAAAGGTCTCGACGTGATTTGTGTGTACGTAGCCATCGGTCAGAAGCGTTCCACCGTGGCCCAGGTGGTGAAAACGCTCGAGGAGAACGGTGCAATGGACTACACGGTTGTGGTTTCGGCCTCCGCCAGCGATCCCGCGCCAATGCAATACATTGCGCCCTATGCCGGATGCGCGATCGGCGAATATTTCCGGGACAACAAGAAACACGCCCTCTGCATCTACGACGACCTTTCAAAACACGCAGCAGCGTACCGCGAAATTTCATTGCTGCTTCGGCGGCCACCTGGCCGCGAAGCATATCCCGGCGATGTGTTCTACCTGCACTCCCGTCTGCTGGAGCGTGCTTCGAAGCTGAACGACGAAAACGGCGCGGGGTCGTTAACGGCTCTTCCCATCATCGAGACCCAGGCGGGTGACGTCTCAGCCTATATTCCGACGAACGTCATTTCGATTACTGACGGTCAAATCTATCTCGAGACCGATCTCTTTCACTCGGGTGTACGTCCAGCCGTCAATACGGGCCTTTCGGTTTCGCGCGTAGGCGGCAATGCGCAGATCAAAGCCATGCGCCAGGTGGCCGGCTCATTGCGTCTGGAAATGGCGCAGTTCCGCGCGCTGGCCGCCTTCGCCCAGTTTGGTTCAGATCTCGACAAGGTGACGGCGGCCCAATTGAATCGTGGCCAGAGACTTACCGAAATTCTCAAGCAGGACCAGTACGTGCCGCTTCCCGTTGAAAAACAGGTCATCATCATTTTTGCCGGGACCAGCGGGATCCTTGATGATCTCGATGTTATGGACTGCCGGCCGTTCGAGCAGTCGCTCTATCGCTTCCTCGATACGAGCCACGCCGGGCTCTTGAAAAAGGTTCGAGAGCGCAAGGCGATCGACGACGAGATAAAACCGGAACTCCAGAAGGTTCTCGCGGAAGCCAAAGAGAAATTCAAAACCGAACAGAAGCGATCAGCCTAAGATATGCCTAGCCTGTTAGACATTCGGCGCCGCATCCGGTCCGTCAAGAACACGCAGCAGCTCACGAAGGCCATGAAGACCGTCGCGGCGGCGCGACTTCGACGGGCGCAGGAGCGCGTTTTCAGCGCGCGGCCGTACGCGGAACAACTGCGAAGGGTGTTGGCGAACCTGACGTCTCATATCGAGGAGGACATATCGCATCCGCTCCTCGAGATTCGGCCGGAGCAACGGATCCTTTTCGTGATCGTTACTGCAGACCGCGGCTTGTGCGGAGCATTCAACTCCAACATTATCCGGACGGCACAGGGCTTTATTCGCGATCACAGAGGCCAGACACTGAACCTGGCTCTGGTTGGCCGAAAGGGCCGCGATTTTTTCCGGCGCCGCATGGGCACAGCCTATGCGGAGTTCGTTAACATCTTCTCGCGCCTCGACTACGGACATGCAAAAGACATTTCCGAAACAGTCATAAAGGCTTATGCAGAAAAGGAAGTCGACGCTGTCTATATCATTTACAACGAGTTCAAGTCGGTCATTCAACAACGCGTCGTTGTCGAGAAACTGCTTCCGCTGACTCGGCCTGAGGTGGATCGAACTCAGCCCGGTCCCGATTACATCTTCGAGCAGCCGCCACAGGAGATTTTCAATCGGATGCTGCCTCGGTATGTTGAAGTGCAGATTTACCGGGCGCTTTTGGAATCCGCCGCATCCGAGCACGGCGCGCGAATGGCTGCAATGGACACCGCTTCAAGAAATGCAGGCGACATGATTGATAGTTTGACCCTCAATATGAACCGCATTCGCCAGGCGGCGATCACGCGGGAAATCATTGAAGTGGTCAGTGGGGCTGGAGCTTTATAAATGGCAAATATTGGAAAAGTTTCTCAGGTTATCGGGCCCGCCGTAGACGTCGAATTTCCGGAAGGAAAGCAGCCGTCCATCTACACGGCACTCCACATTACCAGCGCCGGCTTCAATGTGCCTTCTCCCATCGATGTGATTGTAGAAGTGCAGCAGCACCTTGGAGAAGGCCGCGTCCGGTGCATCGCCCTCAAGCCTACCGACGGCATGGTCCGCGGTATGCCGGCAGAGGATCTTCAGGGTCCGGTTACCGTGCCGGTTGGCACCGGAACACTCGGCAGAGTCATCAACGTCATCGGAGAACCGGTAGACAAGATGGGACCGGTCCAGGCGAAGCGCCGGGATCCAATCCATAGGCATGCGCCTTCACTTGTCGAGCAGAACACGCGCCTCGAAATGTTCGAGACCGGAATCAAAGTTGTCGATCTGATCGAGCCGTATTTGAAAGGCGGCAAGATCGGCTTGTTCGGCGGCGCCGGCGTTGGCAAGACGGTTATCATTCAGGAACTGATCAACAACATCGCAACCAAGCACGGCGGCATTTCCGTTTTTGGCGGAGTTGGTGAACGGACACGTGAAGGAAACGACCTCTGGTTGGAAATGAAGGAATCCGGCGTTATCAATAAAACGGCTTTGATTTATGGTCAGATGACGGAACCGCCCGGTGCTAGATTGCGCGTGGCTCTGACGGCGCTCACAACAGCGGAGTATTTCCGAGATGATGAGGGTCAGGACGTTCTGCTCTTCATCGATAACATCTTTCGATTCACGCAGGCTGGTTCCGAAGTGTCCGCTCTTCTGGGCAGAATGCCATCGGCGGTAGGTTATCAGCCAACACTGGCAAGCGAGATGGGCGAGCTTCAGGAACGAATTACGTCTACTACCAAAGGATCCATCACGTCCGTTCAGGCGATCTACGTTCCGGCGGACGACTATACGGATCCCGCACCGGCCACGACCTTCGCCCACCTCGATGCCACGACCAACCTGTCCCGGCAAATCGTGGAACTTGGTATCTATCCCGCCGTCGATCCGTTGGCTTCTACGTCTCGAATTCTCGATCCCCACATCGTCGGCGCTGAGCACTATAACGTGGCGCGCGGCGTGAAAGCGGTCTTGCAGAAATACAAGGACCTGCAGGACATCATCGCGATTCTCGGAATTGACGAACTTTCCGAGGAAGACAAGCTGACGGTATCCCGGGCGCGAAAGATCCAGCAGTTCCTTTCGCAACCGTTCTTCGTGGCGGAACAGTTTACCGGTCAAAAAGGAAAGTACGTCAAGATTGCCGATACCATCAAAGGCTTCAAAGAAATCGTCGAAGGCAAGCACGACGACATGCCCGAACAGGCATTCCGCATGGTCGGAACAATCGAGGAAGCCATGGAACAAGCGGAGAGAATCCGGGCCGCGACCAAATAGCAATGCCTGAAGGAACCATCGATCTGACCATCGTCACTCCGGAACGCGCGATCGTTCACGAGCAGGTGGACGAACTGGAAATCCCGGGCGCCGAGGGATACCTCGGCGTCCTTCCGGGTCACGCGCCCCTTTTTTCAGAATTGAAAGTAGGGGAGCTGGGGTACCGGAAAGGTGATCGATGGTTTTTCCTGTCGGTCGCCTGGGGCTTTGTTGAGGTCCTGCCGAATCAAGTCCGAATTCTGGCCGAAACGGCCGAACGCGCTCAAGAGATCGATCTCGAAAGAGCGGAACGCGCGAAACGGCGGGCTGAAGAACGTATTGCGAAAGGGGGCGAAGACGTGGACTATGATCGCGCTCTCGTCGCCCTCGAGCGTGCTCTCATTCGAATTCAGGTCAGCCGAAAGACTCAACATCACGCGAGCTAACGGCTAAAGCCCGCGACAACGTTCCTGTCGATCGTTGACCTCCAATGTAGTCGCGGGCTTTAGCCCGCGTTCATCCGCTAACCACCTTTGCGCAGATTCCGAGACCGCGGCTGGAGTAAGCGCCGGGATGGGCGCTCACAAAAAGCCCATTCCTCCCGAACGCCCCGACCGTTACAAATCGTTCGAGACTTGCCGTGTCTCTGCACCAGGTGTGTTTCTTCTGGAGCAGCTGTTCCCTCGTGCCGGCATAATGAAGAAAAAGCATCAGCGATAACTCGGCCGCGGAGGGTAACTCCAATCCCTGTAACTTCAAACTACGAACGTAGCTTACGGGTTCAGAAAGGGAAGCCGGAAGAACCTCCATATGCAGGAAATGCCAGCCCGCTTCGCAATCTACAGATGCAAAAGGCTCTTCCAGATACCAGGGATGGTCGAAGAAGGAGGGTTGTCTGGCCGGATCCGTCCCAAGAATCCTCCTTAAATTCAGTATGTTAAGACCTTTATTTGCTTCGGGAACAGGAAATCCGATGACGCGGTCGCCGTTATTTACTACGTTAGTCGGTGTGAGATTCTGTTTTTCCTTATCACTGAACCGATTAGGGATTCCCAGAATCGCAAAACGTCGTTCAACCTCAATAGCTGACAGAGAAATCATATGTGACAAGCTTCACGTTGATATGATAATTTCGACAACGGTAGATAAAACTCCATACGCGACTGCTCCACTGGCCGCGGCACGCCCGTTTTAGAACAGTCTAACTATTTATAGCCTAAAAAAAGCAGATGTCTTCTCTGGTAACTCCTTCCGCGTTTGCGACAGAAGATGTTCGGCGAACACTTCTCGATAATGGCTTGGTCGTTCTGACCAAGGAAGTCCACACTTCGCCGATTGTGACGACCATGATCTGGTACCGGGTTGGCTCGCGCAACGAAGAACTGGGACACACGGGAAAGTCTCATTTCCTCGAGCACATGCTGTTCAAAGGTACGGACCGCTTCAAAAAAGGGCAGATCGATCTCATTACCCTGAAGAACGGCGGGGGCAATAACGCGTTCACGTCACACGATTTCACTGCGTATTACTTCAATTTCGCATCCGACCGCTGGGACATCGCTTTGGAGATCGAAGCCGACCGCATGGTGAACTGTTCCTTTGAGCCCGACGAGTTTGAAGCCGAAAAGAAGGTGGTGATTGAAGAACTGAAGACCGGGCTCGACTCACCCTGGGGTCTTCTTCTGCAGGAACTGGAAGCGTCTGCCTACAAGGTTCATCCCTATCGAAATCCGATTGTGGGTTGGCTCCAGGACGTGGAACGCGCGACAGTGGAGCAGCAACAGGCGTACTACCGGAAGTACTACCAACCGAATAATGCCATCCTGGTTATCGCCGGCGACTTCGATACCGATCGCGTGCTGGCCAATGTAGTGCGCGCGTTCAGCCCCATTCCCGCTGGTCTGCCGGCCCAGCCGCTGCTGCTTAAGGAACCTCCACAACGCGGCGAAAGACGGCTGGTGGTCCGGTGGCGCTCTAAGGTGCCGCGGCTGGCCATTGCGTATCACGCACCCGAGATCGCGCAGCAGGACAGCTATGCGCTTCAGGTGCTCGCGGTTGTTCTGGCCGAAGGAAAAGCATCCCGCCTCTATCAGAGGATGGTCGAACGCGAGCAGTCGGTGACCTTCGTTTCCGCCGAATACGGCGAGGCGAAGGATCCAACTCTGTTTCACATTCGCGCGGAGGCTCGAGGGAATCATTCGATCGATGATATCGAGGCGAGTATTTACGACGAGCTCGCGCGAGTTGTTTCGGAGGGCGTGACGGCCCACGAATTGGATCGCGCAAAGCATCAGATCGAAGCGCACTTCATTCTTTCGCGCGAACGGACTCTGGATCAGGCGATCCTCCTCGGTCAGATCGAGACACTCTACGGCCTGGATTACATCGATACTTATCTCCAGCGCGTCGCCGCCGTTACGACCGACGAAGTTGTGGCAACGTGCGGACGTTTTCTGAACGAAAACAACAGAACAGTTGGCCGCATGTTGAGCGATGGGTCCGACCAGGAGGAGGATGAACTTGAAACCGACTGAACTCGGGGTTCGCTCCTTCGATGTCCATAGTCATGTCCTGGAAAACGGCCTCAAGGTTCTTCTGGTTGAAAACCCATCTATTCCGACGGTATCTCTGAATGCCAGCGTAATGACAGGTGCGCGTTACGACCCCGAACCGAAGGCGGGCCTGGCATTGATGGCAAGCCGCCTGCTCGACGAAGGGACAGAAAACAGAACTTCACTTGAGATCGCAGACGCGATCGAGTCGGTTGGCGGCGCAATCGACGCGGATGGCTCGTTCGAGCGCATCGTGGTTTCCGCCGGCGTACTTAATAAAGACGTCGACCTTGGCCTCGAGCTGCTGGCCGACCTGCTCATCCGGCCGATCTTCCCGCAGGAATACGTCGATAAAGAAAAGGAACGTACGCTCGCGGAAATCCTGAGTGCAAAGGATCGTCCGCAGGTCGTTGCGGGCTGGGCTTTCAACGAGCTTGTATACCAGGATCATCCGTTACATCGGCCGTCGCACGGTTACCCTGAAACGGTCGAGAGGATTAACCGGAACGATCTTCTTGATTTTCACAGGCAGTACTTCGCCCCGAATAACGTGATTCTTTCGATCGTCGGCGATTTTCGGATTTCAGAGCTTCTTCCCAGGATTCAGAACACGTTCGGGGGTTGGCCCGCGAAAACGATCGTCCACCCAACATATCCCAGCCCTGTAAAACAAACCGGAAAGCGCAAGAAGTTCATCGCGATGCCCGCCCACCAGTTGAACATCTATCTGGGCCACCTGGGAGTCACCCGAACGAATCCGGATTTTTACGCCCTTCAGGTGCTCGATACGATCCTGGGTGGCGGCGCTGGATTCACCGCCCGAATTCCGCAGCGCCTGCGCGATGAGCTTGGTTTGGCCTATACCACCTTCGCGAGCATTACGATGACCGCCGGTTTGGATCCCGGTCGGTTTATTTCATTTATTGGAACTTCTCCGGAAAATATGAAGCTTGCGACAGAGGGGCTGGTCAATGAGATTCGCCGGATCATCGAGGAGCCCGTGACCGCTCAGGAGCTGCAGGACGCGAAAGATTATTTGACCGGCAGCTTTGTATTTGCCTTCGAGTCGAGCCCGCAAATTGCCCGGTTTCTAGTACATGCGGAGATCTATAAGCTGGGTTTCGATTATGTCGAAAAGTATCCCGAATATATTCGGGCGATAACGATCGAAGATGTCGCCCGCGCGGCAAAGATGTATCTCGACAGCGAAAACTACACTCTAGTAGTCGTGGGACCTGTGGGTGAGGATGGGAATCCGTTAGATGGAAGTAAGTAAGTCGACGTTTTTCGAGAACTACAACGTCACCGGCAGCGATCTGGAGGCCTATCTTGGCGAGGCTTTATCCCGGGGCGGCGATTACGCAGATCTCTATTTTGAGTATCGGATTACGCACTCCATTGTCCTCGAGGAACAGATCGTCAAGAGCGCTACGAAAGGCGTCAACATTGGCGTTGGCGTTCGAGTCGTTTCCGGAGAGAAGACGGGATATGCCTATTCTGACGACCTGAATCGCGAGCACATTATCAAGGCTGCCCGCACCGCAGCGTTTATTGCAAGTTCGTCGGCGCAAGGCGGACGTATCGGAATCCCGAATCCTATTGCCCAGGATCGAGGACTCTATTCGGTGCCGGTAGTTCCGGCCAACCTTGAGATCGCCCAAAAAATCAGGCTGCTCGAGGAGGCAGATCAGGCGGCGCGTGGATACGATCCTCGGATCAAACAGGTCCAGGTCAGCTACATCGACGAGACAAAGCACGTTCTCATCGCCACATCTGATGGACGCTGTTCCTGGGATCTCCAGCCGCTCGTACGACTCAATGTGATGTGCATCGCCGAGGAAAGCGGCCAGCGGCAGTCGGGTTATCAGGGTGGCGGCGGCCGCCGCGCCCTCGATGTCTTTACAGGTGAATTGGATCCGAAGGAACTGGCCTGCGAAAGTGCCCGCCAGGCGATCCTGCAACTCCGCGCCATTGATACGCCTGCCGGGTCGATGGAAGTCGTGCTCGGGCCCGGCTGGCCAGGCATCCTCCTGCACGAAGCGATTGGCCACGGCCTGGAGGCCGATTTCAACCGCAAGAAGACATCGGCATTTTCAGGGTTGATCGGGCAGAAGGTGGGCTCCGAACTCTGCACCGTCGTCGACGATGGAACAATTCCATTCCGTCGCGGCTCGCTCAACATGGACGACGAAGGCAATCCCACTCACAAAACGGTCCTGATCGAGAAAGGTGTGCTCCAGGGTTACCTGCAGGACCGATTGAGTTCGAAGCTCATGAACTCACCGCTGACCGGAAACGGCCGCCGGCAGAGTTATGACCACATTCCGATGCCACGCATGACGAACACATTCATGATGGCCGGGGAATCGGCCCCGGAAGACATTATCAAGTCCGTGAAAAAAGGTCTTTACGCCGTACACTTTGGCGGCGGCCAGGTCGACATCACCAGCGGCAAATTCGTTTTTTCGGCCAGCGAGGCATATCTCATCGAGGGTGGCCGGATCACAGCTCCAGTCAAGGGTGCAACACTGATCGGCGACGGGCCGACCGTGCTGAGACAAGTAACAGCAGTGGGAAATGATCTCAAGCTGGACCACGGCGTCGGAATCTGCGGCAAGGATGGACAAACGATTCCCGTCAGCGTGGGTCTTCCGACGATCAAGATTCGCGAGATCACGGTCGGCGGCACGGAAAAGTGAAAATTCATACAAGATGATGCACGAGCTGAAGCAGATTGCCGAGCGCGTCATCAAGCGTGCAAACAAAAGCGGCGCCTCGGCCGCGGACGTTATGCTCCGCGAAGACGACACGTTTTCGGTCAACGTGCGGATGGGCGAGATTGAAACGCTGAAGGAAGCAATCTCGCGCAGTTTGCTTCTCCGCGTCTTCGTCGGAAAGCGGACGGCAACCTCACACACATCGGATCTCTCCGAATCCCTTACGGATAAATTGGTTGACGAAACCGTCGAGATGGCCCGGCTGACTTCGGAGGACGACAGTGGCGGCCTTCCGGAACGATCCATATTCCAAAGCGAGTTTCCTGATTTGAACCTGCTGGATCCCGCCTGGGAAAACCTCAAGCCGGAACAGCGCATCAATCTGGCCCTTCGGACGGAAGCTGCGGCCCTTAAAGCGGACAAAGCCATTGTGAATTCCGAAGGAGCTGCGTTTGAGTACGCTCGGTCCCGGGTGACATTGGCCAACTCACTGGGATTTCTCGGCGCATACGAGGGCACCGTATCGACATTGGTTTGCGTGCCGGTCGCCCAATGTAAGGACGGCATGCAGCGGGATCACTGGATGTCCGCCGCACGCCATTGCAATCACCTGGAATCGCCTGAGGAAGTCGGGAAAAAAGCGGCTGAACGCGCCGCCCGGCGCCTGGGTGCCCGCAAGATTCCGACCTGCCAGGTACCAGTGGTGTTCGACCCCCTGACTGCGCGGTCCCTCCTGAGTCATATCTTCGAAGCCGTTGCCGGCGGCTCTATCTATCGTCGCGGGTCCTTTCTCGTTGATCAGATCGGCCAGACCGTCGCGGCGCCGGGGGTGACCCTGGTCGATGATGCTCGGCTGCCTGCAGGTCTCGGTTCGGCCCCATTCGACGATGAGGGCGTACCCACCCAGATGACACCCATCATCGAAAATGGTGTTCTGCGCAACTATTTGCACAGTGCGTATACCGCCCGGAAACTCGGATCCCGCCCGACTGGGAATGGAAGCCGCGCGGGTTCGGGTGTCGTCAGCATCGGCCCGACAAACTTCTATCTCAAAGGAGGATCACAGACGCCCGAGGAAATCATCGCCTCGGTGAAAGCGGGTTTGTACGTGGTCGAACTGATCGGCTTTGGCGTGAACACGGTAACCGGTGATTATTCCAGGGGGGCCGTCGGACTCTGGATTGAGAACGGAAAGTTTGTTCACCCTGTGCAAGAGGTAACGATTGCGGGAAACCTGCGAGGGATGCTAAAAAATATCGAGATGATCGGCAGCGATGTGACTTTTGTCGGATCGATTGCCGCGCCGACTCTGAAGATTGGAAACATGGTTATCAGCGGGGCATGAGCGGAGCGAATGCAAGCCCGACAGGGCGCAGCCATCAAGAAAATGCCAGGAGAAGTGACATGGGCGAACGTCGTTCCGCTGTCATCATTGGAGCTAGTATCGTCGTGGTCGTCGGTCTGGTGCTGGCCTGGGCGTTCATCCCCTCGGCGCAGGACCGGGTTGCAGCAGCCCCGCTAACTGAAGTCACCGATATCTCTTCCATTCAGGACCGCGTCCAGTTGTCTCACCTCAGTATCGCCACCAGCGAAAACTTTGTGGGCCACAAAATCAGGCTCATCGAGGCGCTCCTCAAGAACGTGTCCGACAAACCCATTCGTAAGGCCGAAGTGAAGATGGTTTTCACGGATTACGATGGGAAACCAGTGCAGGAATACTCCCAGAAAGTCCTCGACACAAACCAAAAACCGCTCGCGCCCGGCGCGCAGTTTCGCTTCGAGGTGCATATCGAGAACCTGCCGCGCACCTGGAACTACCGTGTGCCGATAACTGAAGTGACAAAAATCGGTTACTAGCCTGCGATTATTCCGTCGCCTCCGCTTCGAGCACGAACAAAAGGACGGAACGCGCGGTGACTCCGTATTTTTGGCCGGTCTCGAAGCTCGGTTCCTCACTGTCCTCCGGAATATTCGTGTCGATCAATCGAGTCCATCGGCAGCCACCGGGGCATTCGGGTAACGTGAACTCGACCAGCTCGTGATGCCCGTTGATGACCAGCAACATTGTTGCATTCTTCCCGCGCTGGCGGACTCCCGTAGATTGAGCGCGCCCGTCCATCAACATACCGAAGCAGCGCATGTTGGTGTCACCCCAGTGGGCCTCTTCCATCTCCGCGCCATTGGCATTGATCCAGGTCACATCCTTCACTTCGAGCTGCTCGTTGTACTTCCCGGTCAGGAAAAGGTTGCGCCTTAGGATGGGGTATTTGTGTCTGAGACGGGTTAACTTTTGGACAAATCGGACGAGCGACTGGCCACTTTCCTCGAGGCCCCAATTGAACCAGCTGATCTCGTTGTCCTGACAATACGCGTTGTTGTTGCCGCCCTGTGTCCGCCCAAATTCGTCACCGCCGAGCATCATCGGCGTGCCCTGAGACAGCAGCAGCGTTGCCAGGAAGTTGCGCTTCTGACGCTCGCGCAATGCATTGATGGCCGGATCATCCGTTGGTCCTTCCGCCCCGCAGTTCCAGGAGCGATTGTTCGAGTTGCCATCGTTATTATTTTCACCGTTTGCCTCATTGTGCTTCTCGTTGTAACTCACGAGATCATTCAACGTGAAGCCGTCATGCGCGGTGATGAAGTTGACGCACGCCCAGGGCCTTCGTCCCTGGTGATTGAAGATATCGCCCGAGGCGCAGAGACGAGGCGTGAGAGCCGACGCCGGCGCTTCTCCCCTCCAGAAGTCGCGTACGGTATCCCGAAATTTGTCGTTCCACTCCGCCCATCCGGGAGGAAAGGCTCCAACCTGATAGCCGCCCGGCCCGCAATCCCATGGTTCGGCGATGAGCTTGACGGTGCCAAGAACCGGATCCTGGCTACAGGCCTTCAGGAATCCGCTCTGATTGTCGAACCCATTCGGCTCTCGGGCGAGAATGGTTCCCAAGTCAAATCGGAACCCGTCCACGTTCATCGTTTCCACCCAATAGCGCAAGCTGTCCGTGACCATCTGGATAACGCGCGGGTGGCTGAGGTTCACCGTATTTCCTGTTCCCGTGTCATTGATGTAATAACGCTTGTCTTCCTGGAGGCGGTAGTAACTCGCATTATCGATACCCCTGAACGAAAGCGTCGGACCGCGCTCGTTTCCTTCGGCGGTGTGGTTGTAAACGACGTCGAGGATGACCTCGAGTCCGCCTTCATGAAGTCGCGCGACCATTTCCTTGAATTCGCGGAGACTCTCCGGCTTTGAAGCGGCGTAACCCGGATCCGGCGCAAAGAAGCCGATGGTGTTGTAGCCCCAGTAATTGGCGAGTCCTTTTTCCACCAGGTGACTCTCGTCGATGAAGGTGTGGATCGGCAGCAGTTCGATGGACGTCACTCCAAGCGATTTGATGTAATCAATTACTTCTTTGGTTGCGAGTCCCGCATACGTCCCCCGCAGATCCTCGGGAACGGCCGGATGCAGTTTCGTAAATCCGCGCACATGCATCTCGTAAATGATCGTGTGGTCCACGCGAAGCCGCTTGCGGGCACGCTCTCCTGTCCAGTCGAAGTTCGGGTCGACGACAGTACATTTCGGCATGAAGGGAGCGCTGTCCCGCTCGTCGAAGGTTAAATCGTCCCCGGACTCCATTTGATAGCCGAAGAGAGCGGGATTCCATGTCAGCTCTCCCATGTGCGCGAATGCATAGGGGTCGAGCACCAGCTTGTTGGGATTGAAGCGCTGACCGGCCTTCGGTTCATAGGCCCCATGAACTCGATAACCGTAGGGTGTTCCGGGCCCGATCTCCGGTAAATACCCATGCCAGATCTGGTCGGTGTGTTCGGGGAGCTCGATGCGTTCCAGTTCTCGCTCTCCGCTTGCTTCAAAGATGCAAACCTCTACCTTGGTAGCGTTTGCAGAAAACAGGGAAAAGTTTGTGCCCTTCTCATCCCAATTTGCGCCGCGGGGGTGGGGCGAACCCTCCCGGATCCGGGACTTTATGATTTCCGCCAAGGGGATGTCCTTTGTCTATTGAAGTCCGCTTCCGCGGCCCATATCTAGAGTTTACTGTAAGTTCTGTGCAAATAAGGGGCCACTAACCAGCGCTGGGGCATTGCGTGAGGACGGGTCCGCCGTTAGAATCCCAAGCAGGTCCAGCAAGGAAGGGTAAGGATTTAGAGATGAGTGTCCAGGTTTCCCCAGTATCGGCCACCAGTTCAAAGCTGCCGTTTGAGCGCCAGCAACTGGAAGACATTGGCTTTATGACTTGTATGACTTTAACGCTGCTCGGCAATTATGCCCAGACCGGGCATTTCGGCGGACCGGTGGCCTATACGCCATTTAATGTGGTGACGCACCTTGCCGGGCCGGAGTTGGGCGGTCTCCGCTACGATTACCGCCGGCCGAAGCATCCTTATTGCGACAAGTTCATGCTTGCGGCAGGCCACTGCGCGCCAACCTGCTATGCACTTTGGATGATCATGGGAGAAGCGCTGTACCGCAAGTATCAAGCGACGGGGGATCGCCGTTACTACGTCGCCCCTGATGTTGCGATGTTGCCGGTCGACGCGTTGGGATTCCGTCGAGGCGCTGGAGCGCTGAAGACGCTCCTCGCGGATGTGGGTCTGTCCGATCATCCGCTGTTCGCCCAGGCCCGGGGCCGCGGCATTCGCGCACTCTCGGGGCACATCGAATCCACGGACGTGACCAACGACGTCAACGGCGGTCCATCGGGGGTCGGAATCGCGACTGCGGCCGGGAAGGCGGCATTCTGGGATGTGGCTGGTGCCGAAATCGGCGCGCCGAAAATTATCGCGTTCGAAGGCGAATTCGCGATGTGTGAGGGCCACGCCCAGGAGCTCAAGACTCAGGCGATAGCGCTTCAGGTCGGCAAGCGGCTCCGGATCTTCTTCTCCGATAACAACGCCGGCATCGATGATGCGCTGATCGGCGGAGTCGTCGACCGCAAGTTCGAAGGCTACCGATTGATTGACCAATGGACATCTTATGGCTGGAACGTGTTCTCCATACCCGATGGTCACGACTACGACCAGATCGTGGGGGTCCTTAAAGCGATGGAGGAATGGGACCCGAATGATCGCCGCCCGATGATTGTCTTCGGCAAGACGACGAAAGGATACTGGCCCGGCGCAGTGAATGGAAAGGTCGGAGCAGGCGATCAGGTGGTGGGTTACGCGAGCCACCCTTATGCGATGAAGATGAACTCGGAGTATTTCATCGCTTTGGCGCAGACCTTTGAGGAGCGATACGGCGTGGAGTTCTCCGGCATCCGTCAGGGACCGGTGAGCGACCCGCGAGAACGGCTGATACAGTTCAAAACCAATATCGATGTAGCCATGTCCGTGCTCGACCGCAACGGGCTAGGGGACTGGCTGGCCGATCGCCTCGTTGAAATCGGAAATACAGTCAAGGACAACGTCCCGCTTCGTATTGACGTGAAGGGCGACCCATTCATGGACGAGCGTCTCCGTGTCGCCAATCTTCCAGAGGAGCCGCAGACCCTAACTGTGAAGAATTCGGTCTCGGGGGCAGAGAAACAGGTGAAGATCGCGCTGTTCCGCAAGGCCGGCGAGGTGGCGGGCGCACGCCGGGGGGTCTCCGAAATCGTGAAATGGTTGAACTACGTTACGGAGAACCGCGTGTTGACGCTCGCGGCGGATCTCTCGGAATCGGTCAATCTGGAGCACGGAAGTATCTGGGGCCATTACGATCCTGAGACCAACCCGTTGGGAACCCGGGTCAAAGCCGCGATTCAGGAAGCGGGAAATGTCTCCAGCGCCATCGGTTTGGTTAGCCAGAATGCGTCACTGGACCCCGAGAAGTTTGCAGGCGTGTGGGCATTCAGCGGTACCTATGGCGCTTTTACTCCTTTGATGTACCTCCCGGCGCGCGTCTGGAGCCAGCAGAACCAGGACAGCAAGTTCCGCACGGGCGTCCTGCACATCCTTGCGGGGCACTCGGGACCGGAAACCGCCGCTGATGCGCGCACTCACTTCGGCATTTTCGCGCCTCAGGTTTGGAAGCTGTTCCCCCGCGGCCAGGTCATCAATCTGAGTTTCTGGGACTACAACGATGTGGCGCCGGGGTACTTTGCTGCGGCGGAAATTGCGGCTCGCGAAAAGAAAGTGGGGATCATCATCATCGAAGTGGCACGGCCTGACTTTCCGGTGGCCGACCGCAGCAAATTTGCCGACACGGATCTGCGGGCCGCATCCAGGGGCCTGTACGTCATTCGCGATTTCGCACCCGGCAAGCCGAAGCACGGCTACGTTGTGGCGCAGGGATCGAGCTCTACCTTCAACCTCGTGAAAGTGCTGCCGCGGTTGGAACAGGCGGGCATCAACGTGAAGGTAATCTCGGCGATCAGCGAGGAATTGTTTGATCACCAGCCCGAAGCCTATCGAAATTCTGTACTGCCTCCCGAGGCATACCAGGACCTCATGTTCGTCAGCAGCGGCACGCGCCGCATGTGGCCCCTGCGCAACGTCGGTTCCCTGACGGACGCCTATTCGCTCACCTCCGATTGGGACCATCAATGGCTCACAGGAGGACTGGAAGCGGACGTGATTGCCGAAGCGCATCTGGATGCGGACTCGATCTTCGCCGGTGTGCAACGTTTTGCTCAGGAACGTCCACGGCGCCTGGAGCAGCAGCGCGCAGCGTTGGATGCGCTGGAATAAGAAGGAATTAGCCGCGTAATTTGCGTAATCCGCGGCTAATTCCTTCCGTGCCTTTTGTCCGACGTTGATGGATGAACAAATAACAACAAGACCGCCCCCACCGTCAGAACCGCTACACCGGCGAGAGCGCCGATGCGCGTGTATGCAAGGCTTGAGTAAAGCAGGTAAGCGCTGGCCAGGCAGAACAGAATTGGCGTAACGGGATATAACGGCACTCGGAACGGCCGCGCAATGCCGCTTTCCTTTCGGCGCAGCACGAATAGCGAAATACCTGTAAGAAGAATGAAAAACCAGTACACGGGCGCGGTGTATTCGACGATAGTCTCAAAGCCTCTGCGAGTCACCACGCCGAAAAAGACCAAAGCGATTGCGATCCCGCCCTGCAGCGGCAGCGCGTTGACCGGCGTAGATGTGCGTGGACTCCAGCGTCCAAGAAAGCGGAACGCCGGAAAATCGCACCCGAATGCGTAGGAAGTGCGCGCGCCGGTAAAGACTGTTGCATTCGCCGTGGTCAAAGCGGAGATGGCGATGAGCAGACTGATGATCTCCGCCCCACGCTCTCCAAATGCACGATTCATGATTACTGCGCCGACCTGCTCCGCCTTCGCCGTGCCGGCGAGCCCCAACGCATGAAGGTACGCCCAGTTGATCAACAGATATAGCGTGGTAATCAGAAGGATGCTAAGCATGAGCACCCTTACCATGTTGCGCCGGACATCACGCAATTCCGCAGAAACGTACGCTGCTTCGCCCCAGCCGCCATACGTTAACAGCACAAAGACCATTACCAGGCCGAACGACGAAGAGGAAAGCGCCGCGCCTGGCGTGTTCGCGATCGCCTGAGGCGCCGGAGCGACCATCAACAGCCCCGCCACGATCACCAGAATGACGCCAAGCACTTCAATACTTGTCAGGAAGTTCTGGGTGCCCGTGCCTTCGCGGACGCCGGTAATGTTGAGGACAGTCAACGCGACAATTGCCAGCCCGGCGTAGATGGCCGATGAGTATGTTCCAAGAGAGAAGATTTCACTCAGGTAATCACCGAAGACGAACAAGGAAAATGTAATCGCGCCGGTCTGAATCACACTCATTCTCGCCCATGCGAAAAGAAACGACAGCCGGTGTCCGAAGGCCCGCGTGAGGTAATGGTAATCACCACCGGCGTGTGGATACGTTGTCGCCAGTTCGGAGTAGACGAGCGCGCCCATCACGGAGATGATCCCGCCAAGAGCCCATGCCAGGTACACGGTCCATTCGCTGGCGGAATTTGCCGCAATCAGAGCCGGCGTGCGAAAGATACCTGCGCCAATGACGATGCCCACGGTGAGCGCAATCGCGTCCACCGTTGTGACCACCGGTTGAGGTGCATCTGCGGCCAGCGCCTGATCTGCAGACCTGGTTTTGGTCATATTTGTTTCAGGTAAGGGATCTCGTCGAGCTTTTCCTGCGGAAGATATTCCCAGTAAATCCCTTTCGGCCGCGGCAACGTCGTATGCGTTTCAATCACGACGGTCGGCGTGACAATGTAGTCGACAGGGATATCATGAGGGAGGACAGGAAGTTCTTCGTCCAGTATTTGTATGTCGTGGATCGTGGTGACGATGGGAGTCGTCCGGCGTACCAGCCGCGCCTCGCGCGCCAATCCGTACTCGAGATCGGAGTAGCCACCGCCCTTTCCAATTCGCGCACCAAGTCGGTTCGCCGCAACGGTGCCGCAGATGATCAGGTCGATGGGCCTCATTGATTTTGGCGAAACCTGCCGGCCCAGCCGGAAAGCACCTTCGATAGAACTGGCCTGTGTCACATGCTTGCCCAGCTCCGAAGGTTTCAGTTCTATAAAGCAGTCCAATTCCCGTAATCGGGGGACGGCCATATAAACAGTTTTTCCTTCCCGGAGAGCGCGAAGACGAACGGGTCGCTGGGGCGAGTCCGGATTGCACTTCAAAACCTTCGCGCGTTTCCACACATCGAGCTCGGACAGTCGTTCCGCGGCCCGCTCTGCGCCCGTGAAATTCGGTATCCGCCCGCGCGCTCCCGGGAAACGTGCGACCCGAGCTTCCTTCAATGCTTGCCAAACATGCTCACGAATATCCTGTTTGTCCCGAGTCACGCGTCGAGATTACCACTGGCGGAACGCGGGCTAAAGCCCGCGCCTACACTAGGAATGCCATTCCAAACTTCTTCCCCCAAATGTAGTCGCGGGCTTCAGCCCACGTTTACGCTCTTGCAGTAGTCGGGGCTTATTTTAATGTTCGCATAGCCGCATACGGTATAGACTCGCGCGCAAATTCACTTTTGCACTAAGGAGGCCATATGGAGGCGATCATTTCCAATCTGGTGAACCGCTTCGAGAAGGGTGCGCTTTCGCGCCGGGAGTTGATTCAGGGTCTGGCCATGCTGACGGCTGCGGGCGGCACAGCATCTGCTGCTACATTTCAAAACGCCGGTCTGAAGGCGACGAAGATCGACCACATGAGCATTCAGGTTACAGATTTGCCGCGTGCGATCGCTTTTTATCAAAAGATCTTTGGACTGTCGGTGGTTAGTGAGGATAAGCCGAATGAAATCGTGCGCCTTGGCACGACGAAAACTCTCGTCTCCCTCCATCACAAGAGCCCGACCGGCCTGGTGGATCATTTCGCAATCGGAGTCGAAGGGTTCAACAAAGAGGCGGTCACGCGAGAGCTGAAGCAGCGGGGTGTAAATCCGGAAGAGAACATTGATGCGGGTTTTCACATCAAGGATCCGGAAGGAATCAGCGTTCAGATTGTCGGGGCTTAATTCCCGCTGTAAGCAGAACTGAAAAAAGGCCGTCTAAAACTGGCAACACGCTTGTTGGAGGTGTTGTCTATGAAGTTGTTGATCCTTGGCCTGTTAGCGGTAACTCTGGCGATGCCGGGTGCCACGGCTGTAAACGCGTCGCCTGGACAGAAGCCAAATCCGGATATCACCAGGCGAGAATTGACGAATTTCGACCGGTTTCTGGATTCGCATCCGGCAATCGATCATGAGCTCCGAAAGAACCCTGCACTTATCAACAATTCCGAGTACATTGCGAAACATCCCGAGTTCAAAGAATTCCTGGAAAACCATCCCGGGGTGCGCGAGGAGATTAAAGAAACGCCGCGATACTTCGTGCGCCGGGCAGAAAAATTTGACAACTCGGCGCGAGACATCCGGCACGCAGAGCTCGTGAACCTTGATCGATTTCTGGATTCCCATCCCAACATCGATCAGGATCTGCGGAAGAATCCAAGACTCGTCGATGATCCCAATTACATTTCACAGCACCCGGAACTAAGGGAATTTCTCGCAGCCCATCCTGCCGTGCGCGAAGACTTGAAAGAGCATCCGAAAGCGTTCATGCAGCGAGAAAAGAGGCTTGACAAACGGGAAAAATGAACCGGTTCCGGCCGGACGCCCTGCGCAATTTGCGCGTCCCGAATTCTCGGTAGAACGCACCTCTCGCGGTCTGGCCCGCGAAGGTGTACACTCGCCGGAGAATATGAACACGAAACTGGTTGCTGCCGCGATCCTTGGGTTGGGCGCCTACGCCTTCGCGCAATTTGGCGGGCAGGGTGAACAGTCTGGTGGTGGCCGGCGATTTGGCTCGGGAATTGACACTGGCCAAACCGGCGGCCGGTGTCTCGTACCGGGTTACCGGGGAACCGGAGAAGAGGATGTGTCTACGCCCCGCGACATCGACCGCTCCGGCTTTGTGTACGCCCGCGTTCGCTATCACCTGCAGCCATGGTGGCGGAGCGAAACGCGGGAAGTTCCCTGGCATCACGATTACCCGGATGGCGACACGATGTTCCCGACTTCACTCGGGAGGCTGACGACCACTTATACAAAACCGGACTCTTACCAGATCGTCGATATCGATAGTAAAGAGTTGTTCCAGTACCCATTTGTTTATATGTCCGAACCTGGCTATCTGAATCTTCTTCCTGCCGACGTCAAGAATCTCCGCGAGTACCTCGACCGCGGGGGCTTCCTGCTGATGGACGACTTTCGTGGCAACGAGTTCGACAATTCCCAGTTCGAAAACATGGTGGTGCAACTGAGGAAACTGTTTCCCGATCGTGAAATGCAGCCCGTACCTCCTTCACATGGGATCTTCCACATGGTTTTTGACCTTGATCCCAAGAACATGCTGCCACCCTACCGCATGTACAACTCCGGCGACGTGCAGTTCTTCGCTATCTCCGATCCGAAGGGCAACATCCAGGTGATGATCGATTTCAACAACGACATCAGTGAATACTGGCAGGCATTGGATGTGGGCCAGTGCTCCATACACGAGTCGGCGACGGCCGTGGAGTTAGGCGTCAACTACGCGGTCTATGCAATGACGCACTGATGTGAAGGTAAATTCGTAGTGAAACGATTCTTGATACTTCTGGTGTTTACCGCCGTGCTCGCCCCTCCGGCGATTTCAGACTGGTTCGAGCCCGATCCGGAATTTGTGTTTGCGCGCCTTGCCTGCTCCAATCGGGAGTCCTGGATGTACTGGCCCAACTACTGGCCCGACAATCCGCCCTGGCATCACGATTTTCCCTCTTCGGATGAATTTCTGGTCGGGTTGCTTCACGAACTGACCGGCGTGCGGGTCACACCCAATTCATACAAAATCGTGCAGCTTTCGAGCGACGAGGTTTTCAAGTACCCTTTTCTCTACCTGTCCGAGCCGGGCTTCCTCACACTCAATGAGAAAGAGATCAAGAACCTCGGCGAGTACATCCGAAGGGGCGGCTTCATCATGGCCGATGATTTCCGTACTGCGGCCTATCTTCATGGTCCTGAGGAATTGGAGGTCCTGCGCTATTACCTGAAACGGGCGCTTCCGGAACGGGAGCTCGTCCAGATCGATCTCAGTCATCCGATCTTTCATAGTTTCTTCGATATCCATACATTGAAGATGAATCCGCCCTACGGAGATTTTGTTCCGCAATTCTGGGGAATGTCGGACGAGCACGGCAACCTCCAGGTGATCGCGAATTACAACAACGATATCGGCGATTTCTGGAAATATCTCGATCATGGCGACAAGCCGCTCAAGGACAGCTCGCAGGCGATCCGTCTTGGAATCAACTACATCGTTTACGCGATGACCCACTAGTCCAAACCCCAATCCTGATCGGCGAGGAAGCGTGTCACCCATGGTAAAGTTTCCGCATGGGCAAAGGAGAAGTAGTCACCGGGATGCTCCAGGAACAGGGTTTGGTGGTGCAAGGGCACAAGCCATCCGAGATCACCAATTTTGTCGAAAGTACCAAATGGGCTGATGCCCTGTCCGCCAAGGAAATAGAGACGCTTTCGAATTACCTTCATGTGTACCGTGCCGAGAAAGACGCGGTCATCGTGCGCGAGGGAAGGCGGGAGGCTTACCTGTGCCTGCTCGTCGAGGGCCGCGTAAACGTCATGAAGCAAGGGGCCAACCGTACGGCGAAACAGATCGGCACGATCGGGAAGGGTAACACTTTTGGCGAGATGTCGCTGATTGACGGTGAGCCCCGCTCGGCCTCTGTTGTGGCCGAAGAGCCAAGCCTTCTGGTCGTGCTGACCGGCGAAGGCTTTGCCCGCCTCTCCCTGGAAGTTCCCCGCCTTGCGCTCAAGATACTGCTAAAGCTCTCCAAGCTGCTGAGCCAGCGGCTCCGCCAGACGAGCGGCGTCCTTGTAGACTACCTCAGCGGCGAATAGCCACCGGCTGCGAGATCCGACTATTGGTCTTATTGCCTCGGTTGCTGGCCGCGGCCGCCACCACCGCCTGGTGCGGCTTGAGCCGGCTGGGCCGTTGGAAGCGGAGGCTGAGGTCCGAGAACTTTCGTGAGCGCTGTATAAGCGCACATCTCGTCCGCATTTCCGCCACCCACGCCGATCGCACCAATCAGCTGATCTTCCACGACGATCGGCAGGCCGCCACCGACGAAGTAATAAGCGAGGCCGGAGGACTGACCGAGGTTTAATCGAATCACGCGTCCATCGACCGTATTAAAGCGCTGCGCTACTGCGCTCGATGGGGTCCGCGCGTAAAGAGCGGTCTTTGCCTTGAGTAGCGCTGTCTCGACGCCGATCGGCACCTGGCCATCCATCACATGGGCATCGACGATATCGCCGCTCGGAGCAATCACGAAAATGGAGTAGGACGCGTTGCTCGCCTTTCCGAACTCCACACACGCGTCGACGATTGCCCTCGCCGTGGCGGCGTTGATTTGTGTCTTCGTTAACGCCCTCTTCGCGGCATCGCCCGAGAGCGTCACTTTATCCAGCGAAACCGGGGTGTTTCCCTGAGCCCACGCATCACCCGTTACAAAAGCGAATACAGCCAATAAAACGATCAAGCTAGTCCCGACAACCCAAACTTTCTTCATCATATTTTCCCCCTCACGTAGCTTCGGCATGATCTTCATATCTTAAAACGCATACTTCAGCGCGAACTGCATAAGGAAGGGAAAAATTTAGCCGCGGATTACGCGAATTACGCGGATGGGCGCGCATTCACCCCTATATCCCAATCGTGGTGACATACTGCGCGCCCATCCGCGTAATTCGCGTAATCCGCGGCTAATTCCCCTACTTGCCTACAAGGTGCTGAAAATCCTTCTCGTTCTCGCAGACCCAGTCCAGCAGCTCGGTGTCAGGCATGTATTCCCACTGGATCTTGGCAGTCCACGGCTTTATGTAGGCCTTCGGATCGTCGATGGTCACCTGCACTTCCATGTGCCCGAAATCCGGCCGCCGGAACCGCTCGATGACATGCAGAGCATCGCTATGAGGATGCCCACCATCGTCGAGCCAGGTCTTTTCATTGATGCCCACGGTATCGACCACAAGCGTTTCCCCTTCCCATTTCCCCACCGAATACCCGAACCAGGCCGGCTCGCGTTCTTTGGGGAAAGGCCGCCCGTCGATGAAGATCTGGCGATAGGAGTGATAACTCTCAAAGAGCAATACGATGACTCCGGGAGTTTGAATCACCTTCTTCGGATTGGGATGGCCGTCGAAATCCGTCACGCTGTGCGGCAGGCAGCGTCCACTCGGCCTGTCCTTTCCGTTATTCTCCTGACGTTCCTGGTAAAGCTTCTGCGCCCAGGGCTGCATCGGGACCTCGCCCAGGTCCGCGGCAAGGTTTGCCAGATACTTCCCGTCAGGGGCTTTCCAGATTCCCGAAAAATCCGGCCTGCCGTTGGGCGTTCTTGGAGTCCTCGCCGCCAGGTTCGGCTTTCCGCCCGCGGTTCGCGGAATGCCGGGAGTAGGGTACTCCAGCCACTGCGCGGATAACGGCGTCGCCATGAACGCGAGTGCGAGACAGATCCACCGGAGTGAGAACCGAATGAAAGTCTTTCGCATAAACCCCCTTTTCGATGCCTGCAAAGCACGTGGCGAAGTATATCCCCGGAGCGGGCGACCGGAAAACCATGGCATACTTCTTTCATGAGCAAAGACAAACAGAAGCGAGAGAAGAAGAAGCCTAAAAAAGGAAAGGTGCCGGCAAGCAAGCGGCTACAGAATTCAGAGTGGATGCGAGAGTTGTCGAGATCCAATGGTTCTTGAATCCTCATGACCAACGAAAATGATCTCACGGGCGGATCGCACAGCCGCCCGTCCCGCCTCTATCTCCCCAAGCTGCAAAGTCCTCCTGCGACGATATTCGAGCACCTGCTTGGCTATTTCCCGCATGTACATCCAGGCACCTGGCGTGCGCGAGTGTCGCGAGGTCTCGTTACCCTCAGCGACGGCACGACGCTGAGGGAGGATTCTCCCTACCGTCACGGTCTTACCGTTTTCTATCGCAGGGAGGTTCCATCGGAGCCCGCCGCGGTCGAGGAGGCGCTGGTCATTTACCGCGACGAAGAAATCCTCGTCGCGGACAAGCCGCACGGGATGCCGGTGACGCCGTCAGGAGAACATGTCGAGCGCTCGCTGCTGGTCGGCCTGCAGAGGAGCACCGGGCTGGCCACTCTCGCGGCGATGCACCGGCTCGACCGGGACACCGGCGGACTTCTCCTTCTCGCCATTAAGCCGGCTGCCCGGGGGCGTTACCACCGGCTCTTCGCCGATGCGCTGATCGAGCGGGAGTACCTTGCGGTGGCACACATTACAGATGTTCCAAACCGGAACCATTGGCGCGTGGAGAACAGGCTGGGGCCGGGCGAGCCGTGGTATCGACAGCGGATCGTGGACGGCCCGGCCAACGCAATCACAGAAATTGAACTGCTCGACGTGCGAGGAAGCGCCGGGCTCTTTCGGCTCGTTCCGAAAAGCGGCAGGAAGCATCAGCTCAGGGTTCACATGGTCTCCATTGGATTCCCTATCGTTGGCGATCCTTTCTACCCGAAGGTTAGAGAGAAGCGGGATGGAGATCCGCCGCTGCAGCTTCTCGCGAACCGATTGGCGTTCATCGACCCGCTGTGCGGTGCGCCACGGAGCTTTACGTCTGTAAGGCGGCTGCGGTTTTAAGAATAGTTACCCGCGAAAACGAAGGAGAACAAGAAGAGCGCTAAGGCTTGTACCCAAGAAAAATCGTGTGATGAGGACCGCCCTTTTTCAACCGGCCACGCACGCGTTCCACCTCGACAGCAAATCCGACATAACGAAGACGTTGCTCGAACCTTCGATTTTCCTTGGCAGACCACACGGCAAGGACTCCGCCGGGCTTGAGAGCGGTGAAACCGGCAGCTAATCCCCGGTCGCCATAAAGGCGGTCGTTGCCAGCGGTCGCAAAACCAGCCGGCCCGTTGTCGACATCGAGCAGTACTGCATCAAACCGGTCCGTGCTCGCATGGAGAATGACTGAGACATCGTTGATATCAATACGCACACGCTTATCCTTCATCGGATGTCCCGCCAGCGGTCCAAGCGGACCACGGTTCCAGTCCACTACCGCAGGCACGAGTTCTGCGACGACAACGATGGCAGTCCGCGGTAGCAAATCGAGCGTGGCCCGCAACGTAAATCCCATTCCGAGGCCGCCCACGAGCACACATGACTGGTCCAGAGTCCGCGCTCGCCGGCAGCCGAACGTGGCCAGTGCCTCCTCGGAACCATGCATGCGGCTCGACATGAGAGTTTTGCCATTGGCAAGAATGATGTATTCGTTGGACCGGCGCATCAGTTTCATGTCGGTACCGTCGGAGGTGCGCGTCTCGCCCAGTAACTCCAGATGTTGCACAACTACCTTAAAGCGCGTTCCGTCGCAGGAATGGAATGCCTCACCAGAACCCAACGTGTCAGTGATTTCAAAAAGTCCCAACTTCACGCCTGGTGTGAGCGCCACGTTCGACCCTCAATTTCGGATTGCATATGCTACCATCAGCGGCAAGGAGCCCATATGAGTTCAGGTGTCCTGGTGGCACTCTTGATCCTGGCTGGGTCACCGCAGCCGCAGAATCCGCCCGAACTCATCAGCGTTTTGCATCGAGCGACGGAATACGTGGCGAACTATGAAGCAGAGCTGGGCAACTTGATTGGCAGCGAAGAGTATGTCCAGGACGCGACGTGGCTCTCGACTACGACACGGGGTGGTTACCCGACAGTCGTAAACAGGTCGCGGCGCCGCGTTTCATCGGACTTGCTGATCATCCAGGTTGGGTCGCAATGGGCGGCAGTTCGAAAAGTGAATCGCGTTGACGGTGTGAAGGTCAAAGAGGTCGCGCCGCCCTTCGAAGATGCTTTCGACAATTCTCCTGAAGCCAACACGAAACGTCTGCTCAACATGAAAGCCGAAAGCACGCGATACAACATTGGCGACATCACTAGAGAAGTGAACCTGCCGACGTTCGCGTTAAAAGTTTTGCGCAAGAGCGAGATTTCGCGGTTCGCTTTTGCGCGTGCCGGCTCCACCAAAATTGAAGGGATCCAAACCTGGGCTCTCCGTTTTAAAGAACAGGCAGGTCCGACGCTTGTCGTGGGTGGAAAAGGGGAGGTCCTGTATTCGAATGGCACACTCTGGATCGAACCTGAGACCGGACGAGTGCTGCGAACAGAGTTCACGGTCGAAAATCCGTCTGCACCGTCCCGTGTCCAGGCACGGATTGTCGTGGCCTATTCTGAAGAGAAAAATCTCAAAATGCTCCTGCCCCGCGTCATGGACGAGCACTACGAGGCCGAACTCCAAACCGTAAATTGCAAGGCTTTCTATTCCAGGTTCCGCCCCTT
>Ga0137415_10001075_pt1 | contig 26896 bp, 23 predicted proteins | sample CZODoug3_1_1_16f_FD_183082 | JGI IMG/M metagenome (GOLD analysis project Ga0137415, IMG submission 183082) | Vadose zone soil fungal communities from Angelo Coast Range Reserve, California, USA - CZODoug3_1_1_16fungal (Hybrid Assembly) | ecosystem: Environmental > Terrestrial > Soil > Vadose...
GCCGATACAACCCCGGTATCGGCCCGTCCAGCCGCCTTGCGATGACACCACCTGGCCACCGCTCGCTACGGCCGGAGTTGTCCAGCACCCTCCTCGGCGCGTGCGATCCACTTGGTGGTGGTGAGCTCGGCCAGACCGAGTGGGCCGCGCGGCGAGAGACGCTGGGTGGAGTAGGCGAGTGGCTCGATCCCGGCGGTCGCGGCGTCGCCGGTGGAGGCGTCGTAGGTGGTCGGTGCGTTCACCACGATGGTGCCCGCGTCGATGCGGCTGGCGAAGGCGTCGGACACTGACTGGTCGGCGGTGACCACGGCCTCGGTGTGTCCGGTGCCGTACCGCTCGATATGACCGGCCGCCTCGTCGAAGGTGCCCACGACCGCGCAGGTGACGTAGCTGGGATCGGGCCCGTCGGGCCAGCCCGGGTCGGCGGCCGCCAACCGGTCGGGCGCCAGCGCGCTGGCCGTCGGGTCGCCGCGCAGCGCGACACCGGCCTCGCCCAGCACGCTGGCCAGCCGTGGCACGAGCCGGTCGGCGATGTCGGTGTGCACGAGGATGGTGTCGGCGCGCAGGCCGAGTCGCCCCGGGCCGGTCGTGGAGCGGAGCACGACCCGTACGGCCAGGTCCAGGTCGGCGGCGCGGTCGAGGTAGAGGTGGCACCTGCCCCCGCCGACCTCGATCAGCGGGACCTTTGCCTCAGGAATGACCGCGGCGCGCAGTCCGGGGCTCAGCAGCGGTATCAACAGGTCGACCTCGCCGCGTGCGGCGATCAGGTAGCGCATGCTCGAGCGCTGCGCGCTGGAGATCAGCTGCAGCCCGTCGGCGGGTAACCCGGCGCCGACCAGCGCCTCCCGCGCGATGCCGACCAGGGTCTCGCTGGTCCGGGTGCCGCCGCGCCCGGCGCGCACCAGCACCGCATTGCCGGCCTTGAGCAGCGGGCCGAGCGCGCGCAGCAGGACGCCCGGCTCGCCGTCGTAGAGCACCGCGACGACCCCGATCGGGACCCGGACCTGGTGCAGGTGGACTCCGTCCGGCCGAGTGCTCTCGCGCAGCACCTCGCCGACCGGATCGGCCGGTCGCGCCCAGTCGCGGAGCTCGTCCGCGAGCGTCTTGAGCGTGTGTTCGGACAGCGCGAGCTGGTCCAGGGCCGCCCCATCGGCGCCGCTGTCCCGGGCGGCGTCCAGATCCCGCCCGTTGGCGTCCAGGATCTCGACGGTCCGATCGGCCGCGGCCTCGGCGACGGCGAGCAGGGCGCGATCCTTGACCGCCCGCCCGGCCAGTCGCAGCTCGGCGGCGGCCGCCCTGGCCCGGCGGATGGCGCCGGTGACCTCCTCGTAGGTCTTCACCTGCACCCGCGGCGTCCAGGCTGCCGTCATGGGCGCACGCTCCCGTAGCCTTCGCTGACCACACCATCGGGCGGACCGGTCACCGTGGTGCACCATCTCATTAATCGGTACCTTATCGGACGAAAAGACGAATCCGTCAAGGAGCGTGGGGATGTCGACGTCGGACCGCGCTCAGGAAGCGGTGAGCTTTGCCTCCCGGACCCGCGAGCGGCTACGGCAGGAGATCCTGGCCGCCGCGATCCAGGAGGTGATCGCGGGCGGCTGGCGCGGCCTGCGCATGCAGTCGGTGGCCGGCTCGGTCGGCATCAGTCGCCAGACCATCAACGCCGAGTTCGCGGACAAGCGGGGCCTGGCCCAGGCGCTCGTGCTGTCGATCGCGGCGGCCTACGCCGACGAGTGCGCCCAGATCATCGAGGACAGTCGCGACCTGGAGTCGGGGATGCGTGACTCGTTCCGGCGTGGTCTCGAGCAGGCGGCCGCCGACCAGGTCTTCAAGGTCGTCATGACGCCTGACAGCAGCGACACCTTCCTGCCGCTCTACACCAGCGACGGGGCTCCACTGGTGACGCTCATCGCCACCCGGATCGCCGCCGCGATGGCGCGCCGCTGGCCCGAGCTGGACCCCGAGCGCCTGCGGGTCGGCAGCAACGCCTCGGTGCGGTTCATCCTCAGCCACATCGTGTTGCCCCTGCAGCCGATCGAGCAGACCGCCGAGGAGGCGGTGCGGCTGTTCGTGCCCTTCTTCCAGGCCAGGTGACCAACTGCTCCGATGCGGCCGGGGTACCGCCGCGCTGCTCCGGTTAGGGTCTGTGGGTGGGCCCAGGGGTGCGCCTGGGCCACTGTCACCAGCCGTTGAACTAGGGGGATGGGCGCGCCATGACCGCCGAGACGATCGAGTTCCAGGCCGAGGCCCGGCAGCTGTTGCAGCTGATGGTGCACTCGATCTATTCGAACCGGGATGTGTTCCTGCGGGAGCTGATCTCGAATGCGTCGGACGCACTGGACAAGCTTCGACTGGAGACGTACCGGGACAAGGATCTCCAGGTCGACATCTCCGACCTGCACGTGGAGATCGAGGCGGATCCGGAGGGGCGCACGCTCACGGTGCGGGACAACGGGATCGGCATGTCCCGCGACGACGTCGTGGCGCTGATCGGCACGATCGCCAAGTCCGGCACGGCCGAGCTGCTCGCCTCGCTGCGCGGTGCGGGGGAGGGCTCGGAAGGGGAGGCGGGCGTCGCCCAGGAGCTGATCGGCAAGTTCGGCGTCGGCTTCTACTCCGCGTTCATGGTGGCCGACACGGTCACGCTGGTGACCCGTCGGGCCGGCGCCGAGGTCGGCGTGCGCTGGGAGTCGGCCGGTGCGGGCACTTACACGATCGAGGAGGCGGCGGACGCGCCGCAGGGCACCGCCGTCACGGTCCACCTGAAGCCGGCCGACGCGGACGACCAGATGCCCGACTACACCGAGCCGGCGACGATCCGGCGGGTCGTCAAGCGCTACTCCGACTTCATCACCTGGCCGATCCGGCTGCTGCCCCGCCCGGCGGACCAGCCCGCCGAGGGCGGTGCCGATGCTGAGGCCGATGCTGAGGCTGAGGCCGAGGCCCCGGCACCGGCCGAGCCGGAGACGCTGAACCGGATGAAGGCGCTCTGGGCCCGGTCGCCCGGCGACGTCGATGGAGTCGAGTACGCCGAGTTCTACCGGCACGTCAGCCACGACTGGCGGGAGCCGCTGGAGACCATCCGGCTGCAGGCCGAGGGCACGTTCGAGTACCAGGCGCTGCTGTTCCTGCCCTCGCAGGCGCCGATGGACCTGTTCATGCGGGAGCGGCGGCGTGGGGTGCAGCTGTACGTGCGCCGGGTGTTCATCATGGACGACTGCGAGGCGCTCGTCCCGGAGTACCTGCGCTTCGTCAAGGGCGTCGTGGACGCGGCCGACCTGTCGCTGAACGTGTCGCGGGAGATCCTGCAGCAGGACCGGCAGATCCAGCTGATCCGCAAGCGGCTGGTCCGCAAGGTGCTCACCACGGTCAAGTCGATGCAGTCGGACAACCCGGAGCGCTACGCGACGTTCTGGGCCGAGCTCGGTCTCGCCTTCAAGGAGGGCCTGCTCGAGGACCCGGAGAACCGCACCCAGATCCTGGAGAACTGCTCGTTCGCCAGCACGCACGACGAGTCCGCGCCGACCACGCTGGCCGCCTACAAGGAGCGCATGCCCGAGGGTCAGGAGCAGATCTACTACATGACGGGGGAGTCGCGGACCGCGGTCGAGAACTCCCCGCACATGGAGGCCCCGCGCGCGAAGGGCTACGAGGTGCTGCTGTTCACCGACCCGATCGACGAGGTGTGGGTCGACTCCGTTGCCGACTTCGACGGCACCCCGCTGACCTCGATCGGCAAGGGGCAGGTGGACCTCGACGGCGCGGAGATCGCCGAGGAGGACAAGGAGCGCTTCGCCGGGCTGCTGACCTGGCTGGGTACCACCCTGGAGGACGAGGTGCGGGAGGTCCGGCTGACCTCCCGGCTGACCAGTTCGCCGGCCTGCCTGGTCGGCGACAGCGGCGACATGACCCCGACCCTGGAGAAGATGTACCGGGCGATGGGCCAGGAGCTGCCGACGATCAAGCGAATCCTGGAGCTGAACCCCGGGCACCCGCTGGTCGCCGGGCTGCGGACGGCGCACGAGCAGCGGCCCGAGGACGAGGAGCTGGCCGGCACGGCGCGGCTGCTGCACGACATGGCGCTGCTCGCCGAGGGCGGCGAGCTGACGAACCCCACCCGGTTCGTCTCGATCTTGGCCCAGCGGCTGGAGCGCACCCTCTGACCGGTGACTTGTCGTGCCTAATTGGCACGACAAGCCCGACTTGTCGTGGCTAGTTCCCACGACAAGTCGGGACGGCGGCTGACCTCGGCCGTGCGCGCCCCGATCGCCTTTACTGCGCCGCGCCGGCCGCCTGGTGAATGACATCGACGACGGCCCGCGGGTTCGCCGAGGGCACCGTGTGCGGGGACGGCACCTCGGTGATCACCGCGCCGGCGCGCTGCGCCTCGAAACGTTCGGCGGCCGGCGCGATCGCCTTGTCGCCGGTGGCCACGATGGCGTACTTGCGAATGTTGGCGGGGGCGGTGGTGGCGATCTTCTCATCGAACGCGGCGGCCGAGATCGGGCGCTGGCCGGCGGCTTCGACGGCCGCCTCGGCCGGGTCGCCGCCGGCCGCGAACAGCTCCTGGAAGCTCGCCGGGTTCACGTAGACCTGCGGGCCGTCCGGGCTGCTCACCGTGTGGGTGGTCGTCGGGCCGATCAGCGAGCCGGGGAACCGCGAGTTGAGCTGCCCGGCGGTCTCGCCGGCCTGTGGGATGAACGCCGCCGCGTAGACGAGCGCGGTCACGTCGGGCGTCCGGCTCGCCAGCTCGCTGACCAGCACGCCGCCGTAGGAGTGCCCGACCAGGACCTTGGGGCCCTGGACCGCGTTGACCACGCCTTCCAGCGCGGTCGTGTCCGAAGCGACCCCGCGCAGCGGGACCGCCGGCGCGAGCACCGGGTAGCCCTCGGCCTGCAGCTGCCGGGTGACCTTGCTCCAGGAGGAGGCGTCCTCGAAGGCACCGTGCAGCAGGACGATCGTCGGTCGCGGTCCCGACGGCGCGCTCGCCGGCTGAGTTGGCGGGGCGCCCGCCGGCGTGCCGCCCTGCCGAGGCCCGGCGGCACAGGCGGCGCAGAGCACCACGATGCCGGTCACGGCGGCCAGTGCCACGGAGACGTTCTTGATCTTCACCGGAGCAACCGTAGGTTGCCCGCTCCCGGGTCCGCGACCGTCAGGTGACGCCGCCCGTGTACGTCACTGCGCGTCCCGGCACGTGGGAGGCGCTAGTCGACGTCCCCCGCCGGTGTTGGCGCTTCGCCGGTGCTCTCGTGATCATCAGGGCACCAGGCGACGGGTAGGTCAGCCGCTGGCCACCGAGGCCCAGAACCGGGTGAGCACCTCGGCGCCTTTGGCCGGGTCCTGCACCATCCACCAGTGCCCGAGGCCTGCCAGCTCCTCGAACTGGGCGCCGGCCCGCGCGGCGGCCCTGCGGCGCATCGCGTCGCTGCCGACGACGTGATCCTCGGTGGCGCTCAGGGCCAGGCCGGGCGTCTTGGCGGCAACCGGCAGCGTCTCGGCGAACTGGTCGAGCACCTCCCGAGTGGCCGAGCGGTACAGCGCGAGGATGGCGCGGCCCATCTCCGGGCCCTGGCCGGCCGCCATGCCCTCGGCGACCTCGGGGGTGATACCGAGACCGACCGTCCGCTTCGTGCGCTCCGCGAGCGTGCCGCCCATCATCGAGTCCACCAGATCCTCGCCGGCGCCGGGCTGCAGCCAGACCTGCGCCAGCTGGTGCCAGACGTACTCCGGGTCGAACAGCCCGATCACGTCGGTCGCCCAGCTGCGCAGCAGGTCGGGGCGGGCCATCGCGGCGTTCACCACGTGCCCGCCGCCCCAGTCGTGGCCGACCAGGTCGACCGGGGCTTCGAACCGCTCCAGCTCGGCGACCAGCCAGTCCCGGTACTCGCCCACGGTGGCGCCGAACCCGTCGGGCAGCGGTGCGCCGAATCCGGGTGGCGAGAGGCGGACGACGTCGTCGCGGCCCAGCTCGGCCACCAGGGGGCCCCACACCGCGTCGGTTTCCGGATTTCCGTGTACCAGCACCACTGTCATGCTCCCGATCTTGGCAGTCGTGGCTCGCGCGGCGCCACCGAACCTGACGGCTGCCTGGCCTACGATGGCGGCTTGTTCCCTGCTGCGGTGCCCGCCGAGACCCCCGTCGTGGTGGCGCCGGCGGGCTGTCGAGACGAACGGGTCGGGTAGATGACGCGAGCTCTGCGCATGTCGGTTGTCCTGTTACTGGCGCTGGCGTTGGTCGCCGGCTGCGGGCCGAGCACCCACAGTGCCAGCGCACCGTCGGCGGGCAGCTCCGCCGGCCAGGACGACGTGATCCCGGCCGACCCGTCCGGCGGCGCCGCCGACGCCCAGCCGATCGACGAGAGCTGCCCGACCAGCAACACGATCTCGTTCGCCAAGACGAAATTCCTGCTGCACGCCGGCCTGGCCTTCGGGGCGTTCCACCGCTACCTCTACAAGCCGTACCAGGCCGGCACCTTCAAGAAGGGCGCCGACGGGCGGATCAAGGCGTTCATCAAGGGCGGCCTCGCCGCGCTGTTCATCAAGCGCGAGGTCCGGTTGGCCAGCCAGGACGTCAAGGCCAACCCCACCCTGTGCAAGGCGATCGCGGCCCCGCTCGGCAAGATCGGCGACGGGGTCCAGTCCGCGTTCGACAAGCTCAAGTCCGGCGATGCCAGCGGGGTGACCAGCGTGAACTCCCTGGTGTCCTCGGTCGAAGGCAGCTCGGGCAAGGACGGCGTCGCGATCACCGAGAACGACAACCCCGATCTGACCTCGACCCCCAACTGAGGGCGCGTGCCCGGCGTCGGACGGTGAGATCCGGTGCTGTGCGACCATGCCGGCATGGCACGACTGTCGGTGGCGATCTGGCCTCCGCCGGGGGTGGTCGCGACCGTGAGTGGGTTGCCTCGGCCACCGACTGAGGGTGTGCACTGGGCCCAACCGGAACAATGGCTGGTCAAGCTGCGCCCGCTCGGCCACGTCGCCGATGGGCTGGTCGAACCGCTGGTCGAGGCGATCGGTGACGCGCTGGACGGTGCCGATCCGCTGCGCTGCACGCTGGGGCCCGCGACACGGCGGCTCGGCGGCCAATGGCTGGGCGTGCCGGTACGGGGCCTGGACACACTCGCCGCGGCGGTCTTCGAGGCCACCGCGCCGCTGGTGCCCGTCACCCACCCGCAGCCCTTCCAGGCGGACATCGTGCTGGCCCGGGGGCGGGTTCCCGCCGCGCTGGCCGGCACTCCCGTGGCAGGCAGCTGGGTCGCCGACATCGTCACGCTGGTCGCCGACCGCTCCGCGCCGGGGCGCCCCCGGTTCACCGACCTTGCCGAGTTCGCCCTGCTCGCCTGAGCGCACTCGTCGCCCGGCGGGCTATCGGTCCGCCGTGAGCCGGCTGCGCAGCCGCGCCGCCTGCCGGCGCAGCGCGTCGGCCTGAGTGCCCTCGGCGCCGGTCTGTCTGAGGGTGCACAGAGTCAGCACGGCGAGCTGCCCGGAGCGGCTGTCCAGGTCCTCTCGGCGCAGCTGGTGGACGCGCTCGGCGAGCGGTTCGACGGCGAGCGAGCAGATCCACAGGTTCGCCGCGTCGAGCCCGCGCGGGGCACGCCCCCAGTCCTCCCAGTCCAGCAGGCAGCAGTCGGGGCCGGTCAGGTTTGCCCAGTTCAGGTCGGCGTGTGCGGTGGTCCACTCCGGCACGACCGACTCGGCGGGGGACAGGCCGGCGCCGGCCAGGATCTCCGAGATGCGGGCCTGGGTGATCGGCACGGTGTCGGGCGTGGCGATCCGGGCGGTGGGCTGTGCGGCCAGCGCGGTCAGCGAGTCGTCCAAGCTCGCCCACCACAACTGGGGCAGGTCGGGGGCACCGCGCAAGGGGCCGGCGGGCGTGATCGGACGGGCGGCGACCAGGCTGGTCTCGTCGGCGTGCCAGCGTGCGTCGAGCTCGTCGGCGGGCCAGGTCAGCCCGCCCAGCCAGTCCGGCCGCGCGACGCCGTACAGGTCGGCCGCGGCTTCGGTGCCCCAACCCTGGGCCCGCAGGCGTGCCAGCCGGCGCAGCTCGATGCGCACCCAGGTTCCGCGGTCGGTCGCCGCCCCGACCGTGCGGCGCTTGCGCACCACGGTCGCGCGGTCCAGTCGGGTGTCGAAGGTGCGCTCCACCCGGGCCAGTACGGGCTCGACCGGGTACTGCCGCAGGTCGACCGTGTTCACCCACTCGGCGGCGGCGGTCGCGCCGGTGCTCGAGAGGAGGCGCACCGGAAGATGTTCTCCCCGAGCGTCCGCGATGGCTCGTGCGGGGGGTCGGTCGCGCGTGCTATCTTCTGCTTGATTTCATCAGTTGATGAATAGCACCCGGTCTGGGGGCGAACGAGCATGGCCTCGGCGATTGAGGCACGCGAGCTGGTGGTCACCTTGAGTGGCCGGAACGTGTTGGGCGGCCTGACGTTCACGGCGCCCACCGGAGCGGTCACCGGCCTGTTGGGGCCGAGTGGCTGCGGCAAGACCACGCTGATGCGCTGCGTGGTGGGACTGCAACAGATCAGCTCCGGGTCGATGCGGGTCCTGGGCGTGCCGGCCGGGTCGGCCGAGCTGCGCCGCAGGGTCGGCTACGTGACCCAGGCTGCCTCGATCTATGTCGACCTGACGGTGCGCGACAACGTGCAGTACTTCGCCGCCGTCTATGGCGCCCCGACCAGCGCGGCGGACCGGGCACTGGCCGATGTCGACCTCACCGCGCGCGCCGGGCAGAAGGTCGGCACGTTGTCCGGCGGCCAGCGGGCCCGGGTGTCGCTGGCCTGCGCGCTGCTGGCCACCCCCGAGTTCCTGGTCCTGGACGAGCCGACCGTGGGCCTGGACCCCGTGCTGCGCAACGACCTGTGGGCCCGCTTCCACGCCCTGGCCGCCGCCGGCACCAGCCTGTTCGTGTCGAGTCACGTGATGGACGAGGCGAGCCGCTGTGACCGGCTGCTGATGATGCGCGACGGGCTGCTGATCGCCGACGACACCCCGGACCGGCTGCGGGCGGCCACCGGCACGCAGGATCTCGAGGATGCCTTCCTGCGCCTGATCCGGCGTGACGAGCGCGACCGCCCGGCCGCCGCGCCGGCCCAGGGGTGACCCGGTGACCACCCAGGAGTCCGCACCGGACACCGCGCCGGCGCCCCCGTGCGACGACCCGGCCCGGCCGGCACCGGCCGCGCCCGCTGTCGATCGGCCCGTCGCAGCCGCTGCGCCCCCTGTCGACCGGCCGGCGGTCGACCCGACGATGCGCCTGGTCTCGCCGAGGATCGTCGCCGCGACGGCGCGGCGTGTGTTGGCGCAGCTGCACGGCGACCGGCGCACCGTGGGCATGCTGATCGTCGTGCCCAGCGTGCTGCTGGTGCTGATCCACGAGATGCTCGACTCGAAGCGCGCCTTCGACACGACCGGCCTGTACCTGCTCGGGATCTTCCCGTTCACGATGATGTTCCTGGTCACCAGCGTGGCCATGCTGCGGGAGCGGACCAGCGGCACCCTGGAGCGGCTGCTCACCACGCCGATGTCCAAGCTGGACCTGCTGCTCGGGTACGGGCTCGCGTTCGCCGCCGCCGCGACGGCCCAGGCGCTGGTCACCGCGACGGTCGCGTACCTGGTGCTCGGGCTGTACACCCCGGGCGCGGTCGTCGTGGTGATCGTGATCGCGATCGCCAGCGCGGTGCTCGGCATGGCACTCGGCCTGCTCGGCAGCGCGTTCGCCACCAGCGAGTTCCAGGCGGTGCAGTTCATGCCCGCCGTGGTCATGCCCCAGGTGCTGCTGGGCGGGCTGTTCGTGCCCCGCGAGCAGATGGCTACCTGGTTGGAGAAGGCCAGCGACGGGCTGCCGTTGACCTACGTGCTGGAGGCGCTCAAGGAGGTCAGCGAGACCGGCCTGCTGACCGGCAAGCTGATCGGCAACACCGCCGTCGTGGTGGGTGCCGCGCTCGTGGCGCTGACGCTGGCCGCGTCCACGCTGCGCCGCCGCGCCGGGGAGCTGTCGCGGCCGGCCCAGCTGGCGATCCGGGCGGTCCCGTTCGTGGCGCTCGCCCTCAGCGTCACGCTGACGGTGGGTTACTTCGTCGACGCCCACCGCTACGTGCGCACCGACAACGCCCAGATCGACGCCGACCGGATCCCCGTCGTCGCGCCGGTCGCCGGCACCCTCAGTCAGTGGCGTGCCACCCTCGGCAGCCCGCTGCGCAAGAACGAGGCGATCGGGCGGATCCAGCCGGGGCACGGGCAGGTGCAACCCCAGCGGGTGCTGCGGGCCCCCGCCGACGGCACGGTCGCGCTGGAGAAGGTCGTCGAGGGGGCCTACGTCGCCGCCGGCGCCGAGCTGGCCGTCGGTTACGACCTTTCCGAGGTGTACGTGACCGCCCGGGTCGACGAGACCGACATCGACGGCGTGTGGCCGGGCCGGCAGGTCGACATCACGGTCGACGGCCAACCGGGCGTCACGTTCGCCGGCTTCGTCCGGGAGGTTCGCGGCGCGTCCTCGGGCACGTTCGCGGCGACCCCGCAGGACAACGCCAGCGGCAGTTTCCAGAAGCTCACCCAGGTGATCCCGGTGAAGATTGCGATCTTGGACCGGATGGACCGCACCCTGGTCCCCGGCATGAACGTCAGCGTGGCGATCCACCGGAGCTGACCGCGGGCAGTACGCGGGCCAGCGACTCCAGGCCGGCCAGCGCATCGGGGCCGGCCGGGATGAGCACCAGGTGGTCGGCGCCGGCGGTGGCCAGCTCGGCGAGCCGGGCCCGGGCGCCGGCCGGCGTGCCGACCACGGCGAGCTGGTCGACCCAGGCGTCGGGCAGGCTCGCGGCGAACTGCTCGCGAGAGGGGGCGGCGGCGCGCAGGGCGACAAATTCGTCGGCGAACGGCAGCGGCGCGATGTGCGGGGCCCACTCCGGGTCGCCGATGGCGAGCAGGCTCTGCCGGGCCACGGCGCGGGCCCGGTCGGCCGAGTCGTCCACGGCGGCCACGTTGTAGGCGACGATCTCGTGCGGCCGGCCGGCGGTGTCGGTGTGTTTCCGCACGGCGCGCAGGTACTCCGGGGTGACCGGCTCGGCCAGGATCGTGCCGTCCGCGAGCTCGGCGGACACGGCCAGCGACCTCGGACCCCGCACACCGGCGAACACCGGGGGCACCTGTCGGGGCGGGCCCTCCAGCCGGACGTCGCGGAGCCGGACGTAGTCGCCGGAGACCGTCACGCGTTCGCCGGCCAGGATCGACCGGACGGCCCCGAGGTACTCCCGCAGCAGGGTGAGCGGGCTGGCCGGCCAGGCGCCGGTCTGCCGCATCCAGCCCGGCATGCCGTGGCCGATCCCGACGAGCAGCCGGCCCGGGAACAGGTTGGCCAGCGTGGCCAGGTCGAGGCAGGCGAAGGCCGGGTTGCGGGCGCCGGCCGGCAGGATGCCCACCCCGACGCGGATCCGCTCGGTCCTGGCCAGGGCAACCGCCGCCTGCGCGATGCCGCCCTGGTAGAAGCAGTCCTCGACCACCCACAGCTCGTCGTAGCCGAGCCGCTCGGCACGCCGGGCGAAGGGCACGAACTGGTCGACGGCGAGGTCGGGGGGCGCGACGACGCCGATCCGGGGTGTCATGTGGCGGATCCTTGCAGCTGACGCGCCGGTGCGCTGCGAGCGCCGTTCACTGTTCGTTTCGAGCGAATAGTCTGGCGGCGTGACCCAGCCGAACATCACCCTGCGTCAGCTGCGCGCCTTCCTGCTCGTCGCGGAGCACCGCAGCTTCTCGCGGGCGGCTGAACAGCTCCGGGTCTCCAACCCGTGGCTGAGCGAGACGATCAAGGATCTCGAGCGCCAGATGAAGGTGCGGCTACTGACCCGGACGACGCGCTCGGTCGAACCGACCGAGGCCGGGGTGATCTTCGCCAGGCTCGCCGGGCACATCCTGGACGACCTCGACGCGGCCGTGAAGGCCACGCAGCGCACCGCGAACCGGGACGAGGCCGCGCTCACACTCGGCTACACCATCGGCGCCGGGCTGGAGGTGGTGCCCTGGCTGCTCAGGACGTTCGCGGCGAATTTCCCGCAACGCCAGCTTCGGAGCGTCGAGTACGACTTCTCCGACCCCACCGCCGGGTTGCGCGAGTCCGCGGTGCACGCGGCGATCATCCGGCCGCCCACGGGGCTGGCCGGGCTGATCACCCTCGAGCTGCTCACCGAGGACCGGGTGGCGTGCGTGCCGGAGGGGCACCGGCTGGCCGACCGGGACACCGTCCAGGTCGCGGACCTGCTCAGCGAGCCGATCATCGCCGCGCCGGAGGCACCAGGCCCGTGGCGCGACTACTGGCTCTTGGCCGAGTACCGGACCTCACCGGCGCCCGTGGTGGCCGAGGCGAGCACCCGGGACGCCGAGCTGCACCTGGTCGCCCGAGGCACCGGGATCAGCGTGACCTCGGCCGGCGCGGCCCGCTACTACGCCCGCCCCGGCGTGGTGTTCCGCCGGATCGAGAACATCCCGCCGTGCGTCGTCGCGCTCGCCTGGTGGCCCGAGCACACCGCGTTGATGGCCGACCTGATCGGCATCGCCAAGGACTTCCGGGCTGCCGGGTGACCGGGAGACGGCGCCGGGTGAGCAGGGGTCGTGAGTGGCGATGGTCGCTATAGCGACCATCGCCACTCACGACCCCTGACCTGGGATCCGAGATTGTTCGGTAGGAGCGAAAGGTGCGAGGGCGGGTTCGTCATTGTGTCAACGCCGGTGACGTCCATACGGTTGGCCCACTCCTGGGTGGGCTGCCCTCCGGCCGCCGCGCGATCTCCGACCGGCCCAGCTGCATCACTCTGCACGAGAGGTGTACGAGCATGAGCTCAGCGACGACGCGAAGCCCCGAGACACAACCCGCGCTCCGCCGGACCTTGGCCACCTGGGCCGCCGTCTCGCTCTCGGTCGCCGCGATGGGCGCCAGCCTGGCGATCAACCTCAACCCGCAGGGCGCCGGGGCCGTTGTCGGCCGCGCCGTTCCGCTGACCTTCGTCGTCGCCACCGTCGGGGTACTGCTGGTCGCGTACGGCTTCGCCCGGATCTGCGGCCGGCTCAGCCATGCCGGCTCCGTGTTCGGCCTGACCAGCGTGACGGTCGGACCCCGGGCCGGGGTGGTTGCCGGCTGGGCGCTGCTCGGCGCGTACCTGTCGTTCATCATCACCACCGCCATCACGGCGGGCATCTTCGGCGCCGACTTCCTGCGCGTGCTCGGGCTCTGGCACACGACGCCCGGCATCGCGCCGTGGATCATCGCGCTCGTCGCGGTGGCCATCTCCCTGGTACTCGGCATCGCGCCGATCCGGACCTCGATGAAGACGTTGCTGTGGGTCGAGATCAGCACCACCGCGCTGATCCTGCTGATCGCGGTGGTCGTGATCACCCGGGTGGCGTCCGGTCACGCGCCCGGCCAGCAGCGGTTCACCCTCGACATGTTCACCGTGCCACCGGACATCGGCGTGAGCACCCTGTTCCTGGGCATCGTCTTCGGGTTCCTGTCCTTCGCCGGGTTCGAGGCATCGGCCTCCCTCGGTGAGGAGACGAAGAACCCCCGGCGCGCCATCCCGAGGGCCATCTTCGGGGTGGCCCTGTTCGGCGGGCTGTTCTACATCTTCGGCACCGCGGTCGAGATGCTCGGGTTCGGCACCGATGCCGCCGGGGTCACGGCGTTCGCCAGCTCGGCCTCCCTGTTCGGGGACCTCGGCCAGCTCTACGTCAGCTCGGCGATCGGCGGCCTCGTCACGCTCGGCACCGCGATCTCCGCGATCGGCTGCTGCCTGGCCACCACGGTGGCCGCCGCGCGGCTGCTGTTCGCGATGAACCGGGGCGCCTTCGAGGGCCGTGGCTTCGTCAAGGTCTCCGAGCGCTCGCGTGCCCCGGTCGCCGCGACCGTGTTCGTGACCTGCTCCGGCGCCGCGCTGATCGTCGTCGTCCGGCTGTTGCTCACCGACACCGCGTTCAACCTGTTCGCCTGGTCGGGCACGATCGGCACGCTGTCGCTGCTCGTCGCCTACGGCCTGTTCTCGGCGGGCGCCTGGTACTACCTGTGCGTGCGCGCGCCCCGGCAGGGGCAGCCGGCGGCCCCGCTCGACTACGTCGTTCCGGTGCTCGCCGTCGCGCTCATCGGGTACACGATGTACCGCAACGTCGTGCCGTGGCCCGAGGCGGCCGCCGGCCGGGCGAACATCGTGATCGCGGCAGTCTGGATCATCAGCGGGGTCGCGGTGATCGTCGGGGCCCCGAAGGTGGCCCAGCGGATCGCGGCCTCGCTCAACCGGGACGAGGGGCTCGCCGAGGCGGGGCAGTCCGGCGGCCCAGTCGGGGAGCCCGCGCGCCCGGCCGTCCGATACGAGGAGACACCCGCACAGTGAGCCGGATCAACGTCGATGACAACTGGACCTACCACGGGCTGCGGCTGGTGCGGCTGGAGAACGCCCACCTCGCCATCGAGGTACTGCCCGAGCGCGGCGCGAACATCTTCCGCGTGGTGGACAAGGCCCGTGACCTGGACCTGCTCTGGCGCTCGCCCCGGGTCACCCCGCACCTGGCGGCCGTGCACGCCGACTTCGACGACCATTGGGCGGGCGGCTGGGACGACGCGTTCCCCGGCGGGCGGGCCAGCCGCAACCGCTACGGCGACCTGCTGCCGTACATGGGGGAGATCTGGACGGCCGGCGCCGGCTACCAGATCACCCAGGGCGACGACCACGTCTCGCTGACCACCGTGGTGCACACCCCGGTCACGCCGGCCCGGCTGACCCGGACGATCACCCTGCGGGCCGGTGAGCCAACCTTCACGCTCAGCTACGCGCTGCGCAACGTGGGCACGATGCCGTTCGACTACAACTGGGGCGTCCACCCCAGCCTCGCCGTCCGCCCCGGCCTGCGGTTCGACATCCCGGCCACCCGGGGCCTGGTCGACGAGGCGGGCGGCGGCCTGCTCGGCGAACCCGGCGAGGAGTACGACTGGCCGCTGATCCGGGGCTACGACCTGCGGCAGGCCGACGGCCCGGACCGGGGTGCGTTCGCGCTGCACTACCTGACCGGGCTGACCGCCGGCTGGATCGCCGCCACGGACGTGCCGGACCGGCGCGGGTTCGGGCTGTGCTTCGACCACGAGCTGTTCCCGGTCGTCTGGTTCTGCCTGGTCTACGGCGGCTGGCGCGGCTACCACCAGGCGTTGATCGAGCCGTGGACCGGTTACCCGAGCCCGCTGGACGAGGCGGTGCGGCTGGGCCGGGCGCGGCTGCTCGAACCTGGCGACACCCAACACACCGAGGTCACCGCCGTGCTCTACGACGGGGTCGAGCAGGTCACCGAGCTGCGCCGCGACGGCTCGGTGACCGGTTGAGGAGGGATCCGATGAGACACGACACCACTGTCCGGCTCGGCCGCACGGACCTGGACGTCACCGCGCTCGGGTTCGGCGCGACGGCGATCGGCGGGATGTACACCGAGGTCGGCGAGGCGCAGGCGGTCGAGACCGTCGCGGCGGCCTGGGACGCCGGGCTGCGGTTCTTCGACGCGGCGCCGCAGTACGGCCGGGGCAACGGCGAGCTGCGCCTCGGCAAGGGCCTGGCCGGGTACCCGCGCGACGAGTTCGTGCTGTCCAGCAAGGTGGGCCGGCTGCTGCGGGCCGACGCGCCGCCCAACCCCGACGACTTCGACCCGCGCGGTGTCCCGTACGACGCCGGCGCCCCCGACGTCGCCACGGTCTACGACTACTCGCGCGACGGCGTGCTCCGTTCGATCGAGGAGAGCCTGACCCGGCTGGGCACCGACCGGCTGGACATCGTGCACGTGCACGATCCGGACGACTACGTCGAGCAGGCGTTGGCCACCGCCTTCCCGACGCTGGTGGAGCTGCGCGAGCAGAAGGTGATCGCGGCGATCGGCGCCGGCATGAACCAGACCGCGGCGCTCGAGCGGTTCGCCGTGGAGGCCGACCCCGACGTGTTCCTGCTGGCCGGCCGGTACACCCTGCTCGAGCAGCGGGCCCTCGACACGTTCCTGCCGCTGTGCGTCGAGCGCGGCATCGCGGTGATCGTCGGCGGCGTGTTCAACAGCGGCCTGCTGGCGGACCCGAACCCGGGGGCGCCCTACAACTACGACCCGGCGCCGACGGAGGTTATCGCGCGGGCGCAGGCGCTCGCGGAGGTCTGCGGCCGCCACGACGTTCCGCTCAAGGCGGCCGCGCTGCGCTTCCCGCTCGCGCACCCCGCCGTGGCCGCCGTCCTCACCGGTGCCCGCAGCCGCGCCGAGCTGGCCGAGAACGTCGCGCTGTTCGATCTCGAGCTGCCCGCCGACCTATGGGCCGAGCTGAAGGCCGAGCGACTGCTCGACGCCGCCGCGCCGGTGCCGGCGTGACGGTGCTGGCGGTGCCGGTGGTGCTGGCGACGAATGCGAGCGGGTGTTCGCCCGCACCGCCACCGAGTGCTACGGCCTCGGCCCCACCACCCGAGCTGACCCAGGAGTGACCCGATGACCGACACGACCACCGTGGCTGCCGAGTACCAGCAGCGCGCGCTCCGGGTGCTGGCGGGCGGCGTCAGCAGCAACACCCGGTTGCTCAACCCCCACCTCATCGTCGACCGCGCCGCCGGTAGCCGCCTGTGGGACGTCGACGGCACCGAGTACCTCGACTACCTGCTGGGCCAGGGGCCGAACTTCCTCGGCTACGCCCCGCCCCGGGTCGTCGAGAAGGTGCTCAACGCGCAGCGGGACGGCATCATCTACGCGGCTACCCACCGCGGCGAGATCGAGGCCGCCGAACGGGTGCTGGCGTTGCTGCCCTGGGCGGACGTGCTCCGGTTCGGCAGCTCCAGCAGCGAGATGGTCCAGGCCGGCCTGCGGATCGCGCGCCAGGCCACCGGGCGGCGGCTGGTGCTGCGGTTCCACGGCCACTACCACGGCTGGTTCGACAACATCCACATCCGGTCGGTGGGTGAGCAGGCGCTGCCGGGCTCGCTCGGCCAGCTGCCCGAGGCGCTGGACCAGACCGTCACCATCGCGTGGAACGACGCCGACGCGTTCCGCCAGGCCATCACCGACCACGGCGACGACCTCGCCGCGGTGATCATGGAACCGATGATGCTGAACGCCGGCGCGATCGAGCCGAGGCCCGGCTACTTGGCGACCGTGCGCGAGCTCTGTGCCCGGCGGGGCATCGTGCTCTGCTTCGACGAGACCATCAGCGGCTTCCGGCTGGCGCTCGGCGGGGCGGCCGAGCGGTTCGGCGTGTACCCCGACCTCGCCGTGTACGGCAAGGCGATGGCCGCCGGCTGGCCGTGCGCAGCGCTGGTCGGGCGCCGGGAGCTGTTCGCCGACGTTGCGTCCGGTGCCGTCACGCACGCCGGCACCTTCAACGGCAACACCATCGCCACCGCCGCCGTGCGCGCCTGCCTCGACGAGCTCGTCTCCGGCGGCGTGTACGAGCAGGTCGATGCCGTCGGGTCCGCGCTGGTCGGCTCGTTGCGGGAACTGTTCGAGGCGCGCGGGGTGCCGATCCGGCTGCAGGGCCTGCCGATGGCGTTCCACGCCCGGTTCGACCGGTCGGACGAGCCGGTCACCAGCTACGCGCAGCTGCAGGCCGTGGACGCCGCCCCGTACCGCGACTTCGCGACGGCCCTGATCGCGGCGCGCGTCTGGGTCGCGTACCGAGGCATCTGGTACGTCTCCGCCGCGCACACCCTCGCCGACGTCACGGAGACCATCCAACGCGTCGACACCGCCCTCACCGACACCGCCCTCACCGGCGCCTGACTCCCCGGCGCCCCGCCGAACTCGGTGTACAGGACGGCGAGTTGGCCATACCCTGCTGCCGAAGGAGGGACTATGACGCGCATCACAGCCGTGAATCCCTGGACTTGGCAGGACAACTACGGCTTCTCGCAGGGCCTCGAGGTGAGCGGGGCAGAGCGGGTCCTGTACTGCGCGGGGCAGGCGTCGGTCGACGCCGAGGGGAACCCGGTGCACGCAGGCGACATGGCGGGCCAGGTCACGCAGGCGCTGGACAACCTCGAAGCCGTGCTGGCGAAGGCCGGCCTGGGGCTGGCGGACGTGGTCCGGTTGACCTACTTCACCACTGACGTGGACGCACTGGTCGAGGCTTTCGGCGTGCTGGCCGAGCGACTGGGCAAGGCCGGCCGGGCTCCCACCTCGTCACTGCTGGGGGTGCAGCGGCTGTTCCATCCCGACCTGCTGGTCGAGATCGAGGCCACCGCCGTGGGCTGAGCCGCGGCGTGAACGGCTCCGTCAGGGTCGGAGCTGGGCGTGAGTTGAGCCGGCGACCTGGCGGTAGCGCTCGGCGATCTCGGCCAGCTCGGCCGGCGTGACGAAGTCTTCCAACCGCTCGAACGGCCGGTCGCCGGTGCGCTCGAACACCTCGCGCAGGATGGCGTCCGGGGGGTTCGCGCGGTTGGCCAGCACCACGTTCGCGGTGCTCTGTCGCCGCCGGTCGTCGTAGGCGCGCAGGGCCGCGACCGGGTCGTCCGGCTGGGCCGCGAGACAGTCGGCGATGGCCCGCGCGTCCAGGATCGCCTGGCCGGCCCCGTTGGAGCCGCGCGGCACCATCGGGTGCGCCGCGTCACCGAGCAGGGTCAGCCGCCCGTGGCTCCACCTCGGCAGCGGGTCCTGGTCGACCATCGGGTACTCGAGCACGGTCTCGGTCGCGGCGAGCAGGGCCGGCACGTCGAGCCAGTCGAACGTCCAGTCGGCGTAGTGCGGCAGGAAGTCCGCCAACCGGCCCGGCGCGGTCCAGTCCCGGCCGGCCCGCTGGGGCGTCTCGACCTCCGCAACCCAGTTGACCAGCTGGTTTCGCAGCCCATCGACGTGGTGTCGGATCGGGTACACGACGAGCTTGCCGCCTGCCAGCCAGCCGGCCCGCACCATGCTGGCGCCGCTGAGGAACGACGGCCACACCGAGACACCCCGCCACATCGTGACCCCGGAGTAGCGGGGCGCTCCTTCGCCGGGGAACAGCTGGGCCCGCACGGCGGAGTGGATCCCGTCGGCGGCGATCACGACGCCGGCGGCGAAGGACACCGTCGAGCCGTCCGGCCGTTCGGCGAGTGTGGTCGTGCCCCGCTCGTCCTGATCCACCCGGACGACCCGGTGGCCGGTCGCCACCGCGTCCGGGCCGAGCCGGTCGTGCACCGCGTCCAGCAGCACGCGGTGCAGGTCGGCGCGGTGGATCGAGTACTGGGGGTCGGCGTAGCCGGCGAACCGACCGGCCGGTTCGCGGTAGACGAGCTGGCCGAAGCGGTTGAAGAAGGCCGACTCGCGGGTCAGCACGCCGTGCTCGGACAGCGCCACCTCGAGGCTCAGCTCACCGAGCTGCCGCGAGGCGTGCGGCAGGATGTTGATCCCCACGCCGACCGGGGCGAACCGCTCGACGGCCTCCAGGACCCGGCAGGACAGCCCGGCCCGGTGCAGCGCCAGCGCGGTGGTGAGCCCGCCGATGCCCGCCCCGACCACCAGAACCGGCGTGTCGCGGGCGATCACCGCCGGCCTCGCGGCGGTCCGGCCGGGGTGGGGGTGCGGGTGCTGCGCATCGGCGGCAGGCCTTTCCGGGGGTGGGCTCGCCCGGGCGTTGGCCAGGGGAACGGGACGCTGGATCCGCGGCCAGGTTCCCCGGTGGGGAAAACTTCGTAAAGTTGGCGACCATGGATTCCGCGGGCGAGAAAGTTCCTCCCTACGCGCTGGCGTCGGTCGACAACGCGCTGCGCCTGCTGCTGCTCCTGCAGGAGCGCGAGGAGATCCGGCTGTCGGAGGCGGCGGCGGGGCTCGGCGTGGCCAACTCCACGGCGCACCGGCTGCTCGCCACGCTGGGCCACCGGGGCTTCGTCGTGCAGGAGCGGTCCCGGGTGTACCGGCGGGGCCCCGCACTCCTCGCCCGCCGGCGGACCTGGGGCCAGCGCGCGCTGCAGACCGCGCACACCCAGCTGGCCCGGCTGAGCGCGCAGACCCGGGAGACGACGCACCTCGTCGTCCTGGAGGGCAACGGCACCCGGTTCCTGGACTGTGTGGAGAGCCCGCAGGTGCTGCGGGTCGGGTCCCGGACCGGCATGTTGTTGCCGGCGCACACCAACTCCGGCGGCAAGGCGCTGCTCGCCCGGCTGCCGGACGCGGAGCTCAGGGCGCTGTACCCGCGCGGGTTGCCGCTCGGCCGCGAAGGCCGCACGACAGACCTGGACGCGCTGCGCCGGATCCTTACCGCCACCCGCCGCCGGGGCTACGGGACCAACACCAACGAGAGCGAGCGCGGCGTGAGCGCGGCGGGCCGGCACCTGTGCGGCCCCGACGGCGCCGTGATCGGGGCGCTCGTCGTCGCGGCGCCCAGCGCCCGGTGTCCCCGGCAGCGGCTGGCCGAGCTCGCCGACCACCTGCTGGAGGCCGTGCGCCACCTCGAAGCGGACCTCGAAGCGGACCTCCGCGCCGACGGCTGAGCCGGCCGCTGAGCCGGGCCGCGTTTCCGCGGGGCGGAATGCGCCGGCAACACGTTCTGTCCGACGGCGCCTCGGCCTACCTTCCCGGTACGCGGCGCGGGCGGGCGCCCGCACCGGGGAGGTGTGACATGTCGACGGTGCGGTCGGTGGTCGACGTCCGGGAGGAGCTGGCGAGCGCCCCGATGGGTCGCTTCCACTGGGGTGTCGTGTTCATGGTCCTACTCGCCACCGCGTTCGACGGGCTGGACACGTTCAGCCCGGCCTACGTGATCAGGTTCGTCGCCGAGCCGTGGCACCTGTCGCACGCCGAGGCCGGCCTGCTGGTCTCGGCGGGGCTGATCGGGTTCGGCATCGGGTCGCTGGGGCACGGCGTGGTCGCCGACCGGTTCGGCCGCAAGCCGACCCTCATCGCCGGCCTGCTGATCAGCGGAGTGTTCAGCCTGGCTACGGCCCTGTACGCGGACTCGTTCGCCAGCTTCGTCACGCTGCGGGTGCTGACCGGCCTCGGCCTCGGCGTGCTGCTGCCGCTCGGCACGGCCTACTGCAGCGAGCTGATGCCGGCCGGCGTGCGCAACCGGATGGCGAGCCTCGGCGGCACCGGGTTCGGCGTCGGCGGCGTGCTCGCGGCCGTCGTCGGCATCGCGTTCACCCGCTCGCAGGGCTGGCAGATCCTCTACTACCTCGGCGGGCTCGGCACCCTGCTCGGCGTCGCGTACGTGTGGCTGTTGCCCGAGTCGCCCGAGTACCTTGTGGCGCACGGCCGCGCCGACCGGGCCGCCGGGCTGCTCGCCCGGATCAACCCCCGGCGGGCGGAGGTCTACCGTGCGGCCACGCTGACCTGCGGCCGGCTGTACCGGGCGCGGGACTGGCGGCTCCCGCTGACCGCCGAGTACCGGGCCCGCACCGGGGCGCTGTGGGCGACCGCGTTCCTGCTGCTGTTCTGCATCTTCGGGCTGGCCGGCTGGACGCCGTCGCTGATGATCGACCGTGGCTCGAGCTTCGCGACCGGGTTCAGCTTCGGCGCGATCCTGCAGGCCATGGCGGTGGTCGGCGCGCTTGCCGGCGGAGTCGTCGCGGACCGGCTGCTCGGCGGGCGCCGCGCCCTGATGCTGTGGTGCGGCGTCGGCGCGGTGGCCGCGTTGCTGCTCGCCGCGGTCACCAGCGTCGCGGTCGACCTGGTGGCCGTCGGCGCGGCGGGGTTCTGCATCCTCGGCGGCCAGTTCATGCTCAACAACGTCTGCGCGGCGAGCTACCCGGTGCAGGCCCGCGCCACCGGGACCGGCTTCATGCTCGGGGTCGGCCGGATCGGCGGCATCCTCGGCCCGTACATCGGCGGCTGGCTGCTGGGCGCACTCGGCGGCACCAGCGTGCTGTTCTACACCGTGGCGGTGGCCGCCGCGCTGGCCGTGCTCACCGCCTCGTTCGTGTCCAGCGGTGGAGAGCTCTGAGGTTCGGGCCGGGGCCGACGTCGCCCGCGACGGGCGGATCAACGGGCTGTCAATGGCTCAGCTACGCCAGGGTGGCATACCTGTGCGCATGGGCAATGTCGACGAGCTGCTCGACGGGGCGGTGAGCTCCGGGCAGGTGAGCGGCGCGGTCGGGATAGCGACCGTGCAGGGCTGCCCGTCGTACCTGGGCGCCTTCGGCCTACGCGCGTCGGCGAGCTGGGGACGGATGTCCGGGGATACCCTGTTCCAGGCCGACGGGCTGTTGCGGCCGGTGCTCGCGGTCGCCGCGCTGCAGCTGGTGGACTCGTGCGTGGTCGGCCTCGACCAGCCGTTGCGCACCGTCATCCCGGGCCTGGCCGCGCCGCGCGTGCTGACCGGCTTCACCTCGGAGGGCACGCCGCTGCTGCGCCCGGCGCGCGGTGAGATCACCCTGCGCCGGGTGCTCAGCCACACCGCCGGCCTGGCCGACGGGTCCTGGTGGCGCGCCTCGGCAGACCTGTTCACGCCGCACGGAACCCTCCCGGCCGGGGCGCCCGGGCTCGCGCTGTTGGCCGACCCGGGCACGCGGTGGCTGCATTACTCGGACGTCGACCTGGTCCGGCTGGTGATCGAGCGGCTGTCCGGCATGACCGTGGTGGAGTACCTCGAGGACGAGATCTTCCGTGAGCTCGGGATGGTGGACACCGGGTTCGACAGCGGGCAACGTTCGCGGCCCTGGGGGCGGCCCGAGGCGGCCGGCGTCGGTGGTTTCTGCACCACGCCGAGGGACTACCTCGAGTTCGTCGAGGCGGTGCTCTTCCAGGACCAGTCGGTGCTCAGTCCGGAGTCCTTTGCGCTGCTGTGCACGAACCAGATCGGCGCACTGACCGTGCCCGCGACGGTCAGCCTGACGCAGGCGCGGACCCCGGCGGACCTCAACTTCTATCCCGAGATCCGACTGCGCTCGACCATGACCGGCAAGTGGAGCCTGGGGTTCCTGGTGAACCTCGACGGCGTGCCGGGCGGTCCCGAGGCGGGCACCCTCACCTGCGCCGGCGACGCCAACACCTACTGCTGGGTGGACCCCGCCGCGGGGGTCGCCGGGCTGCTGTTCACCCAGGCCCGGCCGGGACGGTCGGAGGCCTCCGAGGTGCTGTTCGCCAGGTTCCAGCGGGCGGTCTACGCGAATCGGCGAACCCACCGGGAGGGGGATGCCGACGGCACGACCGACGACTGGCCCAGCGATACGCTGCCCAACTGAGCGGGGCGATCTCGAGGGGGACTTGATGGTGGACGTAGCCGGCGGCGGTGTCGAGGCGCTGGAGTTCGACCCGGATGCGCTGCGGGAGCGCTACCGCGCGGAGCGGGACCGCCGGCTGCGCGGCGATGGGAACGACCAGTACCGCGACCCGGCGGGCACGCTCGCGCGCTACCTCGACGACCCCCACGCCGACCCAAGCTTCAGTCGCCCACCGCTCACCGACCAGGTCGACGTGGTCGTGATCGGCGGCGGGTTCGGCGGGCTGCTGGTGGCGGCGCGGCTGCGCGAGGCGGGTATCGAGGACATCCGGGTGGTGGAGAAGGCCGCGGACTTCGGCGGCACCTGGTACTGGAACCGCTACCCGGGCGCGGCCTGCGACATCGAGTCCTACATCTACCTGCCGCTGCTGGAGGAGACCGGCTACATCCCGTCGGAGAAGTATGCGACCGGCGAGGAGATCCGCGGCTACGCGCGGCGGATCGCCGAACACTTCGACCTGTACCGCAACGCGTGCTTCCAGACCGAGGTCACCGAGCTGCACTGGGACGGCGCGGCCGGCCACTGGGTCGTGTCGACCAGCCGGGGCGACCGGATGCGGGCCCGTTTCGTGATCACCGCCGGCGGCCCGCTGCACCGGCCGAAGCTGCCGGGCATCGAGGGCATCGAGACCTTCCGGGGACACAGCTTCCACACCAGCCGCTGGGACTACGGGTACACCGGCGCCGCGGCGGATGGGCTGCCCGGGCTCGCAGGCAAGCGCGTCGGGATCATCGGCACGGGCGCGACGGCGGTGCAGTGCGTACCGCATCTGGGCGCCTCGGCCGAGCGGTTGTTCGTCTTCCAGCGCACCCCGTCCTCGATCGACGTGCGGGGCAACCGGCCGACCGACCCTGACTGGTCGACCACTCTGCTCCCCGGCTGGCAGCAGCACCGGATGGACAACTTCAACGCGCTGGTGAACGGCCGCTTCGTCGACGAGGACCTGGTCAACGACGCCTGGACCGACATCCTGCGCAACCTCGTCGTGATGCGGGCACGCGCCGGCCGCAGCGGGGACGCGGGCGCGGCGGAGCTCGTCCAGCTGGCCGACTTCCAGAAGATGGAGCAGATCCGGGCCCGGGTCGACGCGGTGGTGCGCGACCCGGCGACGGCCGAGGCGCTCAAGCCGTACTACAACCAGTTCTGCAAGCGTCCCTGCTTCCACGACAGCTACCTGGACACGTTCAACCTGCCGGGCGTGCAGCTCGTCGACACCAACGGCCGAGGCGTGCAGCGGATCGACGAGCAGGGCGTGGTGGTCGCCGGCGAGCGCTACGAGGTCGACTGCCTGATCTACGCGACCGGGTTCGAGATCGGCACCGACCTGACCCACCAGGCCGGTTTCGACGTCTACGGCCGGGACGGTCAGTCGCTGCGGGAGAAATGGCGCGACGGGCCGATGACGTTCCACGGGTTCACCAGCCACGGCTTCCCGAACTACTTCATCGTCAGCATCACGCAGTCCGGGCTCACCCCCAACTTCGTGCACATGCTGGCCGACCAGGCACGGCATCTGGCCTACATCCTCACCGAATGCGCCGCCAGGGGCGCGGACACCGTCGAGGCCACCGAGGACGCCGAATCGGCCTGGACCGACACCATCGTCGAGCTCGCCGAACTGCGCCGGGCCTTTCTCGAGGAATGCACACCCGGCTACTACAACAATGAGGGTCAGCTCTCCCGACAGGCGGCCCTGGCCGGCTCCTACGGCAAGGGCCCCATCGCCTTTATCAGGGTGCTGGAGCAGTGGCGCGCGGAAGGCTCGCTGGCCGGCCTGAAGCTCGGCTAGCCGACCCGGGCGGTCGCTCGCCGGAACGTCGGGTCCGTGCCGGCGGCCGAGAGCGACATCTGTCGCGTGCTGGCCCGGGTCCCGGGCATCGACCCGGGGCGCGCGCTGGATCCGGTGCCCGTCGATGATCCGCGCATCTCCTCGGCAATGAACTTCGGCATTAAGTTATTGAACTTTGGCATAACGGTATTGAATTTCGGCATAAAGGTCTGGTGGACCGAAATGCCTTGTTCCTATCAACTTCTGCGACAATTTCAATTCATGGGCATGATCGATGGGATGAATCGGGGGCAGTTCGGGATCTGGACGCCCGAGTTCGAGGCCCAGCAGGCGAGCATGACGCGCGAGTCCGTCCAGGAGCTCGACGGGCTCGGCTGGCAGGCGGTGTGGATCCCCGAGTGGGACGGCGGCCGGGAGGCGCTGGCGCACGCCGGCTTCCTGCTGTCCTGTACCGAGCACATCACCGTCGTCAACGGCATCGCGCGGATCTGGTCCCGCGCGGCACGGTCGACGCAGGGCGGGGCGGCGCTGCTCGCGGATGCCTACCCGGGTCGCCACCTGCTCGGCCTCGGCTTCGGGGCTGAGCGCCCCGGGACCAAACCGCTGCCGGCCATGCGCGAGTACCTGGATGAGATGGACGCCATGGCGAGCGCCGATTTTCTGCCGCGGGCGCCCGTGCGACGCCTGCTGGCTGCGTACGGACCGAAGATGCTCGAGATGGCTCGCGACCGGGCCGAAGGTGCGCACACCTATCTCGTGCCGGTGCGGCACACGGCGCAGACGCGGCAGGTGCTGGGCGATGGCCCGTTCCTCGGTGTGGAGCACGGGGTGCTGTTCGAGAGCGACCCGGAGAAGGCGCGCTCGATCGCGCGCGAGCATCTGCACATGTACTTCACGTCGAAGTACAACATCGACAAGTTCCTTCGCCTCGGCTACACCGAAGCGGACATCGACGGTGGCCGCGGCAGCGACCGACTCGTCGACGACCTCGTCGTCTGGGGCGACATCGATACGATCGTCCGCAAGCTACACGGCCAACTCGATGCGGGAGCCGACCACGTCGCTGTCCAGGTGCTGGGCGTCGAACCCGGGACGTCGGCCATGCCGCACTGGCGCCAGCTGGCCGAGGCGCTGCTGCCCCAGCGAGCCACCGCGTGAGCGGACGGCGTTCTGTCCACACCCGCGGTCAACCGGGGTGCGTGCGGTAGGCCGCCGCCAGGGTGCGCAGCTTGAGGCCGAGGTGCAGGGTCAGCCGGTCATCGCCCCGGTCCAGCCGGCACCCGGTGTGCAGCTCGATGCGCTTGAGCCGGTGGTAGAGGGTGGCCCGGTGTACGTGCAGCAGCTCGGCGGTGCGCCGCACGTCGCCGGCGAGCTCCAGGAACGTCTCCAGCGTCGCCACCAGGACGCCGTGGCTGTCCTGGCGGTCCAGAGCGGCCAGCGCCGGCACCCGGGCGGCCAGCAGCAGGTCGTCGACGGGCAGCTTCAGCAGCACCTCGTACGGGCCGAGCTCGCCCCACCGCGCGACGTCACCCAGCGCCGGCACGAGCAGCGAAGCGCGGGAGGCCAGCCCGGCCTGGCGGTAGGACTCCACCACGAGCCCCAGGCTGTCCACGGGCGCGCCGACGCCGACCACGACGCGACCCCGGTCCCGGCCGAGCGCGTGGAACCGGGCGGTGATCCGCTCGCCGATGGCGTCCAGCAGCCGGCGCGGCGGTGGCTCCCGCGTGGCCAGCAGCACCCAGGCCCTGGACCGGTTCGCCACTACCAGCGGGACGTCGTCGGAGGCGGCGCGCAGGCCCTGCTCGACGGCGGCCTCCAGGGCGACGGCCGCCGCGGCGTCGTTCGCATCCTCCCCACCACGGCGCACGTCGAGCACCTGGAAGCACACCGGGTGCTCGGGCAGCAACTGCTCGGCGCGCAGGTC
>Ga0137415_10001076_pt1 | contig 26896 bp, 25 predicted proteins | sample CZODoug3_1_1_16f_FD_183082 | JGI IMG/M metagenome (GOLD analysis project Ga0137415, IMG submission 183082) | Vadose zone soil fungal communities from Angelo Coast Range Reserve, California, USA - CZODoug3_1_1_16fungal (Hybrid Assembly) | ecosystem: Environmental > Terrestrial > Soil > Vadose...
TCTTCGAAGCTTGCCAGAGATTCAGCATAGGGAGCTTGCAGGACACCGCGCTCGGTGATGATGGCAGTCACGTATTTTGCCGGGGTTACGTCGAAGGCTGGATTTTCTATGCCTGCTCCGTGTGGGGTGAGCTGTTTCCCGGCATGATGGGTGACCTCGATAGCGGCTCGTTGCTCGATCGGAATCGCGTCGCCGGCGAGGGTTTCAAGGTCGATAGTGGACCAGGGGGCGGCTACATAAAACGGGATTCCGTGTTCCTTGGCGAGGATGGCTACGCCATAGGTCCCAATTTTGTTGGCTACGTCGCCGTTGGCGGCGATACGGTCGGCTCCGACAATGACGGCCTGGATTTTGCCCTGGCGCATGAGACTGGCGGCCATGTTGTCGCATAGGACGGTGGTAGGGATACTGTCCTGTAAAAGCTCCCAGGCAGTAAGGCGGGCTCCCTGCAGGTACGGGCGGGTCTCGTCCGCGTATACCTGGATACTGTGGCCGCGCTCGACTGCGGCGCGGATGACGCCGAGAGCTGTTCCATAACCACAGGTAGCTAACGCTCCGGCATTGCAGTGGGTGAGGACGCCTCCGGACTGAGGTAGCAGGTGCGCTCCATTGGCTCCCATGGTGCGGCAGGCGGCGATGTCCTCGTCATACATGAGGTGTGCTTCTTCAATAAGCGCGGCGCGGATGCCGTCGATAGTAATGTTTGGCTGTGCGGCCAGGATCGCATATCGTTCGCGCATGCGGGCGATGGCCCAGAACAGATTGACGGCCGTGGGGCGCGTAGCGGCCAGTACACGGCACATTTCCTCAAAGTCCTGGGTCAGTTCGGGCACTGAGGCGGCGCGGCTCTGCCTCACGCCGAGGGCGATACCAAAGGCAGCCGAGACGCCGATGGCTGGTGCTCCGCGAACAACCATGGTGGTGATGACATCAGCCACCTGCTGATAACTGGTTGCTAATACATAGACTTCTTCCAGCGGAAGCCGGGTTTGGTCGATGAAGCGGACGCCCGCTTCGGTCCATTCAAGCGTAGGAATCATTCTGTCGATAGTGTAAATGTTTGGGACCAGGATTGCAGATTTGGCGAGTGCTGGCGAGTCACGGGTTAAGGCAGATATTTTTAGTATTCATTCAGTACTAAAAATAGATAAACAGTTACTATTTGATCCAGATCATTTCACAGATGATCGCGTCTAAGTTTATAAAATATTGTCTGATCTCTCTTCTGCTTTAACCGTAGAATTCTCAATATTTTTGTGATAGTAGTGGTTTATAAATGTAACGAAGGTAATTACGATTCCCTGCAAAGGTAACCTCTAGGGTAACTTCCCTAAGCAGGTAGTGATGCACGGGCCAGAACGCTTAAGAGGGAATGTAGATGAGCAAGAAAAAACGCCGCTGTCCCAATTGCGAAGAGGTGGAATTGACGCGAGTATCGCGGCACGGATTTTTACAGGAGCGCGTATATCCCAAATTTGGGCTTTATCCCTGGGAGTGCGCTTTGTGCCGCAATACATTTCTGGTGAAGAGCCGCGGGCGCAGCTATCGAAGCGCTAAACCCGATAGCGGGACTCATTCTTAAACATGAGAGAAGCGCCGCTTGTGATGAAAGCGGCGCTTCCTATGTCCAAATAAAAGCTAGACTTTGTTGATCTGCTAGTTTCCCTCTAAATTAACGCCAGCGACCTGGAACCCATATATAGCCTCTTGGGCGGGAATCCCAGTGTCCGGGAACCCATTCCGCGCGTGGGCGCGGCGGAACAACCCAGCGGCCTGGAGCCCAGATATAACGATGGCCATCCCAACGGTGATAACCGGCTATCCATGCGTAACCCCGGCCCGGAGCCGGAATCGGGCGCTCAACGACCGGTGGCGGAGGTCCAACGCGAACGTAGACTTGAGCATATGCAGCGCCTGCGCTGAGCAATAAACCAGCTACAGCCGTGAGTAGAATTTTTTTCATAAAGTGTGAAGCTCCTTTGCGATATCAAGACAGAGAATGCGTTTCGCGGATGTTCCAGCTAGCCGCATTGTTTAGCACATCAGAATGAACACAATGTTTACTTTGGGGTTGCGCTGGCAGACAGGAAAAATCGGCTTGTCATGCAGACGTCTTGATGTTGGATGATGGGCTCCGGGGGTGTTCTCGGAAATCTGGCAACTCTGGTTTACCGTTATCCATGTATGAGTGATGTAAAGCGGACAAGTGGTTGGGTAGGCTGGTCGAGTTTTATTTTTGCAGCGCTACAGGCAATATGCACAGCAGTAGTAGCCATCAGCGGCATTCGCGTATTGATTGGGCTGGGTGCACTAGCGGCTGCAGCAGGAACGAATGCTCCGGCGCGCGGTTTTCATCAGGATGCGATCCGGATTCCCATGATGCTGCTGGCGCTGGCCGGCGTGCTTCTCAACATGTTTGCGCTCTGGCGGGCGCGAACGTTGCAAAACAAACCTTCGGCACAATGGCGTGTACAACCGTTGACAGCAAAACAGAAACGCTCGGAGCGATTGCAGATTGCGCTGGCCGTAGTGACATTGCTGTTGCTTGCATCGGAGTGGTGGACGCATGCGAGGATTCACCATCCGCCGCATTGAGCATCAGGACGTTCCCAGCGATTCAGGCGACTCCATGGCAAGGATCTGATCCAGCCGGGCATGCAGGCGCTTGCTGTAGTCCACGGGAAGCTCGAAGACTCGATCATCGGCCATCAGGATGATGACGTTGCGCGTGGAATCGAGCACGGCGGAGCAGATTTCGCAGCCTGCGAGATGGCGTTCGACATCGGCGCGGACCTCCGGCGAGAGCGTGCCGTCGATGTAGTCGGAGATGTGGTTCCATACATGCTTGCAATCTAGAACCATGGCCACCTCCTGAAAATACGATGCCTGCGTGCAGGTTTTGTTTCAAGCAGTAAAAGCGGCGCCAGTTTCTTTTGTAACAGCAAACGGGCGCGGTGCAGGCGCACCTTGACGAGCGATAGCGATATGCCCAACGCTTCGGCGGTTTCGTTGACGCTCAACTCCTCCACGTCGCGAAGGAGCACGACTTGGCGAAAGGTATCCGGTAGTTCGGCTACGGCCTCGTGGATGAGGGTTTTGATCTCTTGCCGTTCAAGCATTTCAAGCGGGACTTCGCGCCAGTCGGTGAGTGCCGCCGGAGTGAAATCACCGCTTTCGGAGCTTTGATCGTCGAGCGAGTCGATAGCCGCCTGTTGTGTTTTTCGCAGCCGTCCCCTGGCTTCATTGAGCGTAATGGCAATGAGCCAGGTGCTGAATTTGGCTTCGCCACGAAAGCTGGCGAGCTTGCGATAGGCGCGCAATACGGCTTCCTGCACTGCGTCTTCCGCCTCGGCTTCATTTTTGAGGAGAGATAGAGCAGTCAGATAGAGCTGGCGTTCGTAGGGACGGATGAGGTCGTGGAATTTTTCGCGGTCACCGGCGAGGATGGCGGCAATGAGAGCGGATTCTCGCTCGCTTGTTGCCGGACTTGCGGTCGCGCTGGTCATTCTTTGCGTCAGCTTCTGCGCCGCCTGGTCAAAGCATAGTCGACGGAGAAGAAACCTGCTCCAAAGATAAGACAGATAATCGCGGCAAAGAGGAATGTAAATGGATCGGCAGCATAGAATTTGCCCGGATTGCCCAAGATCGAGCTCAAGGCTTCGCGATCTGCCGTGAGATAAGCAGCAAACATATTAAGCGCGAGCAGAAGGCTGATAATGCGCGTACCCAGCCCGGCAATGAGTAGAATGCCGCCGAAGAATTCGAGTGACGCGATGCAGGGGGCGATTACTCCTGAAGCGGGTATGTTGAGGCTGGCAAAGAAGTCGCGCAGATGACCGAGGTTGTGCAGTTTACCCCAACCGGTCTGGGAGAATTGCCATCCCCAGTAGAGGCGAACGAGCAACAGAAATGGAGATCGCAAGGAGTCGACAGCGCTCAGGAAGCGGCAGTACCAGCAGTTGAATCGATTTGAGATAGTCGCTGTTGCAGTAGAAGCGGTCATATGGTGTTTTGTCTCTCAGATTGCGTGAACCAGCCGAGCATGGACCAGTTGGCGAAGGCTTCCTGTAGCAGCTTACCCTGCTGTTCTTCCGGCAGATTGCTGCCGTGAAGCGCCGCTTCTATGGCCTCACCAAGTGTCGCTCCTGAAACAAGCGATTGCAAGAGAAGGTAGTCTTCATGCTTCAGGCGTTTGTAATAGACGGAATTTTCCATCCGGTGAATTGCCAGGAAGATTTGTTCCGGCGAAAGCGTCGCGACATGACGCACATGTTTTGTTTTGCGCGTTGCGCTGGCGTTATTGCTCGAGGCATCGTTACTGCCGCTCTCACTGCGGACTGCAATCAGCAGGTCATCAACAGGGTAGCTGAGTTCGAGCAGGCGCAGATAGGGTTGAAGCGTGAGGCGCGAATGCTCGTCCATGCTGGCGAGATCGTCGGGATCTAAAAGAGGATCGGCCGCAGAATCAAAGGCTTCGATGTGCGCCCACTCTATGCGGATCATGTCTAATGCGAGAGTTTTGTGTGGCTCGATATAGTTGGGATGTTCGTTGAGCCACTGTTCCAGGCGCGATCCCAGATTGCGAAGCGTAAAAGATGTTGAAGGGCACTCGGTGAGGTAGTCACGCATGAGTGTTTCAAACTTCTGACGGCCAAGGATGGCTTTGAGTCCTGGGAAGTCTTCTTCAAACGATGTATAGAGACGGAACCAGTACTGCCGGTTGTAGATCTCCAGCCGCTCGAAAGAGGAGAGGCGGTCGTTGGGCTTGATGAATGCTTCGGCTTCCTTTTGATTGGACGCGCCATCGCGTCGTCGTTGTGGCATGGTTTCGGTTTTCGTTAGCGGGTGCATGACGGCGCGAGCCATGCGACGCTGAAGTTCCATCAGTTCGCTCATCGCGTAGCCTCCTCCAGCGCGGGTTCGTGCTTTTCAGCAGTTTTGGCTGCTGTCTGCAGAAACTGATTCGCCTTGAGCGCTTCGTCGTGAACTTCTTCAAAAGACGGGATGTTGTCGTCCCATTCGAGCAGTGTTGCCGTAGGGCCGCAGCGCTCGATGGCGCGAGCATAGAGCTTCCAGACATCTGGGAGAACGGGGTGATCGTGCGTGTCGAGGATATACTTCTCGAACTTTGAATGGCCGGCGATGTGGATCTGTGCTACACGGTCGGCTGGTACGAAATTGACGTAGGTGAGCGGATCGAAGCTGTGATTCTGCGAGGAGACGTAAATGTTATTTACATCTAATAAAATGCCGCAGTCGGCCTTCTCGACAACCTCGGTGAGAAACTCCCATTCCGTCATTTCCGAGACGTGGAACTCAGCGTAGCTTGAGACGTTTTCTACGACGACAGGGACTTCTGTGAAATCCTGCACCTGGCGAATTTTTTCTGCTGTCACTTTCACCGCTTCCCATGTGTAGGGCATCGGGAGCAGATCATGCGTGTAGCGGCCATCGACGGAGCCCCAGCAGAGATGATCGCTGAGCCAGGGAGTGTTGGTGCGGCGGGCGAGACGCTTGAGCCTGTTGAGATGTTCTCGATTGAGCGGCTCGGCAGAGCCGAAGTACATGGAGACGCCATGCTGGACGACTTTGTATTGTTCGAGAATCTGATCGAGGACTTCGAGCGGTCGCCCGCCATCGATCATGTAATTTTCCGAGATGATTTCGAACCAGTCGACGACGGGCTTTTTGCTCAGAATGTGCTGGTAGTGCGGGATACGCAGGCCGATTCCGACGCCGTACTCGGTGAAATTGTTGAAGCGGTTTGCAGGCACTTGGAACTCCGGTTGCTAGTTTGGTTGCAATGCGAAAGGGCTACGGAGTTCCCGCAGCCCCTTTGCAGAGCCATGCAATTAAGCAGATGGCGGCTTGGAGCCGTCAGTTGCGCAGCCACCCTTGCCCTTGCAGGTGTTCTTGCCTTTGCAGCCATTGTCGCTGGATTTGCAGCCGCCTTGTCCCTTGCAATCGTTTTTGCCTTTACAGGAGTGCTTGCTTTTGTCCTGGTCAAGCGAGGCTTTTGCGAACGACGCTTTGCCCGCCTTGACCACGCTGGTGGTGCTCGTGGACGAGGTAGCTGCCTGCATTGTGGCTGCACCGGAGAGCAAACCAGATACGGCTGCGGCTACCATCAGGGTCTTCATCGAGTGTTTCATGTTGTCATTCCTCCATGTGGGTCACAGGCCTAAGACCAGACGCTTTACGCGCCAGGCGGGAGGCCCGTCTACCGCATATGAGTGCGGCAGCGGGGATAAGGTTACAGCAAGCGGTCAAAGAATTTCTCATCTTGTTTGTAAAAGATTGTGAACCGCAGTTTGTAGTGAAAGCAAAGGCAAGCTATAAAAAAAGCACACTTATGCTGACACGACGTCGATTGCTGTACTCCACGGTTGCAGCCACTCCTGCCCTTGTTGGCGCGAGACTACTCTCCGCTCAGGAAAAGAATGCATCCAATGATCTGCCGCCTGCGATTGCTGCGCTCAGAAGCCGCAAACACGAGGCGAAGCCGATTTCTCTTCCCGAGCGGCAGGCCCGCTTTGAACGCGCACGCGCGCTGATGGCGGAAAATAAGCTGGATGCAATCTGCCTGATTGGCGGTACTTCGCTGGTCTACTTTACGGGGATTCGCTGGTGGAACAGCGAGCGGCTGTTTACTTTCGTGCTCCCACAAAAGGGTAGGCCGTTTTATGTATGTCCGGCGTTTGAAGTAGACCGGATGCGTGAGCAGCTTACGCAGACTCCCGGTGGCGCCGAATCGCGCATCTATGATTGGCAGGAAGATGACGATCCTTATGCGCGTGTGGCGCATGGGTTGCGCGATCTTGGATTGACGAATGGTCGCGTGGGGATGGAAGAGCGCGTGACATTCGTCTTCAGCGATGGCATTGCAAAGGCGCTTCCTTCGATGCAGATTGTGAGCGCTACTCCAGTGACGGCTGGTTGCCGGAGCGTGAAGAGCGCAGCTGAATTGGCTCTGATGCAGCTTGCCAATAATGTGACACTGGAGGTGTATGAGGCTGCGTGGAAATCGGTCCGGGTGGGGATCACGAATCGCGAATTTAGCGGATGGATCAGTAGTGCATATCAGCAAGTGGGGTTTCCGGGCGAAGCGAGTTGTCAGGTGGATGCGTACTCGGCGCTGCCACATGGCTCGATCCAGCCACAGGTGATTCGCGAGGGCAGTCTGGTACTGATTGACGATGGCTGTACGGTGGAGGGCTACCAGTCGGATATTTCGCGGACATTTGTAGTGGGCAAGGCCACGGACAAGATGAAACAGGTATTCGATATCGTCCATCGTGCGCAAAGCGCTGCGCTTGCTGCTGCGAAGCCCAGTATCGAATGCCAGGCTGTAGATGCAGCGGCTCGCAAAGTGATTACAGATGCAGGGTATGGTCCGGGCTACGCGCACTTTACGCATCGCGTAGGGCACGGCATTGGCATGGATGGTCACGAATGGCCGTATCTGGTGAAGGGAAGCACGACGCACTTGCAACGTGGGATGACTTTTTCCGATGAGCCTGGAATCTACATTCGCGGAGAGTTTGGTGTGCGGCTCGAAGATGATATGTACGTCACCGAGGACGGGGCGAAGTTGTTTACTCCGCAGAGTGCTTCGCTTGAGGAACCGTTTGCGAAATAAGCGCGAAAGCGACGATAGTGTTGCCGGTATGGTGTGTAGCTTGCTCGGCTTCGCCGTTGAGACTGGCTTCGAGTTCTTCACAATTGAGATGAAGCTCGCCTGCCTCGATCTCTTCTTTGCGGGCGCCGACAAAGCATAACTCGCAGATACCGATACCTTCTTCCGTACGGATGGGTGGACCGAAGACCCGGCAGGTCATTGGGCGTGCGCTGTAGAGATCGCATAAACCTGTCTGCGGATCGAGTACGGGGCAGGGCTCATCGTTCGCGAAGTCTTCGAATGCTTCGTTATCGGGATCGAGAATGCCCGTTTTCGCGTCACCGGGAAAATTGGGCGTTAGCCGAGAGACCGCTTCATGCGCTCGTTGTTGGACTGCCTGGGCGCGGGCTGGGTCAGTGCGTTCAAGCTCTGCAAGGCCTTGGCGAAGGCGCACAACATCAAGCTGACTGATGGCGAAGACACCGATACAGCATTGCGTGCAGCCGGGTTTGCAGAGCAGCCAGTGGCCGGAACGGCGCACAGCGTCGGCAGTCGCAGCATCGACGATCTGCACAAGCTGGCTGTCTGCTGCAGGGAGCATGCATTCAGGGTACAGGGTTCAGCGTCATAAGGTTGCCATAATGTTGGCAAGGTATTCTTCTTCCAATGGTTTTAACCGGATATTGCGGAGGAGGATTCGAGGGTTTGCGCTTGTCGAGCGCTCGCTTCTTATGCCTGTTCGTCGTGATGTTTGGTGTGCGTATTGCTGCTGCGCAGAATAACTATGAGATCCAGGTCTATGGATCGGATACGCTTGCGCCTAAAACGACGATGGTGGAGCTGCATAGCAACTTCACTGCGAAGGGTACGAAGCCTTTGCCAGGCTCCGTCTTCGATGAGAATGATCTATACCCGACAAACCATGCCCTGCACGAAACAATCGAGATTACTCACGGCATCAATAACTGGTCTGAGATTGGTTTCTACATCTTTACCAACTCGCGGAGTGGCCAAGGCGTTCAGTGGGTGGGGGATCACATCCGTCCGCGTGTGCGCGCTCCGGATAGCTGGCATTGGCCTGTAGGCGTGAGTCTCTCATTGGAATTTGGTTATCAGCGCCGCGTGTTTTCCACTGATAGCTGGACACTGGAGATTCGTCCGATAGTCGATAAGCAGATTGGACGCTGGTATCTGGTCTTCAATCCGACGCTGGGTCGATCGTTTCATGGGGCAAATGTATCGCAGGGAGTGACGTTTGGACCAAATGCAAAAGTCAGCTATGACTTCAACCGCTATATCTCCGGTGGGTTGGAATACTATGCGGACTATGGACGCTTCTTTGATCCTGACTCGCTGCATAATCAGCAACAACAGCTTTTTCCTGTCATTGACTTGAATGTGTCGCCGCAATGGGAGATCAACTTCGGGGCCGGCATTGGGCCAACCGCGGGTACGGATCATTTAATAGTGAAAGCAATCATCGGGCGGCGCTTCGACTGGACGCATCACCGGGCAGGCAGCTCGAGTAGCATGCAATAGAGCATTTCTCCTTTAGATGTATCCAGAAAGTGGATGATTACGTGGCCGTTCCGTCAAAGAACGGCCACACCGAGGAAATGCCGGATAGTTCGCAATAAAAGGAGAAATGCTCTAAATGATGAATCGGCGCGAATTTCTGACTGTTTCTGGACTGAGCATTGCCGGCGCTGCTTTGGCTCGCGCTCAAACAGTAGCTGACTATAAGCTGGAGATTGCGCCGTTGAATCTGGAGATTGCTCCGGGCAAGGTGATCCACACCGTTGCTTACAACGGGCGCGTGCCGGGTCCGCTGATTCGCTGGCCCGAAGGGAAGCCGATCACGATTGATGTAACCAATCGCACGAAGATGCCGGAAATCGTTCACTGGCATGGCATGTGGATTCCATCGGAGCAAGATGGCTCGATGGAAGAAGGCTCGCCGATGATTCCGCCGGGCGGGGAGCTTCGCTATACATTTACGCCGCAGCCCGTGGGCATGCGCTGGTATCACACGCATACGTTTGCAGGGCACGATTTGAAGCGTGGGCTCTACAGCGGTCAGTTTGGTTGCTTCTATGTAGAACCAAAGGATGACCGCGGCGCTTATGACCAGGAAGTATTTCTCGCGCTGCATGATTGGAACGCGTACATGGGTGGTGGCGGAGACTCGTCGATGGATGCGCTGTACGATTATGCGACTATCAACGACCGCATGTTCGGACATGGAGAACCTATCAAGGTAAAACAAGGCCAGCGCATTCTCTTTCATCTGGTAAATGCAAGCGCCACTGTTACACATTGGCTTGCTCTTGCCGGACACTCGATGACGGTGGTAGCGATGGATGGCAACGCTGTTCCGAGGTCTGCAAAGACGCAGGCGGTGCGGTTGGCTCCGGCGGAGCGCATGGATGTTGTCGTGGAGATGGATCATCCGGGCGTGTGGATGTTGGGAGAGACGAGGGCGGATATCCGCAAGGCTGGCATGGGTGTCGTTGTGGAGTATGCGGGTGCTACGGGTGCTACGCAATGGATGCAGCCACCGGAAACGGATTGGGATTATCGTGTGTTTGCAAGTGATGCAGCGCCGGGTGAGCCAGGTGAACGGATTCCGCTACTGTTTGAGTCGAAGTTTCGTGGGCACGGCGAGTTCGATTACTGGACGATCAATGGGAAGTCGTATCCGAAGACGGATGAGATTCGCTTGCAGCAGGGCAAGCGTTATCGTTTGGTGATGACGAACAAGAGTATGGACGATCATCCGGTGCATCTGCATCGGCACACATTTGAAGTGACTAGCCTGGATGGAAAGCCGCTCTCTGGTCTGCATAAGGATGTGATTGTGGTGAAGGCGAATAGCTCTGCGGAGGTGGATTTTACGGCTACGAATCCCGGAGCGACGTTATTTCACTGTCATCAACAGACGCATATGGATTTTGGTTTTATGATGCTCTTTCGTTATGTCTGAATCGATCAAGATTGGTCCTGAAGATCGCGTGTTCGTGCTGACGGGTGCGGGCGTGAGCGCTGAGAGTGGCATTCCTACGTTCCGCGATAACGGCGGGCTGTGGCATGGGTATCGCGTGGAGGAAGTGGCGACTCCCGAGGCGTGGGCTGAAGATGCGGCGCGGGTCTGGAACTTCTACAGCATGCGGAGGAGGGATGCTCGCGCGGCTGCTCCGAATGCTGCGCATCATGCGCTGGCGGAGTTGGAGCGTATGCTTGGTGACCGGTTCTTTTTATGTACACAAAATGTGGATGATTTGCATGAACGCGCTGGGTCGCAGCGCGTTCTGCATATGCACGGAGAGTTGTTTCGCTCGCGCTGCGAATTCGAGTGTGGGCGTGGGGATTTTCCCGATGACAGGCTCTGCGAGAATGCGGATGCGATTGCGCGCTGTGGATGCGGTGGCAGGATTCGTCCGCATATTGTGTGGTTCGGCGAGATGCCGCTGGAGATGGATCGGATTAGCGATGAGATAAACCGCTGCACAGTGATGCTGGTGGTAGGGACTTCAGGAGCGGTATATCCGGCGGCTAACTTTGTGAACTGGGCTGGGCGACGGCATGCTCGGACTTACTATGTCGGCCCGGAAGAGCCTTTGAATGCTGCTGCGTTTTCGCGGGTTGTGCTGGGTAAGGCTGGAGAGGTTTTGCCCGGATTGTTTGTAGTTGGTGGTTAATTTGAGAAATGCGAGTGGTCTTCGACCACTATGGCCCACACTTCGCCTTGCGAAGTATGGGGCACCCAGCTCTATCGTCAGTTATCGGATAATTTGCCAAGTCTTATCTTCGCGAAGTAGCTTATAGGGTTTTGTGAAATAGGAGGATGAGCGATGGCTGTCTCCGAGTTGCAGTATCAGTCTGGGTTTGGGAATGAGTTTGCTACTGAGTCCGTAGCGGGTGGGTTGCCGCGGGGGCAGAATGCTCCGCAGAAGCATCTGCTGGGTTTGTATACGGAGCAGATGAGTGGGACTTCGTTTACTTCTCCACGTGCGGTGAACCGGCGGACGTGGACGTATCGCATCCGGCCTTCGGTGACGCATAAGCCTTACGAAGAGATTCCCACGAAGCTGATACGCAGCGGGCCTTTTACCGAGGTGCCAACTCCGCCGAATCAAATGCGTTGGGACCCGGTTCCTATTCCTACTGAGAAAACAGACTTTGTGGATGGCATTGTTACGCTGGGTGGCAATGGCGATCCGTCGATGCAAACGGGCGTCGGCATTCATGTGTATGCGGCGAATGCGTCCATGAAAGATCGCTATTTCTACAATGCTGATGGCGAGATGCTGATTGTTCCGCAGGAGGGCGCGCTTACGTTGCACACGGAGCTTGGCGTTCTTGGCGTTGCTCCGGGTGAGATTGTTGTGATTCCGCGTGGATTGAAGATGCGCGTGAAGATAGACGGCAAAGTTGCGCGCGGTTATATTTGCGAGAATTATGGATTGCAGTTCCGGTTGCCGGAGCTCGGTGCGATTGGGGCGAATGGGCTTGCGAATGCGCGGGACTTTCTTGCTCCAGTGGCTGCGTATGAGGATCGCAGAGGGGATTTCAGGATCGTCAGTAAATTTCTTGGGCGCTTATGGTCCGCGGAGATCGACCATTCGCCGCTCGATGTTGTTGCGTGGCATGGTAACTACGCGCCTTACAAGTATGATCTGAAAAACTTCAACTGCATCAACTCGGTCAGCTTCGATCATCCCGATCCATCGATTTATACGGTGCTGACTTCGCCATCTGCGATTGCGGGTACGGCGAATGTGGACTTCGCGATCTTTCCACCGCGCTGGTTGGTGGCGGAGCACACCTTCCGGCCTCCGTGGTTTCACCGCAATATGATGAATGAATTCATGGGACTGATCTTTGGCCAGTATGACGCGAAGGCCGAGGGCTTTGTCCCTGGCGGGGCAAGCCTGCACAACTGCATGGCCGGACATGGTCCGGATGCGGAGACATGGGAGCGCGTCAGCAATGCCGAGTTGAAGCCGCAGTATCTGGACAATACGCTGGCATTCATGTTCGAGACACAGCTTTGTGTGCGTCCTACAAAGTTTGCGTTGGAGACGAAGATTCTGCAGCATGAGTACTACGAATGCTGGCAGGGGTTGAAGAAACATTTCAAGAATCCAGCTAAGAAGAAGGCGTGAGTCTGGATGCGTAAGCGAAGCTGGGTGAGTTCGGCGAACGATCCGCAAACGGGATTTCCTCTGGAGAATTTGCCGTTTGGCGTGTTTCGACGCGGCGATGGGCTGGCGTGTGTTGGCGTAGCGATTGGCGATCAGATTCTCGATTTGAATGCATGCGCGTGTAAAGGACTGCTGGGGGGATTGCCGCAATCGGTGCAGAGTGCATGCGAAATGGATTCTCTGAATGCGTTGATGGCTTTGGGTCGAGAGGCGTCTTCGTCGCTACGGGTACGCATCACAGAGTGTCTATCTAAAGATGAGCTTCGTCATCAGGTAGAGCCCTTACTGGTTGTACAGATGGATGCGGAGATGTTGCTGCCTGTAGAGATTGGCGACTACACGGATTTCTATGCTTCGATTTATCACGCTACGAATGTGGGCAAGTTATTTCGTCCGGAGAATGCGCTGCTGCCGAATTACAAGTATGTCCCTGTGGGTTATCACGGTCGCGCTTCGTCGATTGTGATCAGCGGTGCTGAAGTACGAAGGCCATGCGGTCAGACAAAGGCGGTTGATGCGATTGCGCCATCGTTTGGACCTACACGCATGCTTGACTACGAGCTTGAAGTTGGATGGTTTGTTGGTCAAGGCAATGCGCTGGGAGAGCCGATTCCTATTGTTGAGGCTGAGCAGCATATCTTCGGAATGTGTCTGCTGAATGACTGGTCGGCTCGGGATATGCAGGCCTGGGAATATCAGCCGCTTGGGCCTTTTCTCGCAAAGAGTTTTGCCACGACGATTTCGCCCTGGGTGGTAACGATGGATGCGTTAGAGCCGTTTCGCGTGCCTGCAGTTATTCGTTCACAAGGTGATCCACAGCCTCTGCCCTATCTCGATTCGCCGGAAGACAGGCGCACCGACGCCATCGATGTGCAACTTGAGGTTTGGCTTTCTACGGAGAAGATGCGTCGCGAGGGTGCGGCTCCAGTGCGATTGAGCGAGGGCAATCTGAAAGATTTGTATTGGACTCCAGCGCAGATGCTTACGCATCATGCGAGCAACGGTTGCAATCTACGCGCGGGAGATTTGATGGGGAGCGGGACGGTTTCCGGTGCTACTCCAGATTCGCTTGGATGTTTGCTGGAGATGACGCGACGTGGGGCAGAGCCATTGCGTCTTCCGAATGGCGAAGTGCGCTCATTCCTGGAAGATGGGGATGAGGTGATTCTGCGCGGATATTGCGAACGTGAAGGATTTGCGCGGATTGGGTTTGGTGAGTGCCGTGGGGTTGTGGCTAGGGGTGAGAGTTAAAGTCAAAAAAACCAGGTTAGCTTCGCGAACCTGGGGCACTCACAGCATTTAGGACTTCGACCACTTCTCTTACTGATCTTTCACTGGCTTCAAACCGTAAAAACTCGCGGCCTTCGACATCTCCCATTGGGATTTCAGTTTTGCGGAACTGCATGCCGCTCTGAACCGGTTCATCGAGAGCGATGTGCAGCTCGCTGGCGCGTGTCTTGCGGGCGATGTCGAGGATATTGTTAGGCCGGATACCGCAGCCAGGCATGACAATGATGCGGTCTTCGGCTTGTTGCACGAGCTTTGCTACTGTCTCCGCTCCGTCGACCACTGAAGATTTTCCGCCAGAAGTTAGGACTCGGGAGCAGCCGGCGATGATGATATCTTCGAGTGCGCGGAAGAGGTCACGTGAGACGTCGATGGCGCGGTGGAAGGTGACGGGCAGCGGGCGTGCAAGCTGGACGAGTTCTCGTGTGCGTTCTACATCGACCGTGCCATCAGGGTTAAGCAGGCCAAGCACGATGCCGTCTGCGCCCAGTGTTTTTGCGATCTGGATGTCGTGACGCACGGAGGCGAATTCGGCTTCGCTATAGAGAAAGTCGCCGCCGCGTGGACGGATCATGACATTGATGCCGAGATTGACGCGCTCGCGTGTGGCGGCGATGGTTCCGGCGCTGGGTGTTGTGCCGCCTTCGAGAAGATCAGCACAGAGTTCGATACGTTGTGCGCCTCCGCGGTCGGCGGCGATGGCAGATTCAATCGATTCGAGGCAGACTTCAAGCAAGAGTGAGTTTGACATGCAGAATTAGTTTCTCACTGTGCGCGTTCAAATGTGACGTAGTCGCGGCCGAAATACAGGCGGTATTTACCAGGGCCGTCGCCTGCGACTACCTGCAAAGGCGTCGGGCGGTGGAGCTGTGCGTCTTTCACGGTCGCGACCTGGAAGAGGTCGTGCGCGGCGATGTCCATCACGCCGAAGTGATCGCCGACGATACCTACACCATATGCTCCAGGAGCAAGCTTATTGCCGCCGATGCTCAGAGTAACTTCGGTGATGAGGTAGGCCTGGTACTTCTGCTGAATTCCGGTGGAATAGCCTGAGTTATCGACCAATGTTGTCAGCACAAACATGCCGTCGGCATAGCGGACACCACCTGAATTGCGCGCCTGGGTGCTGGCGGATTGGCCACGGAAAAAGACTGCATCGGGCAAAAGTTTGGCAGCTTCCGGCGCGCGCAGAAGGGCTTCCGCTTGCGAAGCGGCTGCCTGTGCGTGAACGGCGAACGTTGCTCCGGAGAAAATTGCGACAATCCATATAAGTACGATGGGAAATAGCTTTCGACGGGTCATGTTTGGTCTCTGAATAGCTTTAAATACGTGCGTTCTCGAGTATAAACCGTAGACTGCATGAGGTGCCTCGGCTAAAAGTTGCTTCTTTCAAAGGGAGCCGCTTGTTATAGTTGTGCGGAATCTCTGAATGCGTTTGGGGGAGTAGTTTGTTTTTCTTGAAATTGGCTTCGGTCGGTCTTGTTGTATTTCTGCTGCTGGATATTCAGCCTTCGCATGGGCAGGCGGCGATTCCGAATCAAAGCACGCCTGCGGACCAGGCGGCACATGCGAGTGGCGTGTCCACTGGACAGTCCGATAAGCCGCTCTATGACTCCGAGCACAGGCCAATCACGGCAGGCGGCTTTGTGGATCAGGGGCCCGTTGTCTTTCAGGACATTACGGTGAAAGCGGGTCTGGCTGGTTGGAAGCATTCAATGGGGTCGACGCAGAAGCAGTACATCATCGAGGCGAACGGCTCGGGTGTAGCACTGTTGGACTATGACAACGATGGCTGGCTCGATATTTATCTCGTGAACGGATCTACTTATGAAGCGATGGCTGGGAAAGCAGCTACTCCACATGCGGCTCTGTTTCATAACAACCATGATGGAACTTTTACCGACGTTGCGACTAAGGTCGGCGTGACGAATGATCGCTGGGGATTCGGCGTTGTCGTGGGTGACTATGACAACGATGGCTGGCCTGATCTGTATGTCACCAACTTCGGTAAGAACCGTCTCTACCACAATAATCACGATGGAACGTTCACCGATGTAGCGGAGAAAGCCGGAGTGACGCTAGGGAACTGGTCGACTGGCGCAACCTTCGGCGATTATGACGGCGATGGGCGGCTGGATTTGTTTGTTCCTGGTTACATTCATTACGATATGACAAACCAGCCGGGTGCGAACGGCAGTGGACTGGCGAAAAACTTCTGCCAGTTTCGCGGTATCAGCACACAGTGCGGCCCGCGAGGGCTTCCGGGCGAACACGATCATCTCTTCCACAACAACGGAGACGGGACGTTTACCGATGTGAGCGAGAAGGCCGGTGTGGCTGATAAGAGCGGCTACTATGGCTTCAGCGGCGTCTTTGTCGACATGAACGGTGATAGCAAGCCGGACCTGATTGTCACAGACGATTCGACACCGAACTATCTCTACATCAACAAAAGCAACGGGACATTTGAAGATGTGAGCTACCAGTCAGGCTATGCGCTGGATGCGAATGGGCGCGAGACGGCTTCGATGGGTGTTGCGGTGGGCGACTATCAGAATAACGGTCATCTCGATCTGCTGAATACGACCTTCTCTGACGATTACAAAGTGCTTTATCAGAACGATGGCCAGGCGAACCTGAATGATGTGAGCTATGACGCTGGCATCGCTGACATCACTGTGCCGTTTCTTGGCTGGGGTGATGCCTTCATCGATTTTGACAACGACGGCTGGAAGGATATCTTCATGGCGAACGGCCATGTGTATCCCATTGCAGACAAGATGACCTGGGGCACTTCTTATGCGCAACGGCCTTTGCTGTTCCGCAATCTGAAGGGTACGAAATTCGAGGTGGTTCCGGCGGTGAAGGGAACCGGTCTTGCTGTGGTTATCCCTGGGCGTGGCGCGGCGTTTGGCGATCTCTTCAACGATGGCAAGATTGACGTGGTCATTAACAACATGGATCACTCGCCTACGTTGCTGCGCAACGTGAATGCCGACCATCATCACTGGGTAGCCTTCAAACTGATTGGCAGCGGGAAGAGTTCTAAGGATGCTGTTGGCGCAACAGTATATGTAACTGTTACAGGTATAAAGCAGCGTGGCGATGTCTTGAGTGGCGGGAGCTATGAGTCGTCCAATGATTTCCGTGTTCACTTTGGACTTGGAGATGCCGCTGCGGTGGATGCGGTGGAGATTCGCTGGCCAGATGGTGTCACCGAGAAGATTGCGCTTCCTTCGGTGGATAAGATTTTTACCGTAGAAGAGGGTAAAGGGATTGTTGGATTAGGAAGTAAATAGAAAAAGTCCCCAGGTTAGCTTTCCCACCCCCAGCAAGCCAACAAACAGGCTTGCCGGGGACCCCGCTCGCGAACCCTTCGACAGGCTCAGAGCAGGCTCTGGGGCACCCGTATTCTCTATATCTTTTGCGATATTTCCTTACACGTTCAGATGATTTGCTGCTGCTACCTTGCTGTACCAATGGCCTGAGTTCTTGATAGTGCGTTTCTGATCGCGAAAATCTACGTAGACTAACCCGAAGCGCTGGCCGTAGCCTTCGGCCCATTCGTAGTTATCGAGCAGGCTCCACGCATGATAGCCGCGTACGTCGGCTCCGTCTTTGATGGCGCGGGCGAGTTCGGCCAGATGGTCACGGTAGTAATTGATGCGACGCTGGTCAGGTACTCCACCTTTGTCTTCAGCGAGTGGGCTGTCGAGATAGGAGCAGCCGTTTTCCGTGATCTCGATGATGGGACGGTTATATTCCTTAGATATTTGCGTAATGATGTCGTACAGACCGCGCGGCCAGACTTCCCACCCCATATAAGTAAGCGGGCCAACCGCAGGCATCACGGCATCGAATTGTGTGTGCGGTTCGCCATGCGGTGCATTCGAGATGGTGTGACGGTTGTAGTAGTTGATGCCTACCCAGTCGAGCGGAACCTGCATGATCTTTCCATCCCCTTCCTTCACCCCCATCACGTCGTAGGGAGGCTCACCGACGAAAGCCTTGGGATATTCGCCGTAGATGGCGGTGTGCAGGAAGAAGACATTGTTGATAGCGTGATAGCGATCGGCCGCAGCATGGTCGGCTTTGCTGTCTGTAGCTGGCGCGCCAGGAGACATGCTGAAGGCGCTGCCGACTTTGGCTTTCGGCGATGCGGCCTTCATAGCGCGGAAGGCCTGTCCCTGCGCGAGGTTCACTGTGTGCGACGCTTTGAGGAAGAGATTTACATCCTTCTTACCGGGTGCGTGGATGCCAATCCCATAGCCGAGATAGGTGAAGACCCAGGGCTCATTGAAGATGGCCCATGTAGTGACGCGATCGCCCAGCGTCTTCGTAACAATACCTGCATAGTCGGCGAAAAGGTTGACGAGATCGCGATTCGGCCATCCACCTTTGTCTTCGAGTTCCTGCGGAAGATCCCAGTGATAGAGCGTGCACATAGGGCGGATGCCCGCTTCGAGGAGCGCGTCGACGTAGCGGCTGTAGAAGTCGAGGCCCTTCTGGTTAACTGCCCCACTGCCGGTTGGCTGAATGCGCGGCCATGAGACGGAGAAGCGGCAGCTCTTCTGGTTGAGCTGCTTCATAATGGCGATGTCTTCTTTATAGCGATGATAGGAGTCGCAGGCTACGTCGCCGGTATCTCCGCCCTTTACTTTGCCTACGGTATGAGCAAATCGATCCCAGACAGATTCGCCTTTGCCGTCTTCCTTCCATGCTCCTTCTACCTGATAGGAGGCCGTTGCGGTGCCCCAGTGGAACCCCTTGGGGAAGCGAGCGCCTGCAACGTCTACAGGCGGCATGGATGCATCGGTTGGTACAGCTAGAGGATGAGCATGGGCATGGCGAGAGAAAGCAGCAGTAGCGGTAACGGCTAAAGAGGCATTCAGAAAATCACGACGGTTCATCGGGTAGCTTACTCCTTATGACGGAGGCATCGTAACATTTGTGGATAACGTTAGTAAAACCATTTATTACTTGCGAAATGTGAAATGTGGTTAGAATGCCTGAGGTGCAACCTTTGGAGAGCGTCTTTCAATTAGCACAAGCAGCAGTATCCCTGTCATGGCTGTGAGCGGAACGGCAAAGCCGGTACGCAGCGATCCTGTATGCGTAGAGAGGAAGCCCGTTAGCCAGGGAAGAACGGCGCCGCCGCTGCCACACATGGCAAAGACCCAACCCGTATGTGGCGATTGCCCAACACGAGCCAGCAGCCGGGAGACGATTAGCGGGAACACGGGACCGCATCCGATGCCCGAAATCATCACCGCAGCGAGCACAACAAAAGTGGTGTGAGGAGTGAGCAGCAGCGAGATTCCAATGAGCGCAACGATCAATGCAGGGACCAGGACTACGGCTTCTGAAAAAGATTTCAGGAGACGCGCCGCAATCGCACGCCCTGCAACGATAGAAAACCAGAAGATAGAAGCCATCAGGCTCGCGCGCGCAGGCGACATTCCGGCAAAGCGGTTCGAGTAAGTAGCGATCCATCCACCCAGGCAGTTTTCTCCGCCTACATACAGCATGAGAGTAAAGCCGAAGAAGAGGAATATGGCTGGTCCAGCTGATGACCGCTGCAATGTTTGCCCTTCCGGCACTCTCTTTCCCAACTGAGCAAGCCGTGGCGAGAGGACGGCACAAACGATTGCGACAGCAATAGCAATTGCAGAAAGCAAGAGGTGCAGGTTATGGAGGCGCTCGGCAATAGCTATTAGTTGCGGACAGACAACAGCCCCCACGCCCCAGTAGAAATTGGCTTGCGTCAGCAGGGTGCCGCGCTGCTGAAGGGCTGCAGCCCCGACGACCAGGTTCGTAGCGGTCACGGCCAGGCCGATGCCGAATCCCACCAGAGAAAACGCACAGAGCACTCCAAAGTAGTTGGCAAAAGCCAGAACAGCTATGCCCAGAGCGATAAAACCGTAGCCAAACACAAGACTCCGGCCGTAATGGCGTGATGAAAGGATGGCTCCTACCGTCGATGAGGCAAATTGTGCCGTGAAAAGCGAGCCAGCTTGTGCATCCGTGAGTGTGAAGCGTGTGCTTAGAACAGGCAGCAGCGGGCCGAGCATAACGGTCGCAAAGCCACCTAATGCAAAACCGGTATAGAGCGTACGTAGCGGCAGAGAGGGGACAGAATCTTGCATAAGACCAAATTGTTTATACAGTTTTCAACGACGTTTAGGGCGTTTGGGACCAGGCGGCAGCGTGGACTCGCGAATGATGAGTTCGGGCACAATGGCAATCTGTTCTGGGTAGTCCTTGCGGCCCTGGATGCGTTGTAAAAGAGCGCGCGCTGCTGTGTTGCCCATGCTCCGTAGAGGTTGCCGGATGGTGGTGAGTGTGGGATTGTGGAAGGCAGCACCCTGAATGTCGTCGAAGCCAACGACGGAGATATCTTCCGGGACGTTAATGCCGTGGTCGCGGAAGGCGCGAATGGCTCCGATGGCGGCAATGTCGTTGTAGGAGACAAGTGCAGTGAATGGCCGTTTTTGTGCCAGGAGCTGCTGGCCGACGGGGTAGCCCAGTTCCGGCGATGAGATATTTTGCTGAAGCTGAATGACCAGATCAGAATGCACGTCGAGTTCCAACTCTTTGGCAACGGCCATCAGGCTCTTCCAGCGGTCATCGGAGTCGGAGCTGAAGGGTTGGCCACGCATAAATGCGATCTGGCGATGTCCTAGTTGATACAGGTGTCGCAGGGACAATTCGGCGGCTCGATGATGATCCAGAGTAATGTTGGTGACGCCTTCGATCTTCCGGTGTCCAGCGACAGCAACTACTGGCATAGGTAATCCATGCTGCAACGCTGTGTCGATAACGACGAAGCCTTCGACTGCCCGGTCCATGAGCAGGCGGGGATATTCCTCAATCAGATCGGCCTTGCGGCGGTGGCTGGCTGTCAGATAGAAGTAGCCTTCTTCGAGCAGAACTTCTTCAATGCCGTCCATGACATGGACTGAATAGCCGTCACTCAGCTCGGGAACGAGCACTCCTACGGAAAAAGTCTGCTTGCGGCGCAGCGAGCGAGCAAAGAAGCTCGGTCGATAGTCGAATTTTTTGGCGGCGACGAGAACGCGGTCGCGTGTTTCTTGCGGAATGGAACGCACCCCAGGCGCATTATTCAGTACCAACGAGATCGTGGCTGGCGAGAGGTCGAGATATTCGCCTAGGATTTTCAGACTTATAGGACGGCCAGGCGGCGTTTCGCGCACACTGGAATGTGAGGAGCTCTTCCCTTGTTTGGGCATTGTCGATGAACCTTTGTAGCTGTTAGGAGCCAGGATGTTCAACCCCAATCGTCAGATAAACGTTTTCAGATACTGATCAAAAAAAATGCCTAAGCGAACCATAGAGCAGTAACTGTCCAGAAACGGACAGCCAATTCCGGAAACGGTCACTTCGAAGACGTAAGCGATCCCGGTGTGCTGATACAAGTCGAGCAGAAACAGAAACTTACATATCTACCAGGAATGGCGAGCGACGTGCATTATCTATCGTCGATGGATATCTCACGGCCTGACATTAAGAAGAAGAAGATTCGCCGCCAGATTAGTCTTGGCGTCGTAGGACTGGTGGTTTTAGCAGGTGCTGCCTTTGGTGTGATGCGCCTTAAGCCTGCGGCTCCTGGTGTGGATGCCAGCACGGTATGGCCAGACACTGTGAAGCGCGGCAACATGATCCGCCAGGTGCGTGGTCTTGGAACGCTCGTTCCCAGCGAGGAGAGCATCCGGTCGATTCCTTCGCAGACGGAGGCTACCGTGGTGCGGATTCGCGTTCTACCTGGCACTAAGGTGTCGCCGGACACCATCATCATGGACCTTGACGACCCGCAGCTGGAGCAGGAACTGCTGAATGCACAGATCCAGTTGAAGTCTGACCAGGTGGCATATCACAATCTGGAAGTGACGCTGCAGAGCGCCCTGATGGACAAAAGGGCTTCGGCGGCGACAGTGAACTCCGATTACAGCCAGGCGCAGTTGCAGGCACAGACCGATAAACAGCTGTATCAATTGGGCGTCATCAGTGGACTTGCATATAACAAATCGAAATCCTCTGCCGACGAGCTGACCACGCGGAACAAAATCTCTGTCGACCAGGTAGATATGAACGCCAAATCGATCCGATCCCAACTGGATGTACAGCAGGCGAAGATCGACCAGGACAAGGCCCTCCTGAAATTAAAGCTGGACCAAAAGGCAGCTTTGGAAGTGCGTGCAGGCATCACAGGCATTCTGACTTCACTTGGCCAGGCCACAACTACAGGCACGGCCACAACGGACCAGGCTTCATTAGGTATAGGAGCACACGTGGCTCCTGGAACGACGCTGGCAACTGTAGTGGTGCCGAACCAGCTAAAGGCAAAGTTGCAGATCGCCGAGACACAGGCGCATGACATTCTGCTGGACCAGCCGGCGGAAATTGACACCCATAACGGCATCGTTCCAGGACATGTGACCAGAATTGATCCGGCAGTAGTGAACGGAACGCGCTCCGTTGACGTAAAGCTAGATGGGACTCTTCCTGCGGGAGCGGTTCCTCAACTGAGCGTGGACGGACAGATCGACCTCGAGCGGTTGAATGATGTGCTGTATGTTGGTCGTCCTGCAATCGGAAGCGAGAACAGTACGATCAGTCTGTTCAAGATGGACCCGAGTGGCAAGACAGCAACCGTTGTACATGTAAAGGTGGGCAAGGCATCGGTTACGCAGATGCAGATTGTGAACGGTCTGAATGAGGGCGACAAGGTCATTCTTTCCGACATGTCGCGCTACGACAACACGGACAAGGTTCGCCTTGAATAAAGAGTAGAGTTCAAAAGAGGGAGCAGAGGGACGATGGATAATTTACAGGCGCTGATACAGATAGAAGAACTCACCAAGGTCTTCTATACCGACGAGATCGAGACGCATGCGCTCTCGGGGATTCATCTCACCATCAACAAGGGCGAGTATGTGGCAATGTCCGGCCCGTCGGGCTGCGGCAAATCGACCCTGCTCTCGATCATTGGGTTGCTCGATACGCCAACCGGCGGCAAGTACCTGCTGAACAACCATGCGGTCGAGAACCTGAACTTCGCGCAACGTTCGCGCATTCGTAATCAGGAGATCGGCTTCATCTTCCAAAGCTTCAACCTGATCGGCGACCTTACCGTGTATGAGAATGTCGAGCTTCCGCTCACGTATCGCACGGGCATGTCCTCAGTAGAGCGCAAGCGCCGCGTGCAAGAGTCACTCGAACGCGTAAGCATGGCGCATCGCATGAAGCACTATCCCTCACAGCTCTCCGGCGGTCAACAGCAGCGTGTTGCCGTGGCTCGCGCCTTAGCTGGTTCGCCATCGATCCTGCTGGCTGACGAGCCCACCGGTAACCTGGACTCGCGCAATGGCGAAGCAGTGATGGAGCTGTTGCAGAATCTGCATCGCGAAGGCGCGACCATCTGCATGGTGACGCACGATCCGCGATTTGCCCGGCACGCCGACCGGCAGATTCACCTCTTTGACGGCAAGGTCGTAGCCGAAGGAGAGGAGATGGCGCAGGTACTAGAAGCGCGATAGGGACTGGCCGTCCAGGCGGGCGCGCGCTTTGCGCGCCAATACAAACCCCGATGGTTCATGCGGGTTAGACTTTCCCCATATGACCCGTTGCAGGCGGGCATGAGCTATTCGTCTGCTTAATTGGGACAGGGAAGCGAGAAGCAAACAATGATTCAGTTGAGAAATGTAGAACGCAGCTACAAAACCGGAGCAGGGCAGACGTGGGTGCTACGTCGCATTCAGTTGGATATCAAGGAAGGCGAGTTCCTTACCATCATGGGTCCATCGGGAGCAGGGAAGTCGTCGCTGTTGAATATACTGGCGCTGCTTGATGACCAGTGGCGCGGCGAGTACTGGCTTAAGGATGAGCCTATCCATGCCATGAACCGCAAGCAGCGGGCAGAGGTAGCCAAGCGTAACGTCGGCATGGTCTTCCAGAGTTATCATCTGCTCGACGATCTCACCGTGCAGGAGAACATCGATCTTCCGCTTTCCTACAAAAATATGCCGAAGACAGAGCGGCAGGGATTGGTTGCCGATACGCTCGACCGCTTCCAGATCGTCGGCAAAAAAGATCTGTATCCCTCACAGCTTTCTGGCGGACAGCAGCAACTGGTAGGCATCGCACGCGCGGTGATTCACAATCCGGCCCTGCTGCTTGCCGACGAGCCTACCGGGAATCTGCACTCCAGCCAGGCAAAGGAAATCATGGAGCTCTTCAAGACCCTCAACGAGCAGGGAACGACGATCATACAGGTGACGCACTCCGAGGCGAATGCCGCGTATGGCAGTCGAGTGATTGAAGTGCGCGATGGGTGGATTGTGAACGATACAGCAAATCCTGAACTAGGTGTTCAGCCGGAGGTGAGCGCATCGTGAGTTCTTTCCGCATACACGAGCGCATTTGCGCAGCAGTACTGTGCACATTATTGGGACCAGTGAGCTTTGGGCAAACTGCTCCGCAGCAGGCTCCCGACGCTCCTTCGACAACGCAGCAGCCACCGCCGCCTTCTCCGACCATTGCGCAGCAGGCACAACAGGAACAGCGTGCTCCGATTGTGCCGTCAGCGCCATTCCATATAGCGTTGCCGCACTCGCGTAATCCGTTAGCGCCGTACATGCCAAGCAATGTACCGCCCATCAATCTCACGAACTCTCCACGCCTGGAGAGCCTTGTGCGTGATGGCAAGCTCTATCTCTCACTTCGCGATGCTATTGCTTTGGCGCTTGAAAACAACCTGGATCTCGCATACTTCCGCTACAACATCCCTATCGCCCAGGCTGACCTGCTGCGCACCAAGGCCGGAGGGTTGGCCAACGGCGTCAACACCGCTGTAGCCCAGGGAACCCAGGGTGGTGGCTTCGGCTCCGCAGGAGCCGGCGGAGGCGGAGGCGGAGGCGGTTCGAGCAGCGGAGCGACTGCGGCCGGCGCTGGAGGCCTTGTTACCTCTACGCTCGGCAATGGCGCTGCTATCAGCTCCTTTGACCCGCAGCTTTCCGTGCAGGGTTTTGTGGATCATACAACCCTGAGTCAGGTAAATTCTGCCAACTATGGTGTGCCTATCCTCAAGCAGAACACCATCGAGATCGCCTCCAGCTACTCGCAGGCCTTTTCACTTGGCACAAATTTCACGGTTACTGACTACGGTCTTCGCCGGACCACGAACAGTATCTTTAACGTCCTTAGCCCTCAGCTCACCACCCAATTGAACTTCCAGATCAACCAGCCGTTGCTGCAGGGCTTTGGACTCGCCACGAACCAGCGCTTCATGCACATTGCCAAAAAGAATCTCCAGCTTACCGATCTCGGATTCAGGGCACAGACCATCGCCACCATCAGTCAGGTTGAAAACATCTACTGGGATCTTGCCGGCGCCTACCAGAATGCCCAGATTCAGGAGCGTTCGCTGGCCTACGCCAACGAAATTCTCTCCGACGATGAGAAGCAGCTTCAGCTACAGAACATCCCCGCTATGCAGGTCATGAAAGACCAGGCCGCTGTGGCCTCCGCCGAGGGTGACCTCACCGTTGCCAGGGCGACGCTCAGGCTGAACGAACTTCTTATCAAGAATGCAATCACCAAAACCATTACGGACCCTGCATTCGCAGAGATGCCGGTGATTCCGCTCGACCTGATGGGATCGCCCGACCCTAAGGCGACAGAACCCATCGATCAGCTCATTGCCGAAGCTGAAAAGAACCGCCCAGATGTTGCTGAAGACCAACTCGCCATGCAGATCGCGCAGAACAACCTCAAGACCATCAAGAATGAACTGCTGCCCACACTTTCACTTTATGGACAGTATATCGGTGTAGGTTACGGTGGCCAGCTCAACCCTTCTTGCGATAAAGCTCATGTGGTTTGCAGCACCACCTTCCCTGAAGATTTTGCCGGGGCCTTTCAGAATACCTTCAATTACTCCTCACCTGAATATCAGGTAGGCTTTACGCTCAATGTCACGCTTCGCAATCGCGTCGCAAAGGCCGACCAGTTCCGCGCCGTGCTCGACTACCGCCAGAAAGAGTTGAGCTTTGAGCAGCAGAAAAAGACCATTCTGCTCGATGTTCGCAATTCTCAATATGCTGTCCAACAGGCCCAGGCACGAGTCACTGCAGCCCAGAAGGCTCGCGATCTCGCGCAAAAAACCTTCGACATCGCCAAAGAGCAGCAAAAACTCGGCGCTATGTCCACATACGACACGCTCGTCAGCGAACAAGCCCTTGCTGTGGCCGAATCCGCGCTCGTGGTTGCCCAGGCCGCGTTTGAAAAGGCCAAAGTCTACATTGACCAAGCTACCGGTTCCACGCTCGACCGCATGGAGGTTTCCATTGAGGATGCAAGAACAGGCGTAGTTACGCACTCCAACCCGGCACAACCGTAGAATCGATACAGCAATGACAACGGCACCACAACTCGGGGGCGTGGAACCAGGCGCAACAGCGCGGCTTGCTCCGTCACTCTTAATCGCTGATGATCAGCCGCATATCCTCGACGCGCTCGAACTGTTGCTTGAGCCGGAAGGCTTTCACGTCGAGAAGGCGCGTTCTCCGTTCATGGTGCTGGAGGCGCTGAAATCAGGTTCCTACGATGCGCTGCTGATTGACCTGAACTATACCCGTGATACAACGTCCGGACAGGAAGGCCTGGACCTACTGAGCGAGATCAAGGCACATGACAGCCAGGTTCCAGTGATCGTGATGACAGCCTGGGCCAATGTGGAACTTGCTGTCGAAGCCATGCGCCGCGGCGC
>Ga0137415_10001077_pt1 | contig 26880 bp, 21 predicted proteins | sample CZODoug3_1_1_16f_FD_183082 | JGI IMG/M metagenome (GOLD analysis project Ga0137415, IMG submission 183082) | Vadose zone soil fungal communities from Angelo Coast Range Reserve, California, USA - CZODoug3_1_1_16fungal (Hybrid Assembly) | ecosystem: Environmental > Terrestrial > Soil > Vadose...
AACTCCCAGCGGATGCCGAGGTTGAGAGTAAGGTTCGGCATCACTTTGAAGTCATCCTGCGCGAATATGCCGTCACGCCACTGGCGCTGCCCGGTCAAACCGGAAACATTCCCGATCTGCACATCGTAGACGCGGTCAAGCAGGAAATCGGCAAAGGGATAGGGAGAACTTGTGGGACTTGGGAGAACCGAATACTGTCCGGTGTAGATAAAATTGCCCAGTTCGCCGTCATTGCCCGGATAGAAGCTGTTCTGCTGATAACGGGTAAACTGCGCGCCAAACTTGAAGAGATGACGCCCCCGCTGCCAGGTAAGGTTGTCGGCATATTCGAAGACGTTGTCCACAAAGACTTCCGGCTGTGGGTTGGCGCCGACGCCGTCGGGTTGGCCACTGCCGCCTGAAGTGGTGGTTCCCGGATTGCCGGCCGCGTTGAAGGATTGCAGGCTGAATCCTGCGGCCAGTTGCGGCTTGCTGGGAATGCCGACGATGGAGTTGCCGTTGAGCCCGAATACGCCGCTGGGATCGGTCGTAACTCCGCTGTTGAACTGAATCCGGGAATAAGAGGCGCGGGCATTGTTCACGACGGCCGACGAGAAGGTGTGCGTCCAGCTTACGGTGCCCAGGTGATCCGGATAATTCGAGGCGGTTGGGAACAGCACGGGAAGCGGATTCTTGATGGTTGCATTCTGTGCATATCCCTGGGAATACCGGCCGGAGATCACATCGTTGTCATGAAGATGCCAGTCGATTTTCACATCGCCCTGGTCATTTTTGGCAAAACTCTTGAAGGCGCTGGTGTAGTTCCCTAATATGCCAAGAGGATCCTTATCGAAGGTCTTTGGGTTATTGGGAAGCGGATAAATTTCCGGATGGGCGAAGAGGAACTTCGCAACCGGGTTCACGATCGGGAGTTGGTTGTTTGCATAAGCGGGCATGCCAGCCGTCTGCGTGTCGTACAGCTGATAACCGAGCGCGGACAGGTCGCCGTTGCGGAAGGCCTGACGAACTACGCTGGCCGTGCCCAGGCCGGAGATGTGATAACGGAAGGCTTCATAGTTCACAAAGAAGAAGAGTTTATCTTTGAGGATCGGCCCGCCGAAGGTTCCGCCAAAAGTGGACTGAGTATACGTGCTTTTAGGGTTTCCATTGTAATCGTTGAACCAACTGTTGGCGTTCAGATTGTTGTTAGACAAAAAGCCGAAGGCGCTGCCGTGGAGATGATTGCTGCCGCTCCTCATCACCATCACCACTTCGCCGCCGTTCACGTTGCCGAACTCGGCATTGGCATTGGAAGCGATGACGCGAATCTGCTCAAGTGAATCGGGGCTGGGACTGTAACCGATGGTATTGTTGATGTTCTCGTTGATCTCCTGCCCGTCCAGCAGATAATTGTTCGATTGCTGGCGGCTGCCGTTTACGTTCGCTTCGTTGCTGTCGTTGGTTGAGCGCTCGGCGGAGTTATTCGACGCATCCATGCTGGAGGATGACTGGCCAAACATGCCGTAACCAGTCGAGACCGCGCCCGGCGTAAAGACCGTCAATTGCGAGAAATCTCGTCCATTCAGCGGCACGCTGTTGATGGTGTTCTCGGTAAAGGTTTCGCCATTGGTTGGGCTTTCTGTCTGCAGAATCGGTTGATATTGGTCGCTCACCGTCACGGTGGTGTTGGCCGCGCCTACGGTCAATGGGATGTCAACCTTGGCCACCTGGTCGATTTCCAGAGCAAACGGCCCATAGCTTGCGGTCTGGAAACCGGATGCTTCCACAGTGACCTTGTACTGGCCGATCTGCAGGAAACGAATCGAATATTCGCCGGCTGGATTGGTGGTAGCAACTGTGCCAACATTCGTCGCTACATTTGTTGCAGTCACCTTTGCTCCGGAAACGATTGCGCCGGTGGGATCTGTGATAGTGCCGCGTACGGTTCCGGTTGTAGTCTGCGCTGCTCCGGGTAAACAAGCAGCAAGGGAAAAGGACAATATCCACATCCATGTGGAAATGCGTTTCATAGTTGCCTCCGACTGTTAAATGTGAAACCAACGTACGCTGGGCCGAGGCCGTTATCAGCCACTGAAACGATGTACAACTCTTGGGGTCGCTCTCGTTCCGTTTTTTAGCGTTGGAAGCAATGTATAGACAGCCAGACAGGAATGCAAGATGAATAGCGAATGAAAGAGAGCTTTTTTATCTGTCAAATTAAGTGAACGCCCATCGCTATACGCGTGGCGGCACCTAAACCATTGGCGTTGAATGTCTTTTGGGCACTCAGTCGTAATCGCCAGCTCCGCTTTTGCCTGGGGAAATCCTTAAGACCTGAATACAAATTCTCATGTATAGCCGTCCATACAGGTTTGGTTTCGGCGACAATAGAGATACCGCTGCCTTTATCAGGAAGAGAAAGAACAATGACGCAATCTGCCGGTAGTCAGACCCGTGTGTTTCCCCATGCCATGCTCCGTGAAATCTATGAGCAGCCAGAAGCGCTCGCCGCTACTATTGCCCGCTATGCTCCGAATGGCCTGTTGAGTGTTGAAGCCTTTGCAGGCGCAGCCGAAGCCCTGCGTGGGCGCCAACGTATCGTCATTGCTGCCAGTGGCTCCAGCCGTCATGCCGGGTTGGCAGGCGAGATCATGCTTGAGGATTATGCCGGGCTTGCCGTCGACGTCGAGTATGCAAGCGAGTACACCTACCGTTCCACGCATACGCTGCACGATCCCGGCGTGATCGTTATCTCGCAGTCCGGCGAAACGGCCGACACGCTTGCTGCGCTACGCGAAGCTAAATCTCGTGGTCTGGCTACCGCCGCTATCACCAACAATGCCGGGTCCACCATGGCACGCGAAGCCGATGCCTCGCTTCCGACGCTGGCCGGCAAGGAAGTCGCCATCCCTGCGACAAAGAGTTTTACTACCCAGCTCAGTGTCCTTTATGTGCTGTCGCTCTTTCTGGCTAGAATTGGCGGACGCATGACGGCGCAGACCGTTGCCGCTCATATCGAGCAATTGGAGACGCTTCCAGGCCTTTTAGAAGCCAGCCTTGAGCGCTGGGAGGAGCAACTGCGCGAGATTGCTGCGCAAACACACGATGCCAAAGGCTTTCTCTATCTGGGCCGCGCCGTGCATTACCCCATCGCACGCGAAGGTGCACTTAAGTTGAAGGAATCAGCCTATGTGCAGGCCGAGGGTTATCCTTCCGGTGAACTCAAGCATGGCCCCAATGCGCTCGTGAGCAAGGAATCCCCATTGGTTATGCTGGCCACTCATGATCGCACTGATCCCGATTCCATCCTTCGCTACGAAAAGAGTCTCCAGCTCATGCGCGATATGAAGGAGCAGGGTGCAGAGATCATCGCGGTGCATATTGAGGGCGACAAGGAAGTTCCCAAACTCAGCCGCCATTCCATTGCTGTTCCAGCGGTCGACGAATTCCTGCTGACTCTGGTCGAAGTTGTTCCCTTGCAACTCTTCGCCTATTTCACGGCTATCCAACGCGGCATTAACGTGGACGCTCCTCGCAACCTCGTAAAAGCGGTTGTACAGGAATAGGCAAATGTTATGCAGAAATAGGCAAGTGTTGTTCGGGTAGGCGAATCTATTCGAATTTTCCGTAGTAATTATGCGATTTCATGCGCTTAGAGCTGCTTGAGCATGCTGTGTACTCCCTTCCGGCACGCCTGAAGCTTATTTGCGGCTTCATCCTTTGTTATCTCGTCTACTCTTGTAGTGGACGGACCACCAGCTTCTCGATTACCTTTCGCCTATAGGTGCATTCATATAACAGGACACTTCGATGACCAAGCAGCGTGATCCACGGCACGATGAGCAGGTTTCCGAACAGCAGCCAGAGCCAGCGTTCGGCAGATTTTCCCGCAGGTCGTTCCTCTCGCAATTGGGCGCGGCTACCGCAGCGGCTACAGCCGCTCCGTTTGCCCATGCCGCTGCGACCGCGACGATCGAAGCACCACCTGCGCCGGACGAAGCTATGGCAATTCCTGGAGCAGTACCCGTAACGCTGACTGTGAACGGTCAGAAGCACAAGGTCATGCTGGAACCGCGTGTGACGTTGCTCGACGCCCTGCGCGACCACATGCAGATGTTCGGAACCAAGAAGGGCTGCGATCACGGCCAGTGCGGTGCCTGTACCGTGCACGTCAACGGCCGCCGCGTGAATTCCTGCTTGAGCTTCGCGATCATGCACCAGCAGGACGAGATCACGACGATCGAGGGACTTGCCAAAGACGGTCAGTTGCATCCTGTCCAGCAGGCGTTTCTTGAGCACGATGGCTTCCAGTGCGGCTACTGCACGCCGGGGCAGATCATGTCCGCAGTTGCGCTTCTTAAGGAGCCTATCGGCGCAGACGATGACTCCGTGCGTGCAGCCATGAGCGGAAACATCTGCCGCTGCGGCGCATACAACAACATCGTGGATGCGGTGCAACAAGTTCGTCACCAGGCATAAGGAGCGGCATCGATGGAAGTCTTTCGCTATAGCCAGGCACAGAGCGTCGATAACGCCATCAAAGCCGGTGGTAAGTTCATCGCCGGAGGTACTACGCTCGTCGATTTGATGAAGTTGAATGTCGAAAAGCCGCAAGCGCTCGTCGACATCAACGGACTCAAGCTTGATAAGGTAGAAGCCACGCCGGAGGGCGGCCTCAAGATCGGCGCGCTGGTGCGTAATAGCGATCTTGCGCATCATCCTGAGGTGCAGTCGCGCTATGCGGTACTTTCGCAGGCGTTGCTTTCGGGAGCGTCGCCGCAGCTCAGAAATATGGCTACGACCGGCGGCAACCTTCTCCAGCGAACGCGCTGCTACTACTTCCGAGATACGGCCTATGTCTGTAATAAGCGGCAGCCTGGCTCCGGTTGTTCCGCTATTGATGGATACAATCGTATCCATGCGGTCCTCGGTGGTAGCGATCAGTGCGTCGCCACACATCCGTCGGATATGGCCGTTGCCATGACGGCGCTCGAAGCGACTGTTTACACACAAGGTCCGAAGGGCAGCCGCAGCATCGCGCTCAACGACTTCTATCTTCTACCAGGCAACACTCCGGATAAGGAAAACGTTCTTGAACCCGGTGAACTCATCACACATGTCACGATCCCTGCGCTGGCAGCCGGAACGAAGTCCTATTACATCAAGCTTCGTGATCGTGCGCAGTATGAGTTTGCTTTGTCATCCGCTGCAGTCATCGCGCGTGTCAATGGTAAGAAGATCGAACAGGTGCGCGTCGCACTCGGTGGCGTAGGCACTCGGCCATGGCGCGCAAAAGAGGCGGAATCAGCACTCGAAGGGCATGAGGCAAACCCTGTAAATTTTCGTAAAGCAGCAGATGCGGCGCTCGCCGGAGCCAAGCCGCTCAAGGACAACGCATTCAAAGTAGAGCTGGCGAAGCGGGCCATCGTGCGTGCGCTCGAAGTCGCCACCCAAACCGTCTAAGGTGCTTGCATGAGCAGTGGAATCATCGGAGCAGCCGTCACGCGTATTGACGGCACGCTCAAGGTCACCGGAGCTGCGCGTTACGCCGTCGACCATCCGTTTGACGATATAGCCTTCGGTGTTGGCATTGGCAGTACTATCGGCAGCGGTACCATCAGCCGTATCGACTCTTCAGTAGCTGAGAAGATGCCGGGTGTCATCGCCATTCTGCATCATGGCAACGCCGACCCACTCTTTCGTTCCGCTGAGCGCCTTCAGCCTGAAAGCCATGCCAGCGAGAGCCGCCCGCCGCTCGATGACGACAAGGTCTATTACTATGGGCAATTTGTAGCACTGGTTGTCGCCAATACTTTCGAGCAGGCGCAGGACGCGGCTGCTCGCGTCAAAGTCGAGTACAAGGAGCAGCATCCCATTGTCACACTCTCGGACGCGCCTGTGCCTGCTGGTCCTCCTCACAATAAATATGAGCGTGGCAGTGCTGCCAAAGCCTTTGAAGACGCGGCTGTGAAAATCGACGAGACCTACGTCACCCCACCCGAGACCCACAATCCCATGGAGATGCACGCCACCATCGCCGCGTGGAATGGCAACAAAGTGACGCTCTACGAAACGTCGCAGGGAGTGGTGAATCACCGCAACGTCATGTCCGAGATGCTTGGTCTTCCTATCGATCAAGTGCAGGTAATATCTCCATTTTGCGGATCGGGATTCGGCGGCAAGCTCTTTCCCTGGCCGCAATCGGCTCTCGCTGCGATGGCCGCGCGTCGTGTCAAGCGGCCTGTCAAAGTGGTCGTGCCACGCAGCATGATGTTCACCACGGTCGGTCATCGTCCTATGACGCAGCAACGGATGCGCATTGGCGCTACGGCCGATGGCAAGCTGGTCTCCATTCAGCAGGACGTCGTGCAGCCCACTTCGATGATCGATACGTTCACGGAGAACTGCACCGGCGTCACCGCGATGCTTTATAGCTGCCCGAATGTTGCGACCGTCCAGAACGTGGTTCCGTTCAACATCGGCACACCCACACCCATGCGCGGCCCTGGGACCACACCGGGTCTCTATGCGATGGAAGCTGCGATGGACGAGCTAGCCGTCCGGCTCAACATCGATCCGCTGGAACTGCGCCTGAAGAACTACGCTGAGCATGATGAGGGGGCGGACCGGCCATTTTCAAGCAAGCATCTTCGCGAGTGCTACCAGACCGGTGCGCAAAAGTTCGGATGGGAGAAGCGCAATGCTCAGGTCGGCTCCATGCGTGATGGCAATGAAATCCTCGGCTGGGGCATGGCGACTGCCACCTGGCACGCAGGCCGCGGCGCGGCTGAAGTGCGCGTGCGTCTGATGGCCGATGGCACCGCTCGCGCCAGCAGCGCTACGCAGGATATCGGAACGGGGACATATACGATCTTTGCTCAGGTTGTCTCGGAGAAGACCGGTATTCCCGTCAATAAAATTCAGGTGGTGCTTGGTGACAGCGCGCTCACGCCTGGACCCATGTCCGGCGGTTCTACGGCAACCGCGTCTGTTTTGCCAGCTATCGCCCGTGCATCGGAGGCCGCTATCCAGGCCGTCATCACTGCTGCTACACGTTCATCGGATGGCCAGTTTGCCAATGCCGATCCAAAGACTCTGAAGATGACGAATGGCCGCATTCATGCGCAGGATAAATCGCCTGATAGTGGTGTTCCATTTCAGGATATTCTTACCCAACGCCGTTTAGCCGCTCTGGAAGGGCAGGCTCGCACAGCTCCGGATCACGATGCGCAGAAGTTTTCCAGCCATTCTTTTGGAGCGCAGTTTCTTGAAATCGGTTGGGACCCAGGCATTGCCCGCTTGCGCGTCCGGCGCATCCTCACTGTGATGGATGCAGGCAAGATCATTAATGAGAAGACCGCCCGTAATCAGATCCTCGGTGGCGTTGTCATGGGCGTTGGCATGGGAATCTTTGAGGAGACCCTCTACGATCCACGGAATGCCAAGCCCCTTAACAACAACTTTGCTGATTACATCGTCTCCACCAACGCCGACATTCCGAAGATGGAGTGTATCTTCCTTGACTATCCTGACTTAAACTTGAATGAGTACGGTGCACGCGGCGTTGGAGAGATCGGCATCACCGGAATCGCCTCCGCGCTGACGATGGCAGTGCATCACGCGACGGGTGTACGGATTCGTAACCTGCCCATTCGTGTAGATGATCTGCTGGCATCGACTGTGAATCTGAATGTCTGAGCTGCGGCAGATTCTCGCTCTCTGGAACCGCGCGAAAGCGCTGCGAGAAGAGGTCTGCCTGGCAACCGTGGTGCAAATTGAAGGCTCGTCCTACCGCAAGCCGGGCGCGCGTATGCTTCTCACCAGCGGTGGCCAGCGCGCAGGAACTGTCAGCGGCGGCTGCCTCGAAGCGGAGATCAGCAAGAAGGCCTGGTGGCTTACCGAATCCGGTCCTACCGTGCAGAAATACAGCAGCTTCTTCGATGAAGATACAGGCAGCCCTTATGGGCTTGGCTGCGGAGGCACCGCCTGGGTGCTGCTCGAACGGGGTCCAGCTGCCGCCAGCATTCTCGAAGCACTGCGGCGCAGCATCGAGGAACAGACGGCTTCGGCCATCGTAACCGCTATCGGCCCGAATCGCGTGGGAACACAGCTAGTCCTTACAGAGAACGAGAAATCCTGCCCTCCGCCTGTCGATGAGCTGAGTGGGAAAGAGCCACTGCTAGAGCTTGCCAATCAAGCGCTGAGGGAGAAAATTTCCCTTCATACAGACGCATACTTTGTCGAGTACCTCGCTCCGCCTTCGTCGCTTCACATCTTCGGTGCAGGCGACGATGCGCAGCCGCTCGTCGAGTTCGGATACGCCCTGGGTTGGCATATCTCTGTCACTGACGGCCGCTCGCATCTGGCACGGCTTGAGCGATTCCCATTAGCCGACAGCGTCTCGGTGCATCGTGCCGGAGACGCCTTGCACATAGCTCCAAACGATGCAGCCGTCATCATGACGCATAGCTATCAGCAGGACGGTGCATTCCTCAAAGAGCTTCTTCCTCGCGATCTGGCGTATCTCGGAATCTTAGGACCCCGGCTGCGTACTGCCCGTCTGCTCAAGGAAGTAGCATCGCAAATTGGTTTGTCTCTCGAAGAAGCCATGCAGCGCCTTCATGCCCCCGTGGGACTTAACATCGGCGCAACGAATCCGGCAGGTATAGCCTTATCTATCGCCGCCGAAATCCAGGCCGCGTTTGCAGGACGAAGCCCGAGTCTTGCCAAGATACCTGATGAAGCCAGGGCGTGTTAGAGCGGCATTTTGAGCACCAGCCAACCCATTCCCGCCATCCTCCTTGCAGCCGGAGCCTCCACTCGCCTGGGCCACCCCAAACAACTGGTTAAGGTAAACGGAGAAACCCTTCTCCATCGCGCAGCCCGGCTGGCGCTCGAGGCAGGCTGTCATCCAGTGATTGTCGTACTCGGAGCGGAAGAAGCTGCCATTCGTCCCACGCTGGAAGGCCTCGCTATCCTTCCAGTTTTAAATCCAGACTGGTCTGAGGGGATGGGATCCTCTCTGCACCACGGGATGCAGACTATGCTTCAAGCCAGCCCGCAAACAGGTGCCGTTCTTCTCCTCGTATGCGATCAGGCAAAACTAAGCCGCGAGCATCTGGGCCACTTAATGGCTACATATCGCACGAGCCAGAATCCTATTGTGGCTTCTCGATATGAGAAGCATCCGGGTGTTCCAGCTATTTTCTCTAGCCAGTTTTTTCCTGATTTGCTCAAAAGCCAGGGCGATCAAGGTGCTCGCGGTCTGCTCAGACGACATTCTGTCCAGACGAGCTATGTGAATTTTCCAGAAGGCAGCGCGGACATCGACACGCCACAGGATTTGGAAGCGCTTACGTAGGCTGTTTATGCGGAGGTGAGCCTTCAAGCATAAGCTTCATTTAATGGAAAAGAATTGAAATCACACAAACATGAATTCGCATTCATCTGGCTCACCTTTCAAGTAAACGCTGTCTAGCTGTTGCCAGTCGTTTCTTTCGAGGACTAGGATACCTGACAGTTCGGCGCAGTCTGGGGCAAGGAGCAGGCGCGCTAGGAATCTCAAAAATAATGCAGTCCAATCCCCGAAATGTCGATGTTCAAACACTAAAAATGTAATGCCAGCATGTGGAGCGACTCTCTATGGCATGGTATGCCTACTGCATAACAGAGAAACAAGCCTTTCCTGAATTACTTCGCCACCGCAAACCAATTCCAATGGAAGCTGTAGCGGGTATTCAGGGTAATCAAGTCTTCCTTTATCCAGCCAGTGATCTAGCCGTTATCGTCAGTGAACATTCTCCTTTAGACAATCTGAACCAGAAGGCAGCCGTCGATCACGCGCGCGTCATAGCCGACTGTTTCAAGATGTCCACAGTTCTTCCTTTCCGCTTTGGTACCGTCTTTGCGGACGATGAAACCCTGCGCCGCTCCATTCGGTCGAATCAGCGGCAGTTTGTCACCAATATCGAGCGTCTGCGTGGCAAGGCCGAGATGCACCTCAAGGTGACGCTCGACGACTGTTGTCGCGAGCAGATCCGGCGTTTCGCTCCCGATACGCTCCATGCCGTGGGCAAGGAGTATCTCTCTAACCTTCGCGAAAATGCAGCACTTCAGCGCGAGCGCCAGACCAAAGCGCGCGCAGTTTCCGTCCAGATGCATCGCATGTTTTCGCCACTTGCCGAAGAAGTTACCTGCAAGCGCACCGACAGCGGCAAGATGCTCCTCGATATTGCCCACCTGATTGACAGCAAATGCATAGAGCGGTACCAGAACAAATATTCAAGTGCGAGTGTTTTGATGAAGGATTGCCAGATGCAGCTTTCCGGGCCCTGGCCGCCCTACCATTTCGTGCATCGCCTCACGCGCAGTACGCATACGGCGCATGTAACGGCAGTGCCCGCATAATCACTATTGGTTTGTACGACACAGGAGAGCCCCGGCGGACCCACGAACCACCGGGGCTTTTCCGTGAGAGAAGACATCGGGGGAATCCCGCGCTACCTCTTGAAAAATAAGACGTAGGACTGATCTGAAAGTTCACACGATTTTCAGAAAGCGTCGAATTCTTTTGTCAAGTTTTGTCGAGTTACCCGCGGAGAGAAAACTTTGCAGCGTTAGAGCAGTTTTCCTCTGGCTATAGAGTGGCGAGAGTATTGCCGTGCAGCCGTTCTTTCCACCCCAGCAAGCAAGCTTGCCGGGGATCCCGGTTCGACAGAACGGCTGCGCTAAATGCTTCTTGACCCTATACACTTGGAGGAAAATTGCTCTAGCCAGCATTTTTTGCGGCAGGCAGATCCTTCTTTTTACGACTCAGAATAAACTCATTGTCTCGTACGCGCCGGTTCGAAGTTGCCCGCTCGATTTTCCGCCAGAAAGCAACGAAATAATCGACAGCCGAGATCGTCGACACCGCAGCCATATAGTAGATACCCACCACGGCAATCAGATCGACTGGAACTATGAACCAGCCGAAGCGCCATTCATGCCAGCCGTGAGCAAGAATCGTAGCCACAACCGACACAATCTGGATCACCGTCTTCAATTTTCCCAGATCGCTGGCTTCGATGGTGAATCCTTCGCTCGAAGCGATCGATCGCAGCCCGCTCACCAGAAACTCGCGCCCGATCACCAGCACAGCGATCCACGGCTTCACCACGTGCGGGTTGAATTGCACGAGGGCGATATACGCGGACGTGATCAGCAGCTTATCCGCCAGCGGATCGAGCAATATGCCCATGGTCGTGATCTGCCCGCGGCTGCGTGCCAGGTAGCCGTCGACACCATCCGAGATCGATACCAGGATGAAAAACAGCGACGTGAATATCTCCTGCTCGCCATGCCACCCGCTGTGGGGGAAGTGCGGCGAGAGCATCCAGATGAGCACAGGGACCGCGAAGATGCGGCTCATCGTGATGGAGTTGGGAAGATTCACGGCTCGGCTCGGCGAGAAGGCGGTCTCTAAGCCATTATGCACCAGCCGGGCTAGGACTGGCTCGTAGCCGGCTTTGAGCCAATCAATTGCGATTACCAGCCTGCTGATACCATAAACAAGTAAGCCCCATGTTCTATCCAACAGATAACCTCCGTATTAAGTGGACGAAAGTCCTGCTGCCTCCCGTCTTCCTGGAAGAGGAGTTGCCAGTCACCGAACGTGCTTCTTCCACCGTCTTTGAGGCCCGCAAGGAGATTTGTGACATCCTCAATGGCCAGGACGACCGCCTCATCGTCGTCGTCGGTCCGTGCTCGATTCACGACACCAAAGCCGCCCGCGAATACGCCGGGCTGCTCAAGGGCGCTATCGCCGAGTTCTCCAAAGACCTGCGCATCGTCATGCGCGTCTACTTCGAGAAGCCCCGGACTACACTCGGTTGGAAGGGCCTCATCAATGATCCGTACCTCGACGAGTCGTTCAAGATCAACGATGGTCTGCGGTTTGCCCGCCATCTGCTGCTCGATCTGGCCGAGATGGGCGTGTCCGCCGGGACCGAGTTCCTCGATATGATTACGCCGCAGTACATGGCAAGCCTCGTAAGCTGGGGCGCTATCGGAGCACGCACTACCGAGAGCCAGGTGCATCGCGAGTTGGTTTCGGGGCTATCCTGCCCGGTTGGCTTCAAGAACGGCACCTCGGGCAACGTTCAGATCGCCATTGAGGCGATCCTGTCGGCCAGCCACGCGCACAATTTCCTGGGCAACTCCTCGCACGGCCAGACGGCCATCTTCGTTACCGAGGGCAATCCCGACTGCCACATCATCTTGCGCGGCGGGCGACAGACAGTGAACTATGACGCAGCTTCGGTTGCCGAGACCGCCCGGCAGATGGAGAAGATCGGGGTACCGCAGCGCATCATGATTGACTGCAGCCACGCCAACAGCAACAAGGATCACACCCGCCAGGGCATAGTCTGCCGCGACGTTGCTGAACAGATTGCTGATGGCGACCGCCGGATCATGGGTGTGATGATCGAGAGCAATCTCGTCGCCGGAGCGCAGAAGCTCATCTCGCCAGACAAGCTGGTCTACGGACAAAGCATCACCGACGCCTGCATTGGTTGGGACGAGACCTACGGTTTGCTATCTGAACTGGCTGCTGCAGTGCGGCAGAGAAGTAACAAACTGGCAGGTCAGCTGGTAAACAAGTGAACGAACACCAGCTAACCGCCTCATAGCTGCTTTTTCAGAACAATCGTCCCAGAGAGAAGAAGACCTTCCTTCGCCCAGCGTCTCCGATGCTGCCTCCAAAGGTGATGACACCGAGTGGGGTGGCAGCGACGACTCCAGTTACGCCGTCCTGACGTAGATAGGCTGGCCGTTCTGGGCTCCAAATCTCGCCGCCTTCGTAGGCCAATGTAAAGTAGAGGCCCTCGCCTAGTCCGGTAGGCAGGGCGGCGATCCTCCGCAGATATCCGGCGCGGATGAGGAAGTCGTCTGTTCCTCGGTACTCGTCGATGGACGAGGCGGAAAGGCGCAGTGGTCCGCCGAGGGTAAAGCGCAGAGGGTCGGCTACGTTGCGGCGGAAATAGGTGTCGGCATCGGCCGTAAATCCGAAGACATTTTTGTCATGAAAGGTTACAGTTCTCGCTGTTCGGAGCTGGACCATTGGCGCGTTCTCGCTGGCGAAGGTGTGGTAGAGCGCGCCGGCAGTGAGGTCAAAGCGAAGTCCACGAGGCGAGATGGTACCGGACTCGGTGCTGTCATAGACAAAGTGCGCGGCTGCTGTCTGCGACGTTCCAGAAATAGACTGTTCTGGCGGGTTGCCGAGCGTGAGGTGCCAGCGGACGATCTGCTCCTGCCAACCCAAAGCAACCTGCATATTGCGGTTGAAGGTGCGCCCTATGTCGAGGCCGCCTCCTGCCTGCTGTTGGAGCCATTCCGAGCTGCGTTGCTGGTTCGACCAGAGATAGACCGGTTGGCGCAGGATGCCGCCATGCGGCTGAATGAAGAGGCCACTGTGGGGGAAGAGCCGGTAATACTCGGCAGAAGCCTGGGTGAGGAAGCCAAGGCGGAGGTCACCGCGCAGCTCGGAGCCAAAGCCGCCGAGATTCTGATGGACATAGCGGAAGTCGAATGTGCCGCGTGTGACATTGGAGTTCATAGCGGAGACGTCGGCTCCAAAGAGAAGGAAGGGCGGGCCGTTGCGCACGCGATCGAGGCGAACGGCGACTCCGGTGTCTGGGCCGGGGGCCTGCACGGAATTCGGCCCAGGTTTGAAGGTTTGGAAACTGGCCACATAGCTGCCATTGCCCTGTACGCGGTTGAGGGCTGTAGAGATCTGGTTGGCGTCGATGGGCTGCTTTTTGAGCGGGTCCATATCAATAGCGGCACGTTGCTGCACGCCTTCGCTGCCGCCTTCGATGCGCAGAGCTTGCAGCAGGCCGGGCTTATGGCGGATGCGGGAGTTGCGCGCGGCGAGATAGGCGTTCCAGTCTGCTTCATTGAGCGCGTAGCGGAGAAGCTGTTCATGGCGCAACTCGGCAGCCTGGTAGCCGGTGTCGATGAGCTGCTGCGCCTTGTCGTAGTCCGTTGTCGTGAACTTGTCCGTGGCGGGCGATACCAGGACGTCGGCGAGCTGCTTGTTGACGCGCACGTTGCGCGCAGTCCCCGCATTGAAGGCGCGGGCGAAGACTCCGACGATGGAGCCGATGTCGCCATCAGCGAATGCCGTGTCGGGCAGGTCGACGGCGATGATGATGTCGGCGTGGAGATCGCGCTTGACGATGTCGGTGGGCAGATTGTCCATGATGGCTCCGTCGACGAGGTAGTGCTTGTGGTAGTCGACGGGCGGAAAGATGCCAGGAATAGAAATAGACGCGCGCACGGCGTCTGGAAGCGGACCGCCGTGGAAAATGAGCGGGCGGAGGTCGGTGAGGTCAGTGGCGACGCACCGGAATGGGATCGGCAGGCGGTCGTAGTCGATAGCGTGACTGTTATAAGCGCTGAATTCATTGCGCAGGAACTTGTCGAGCGTGCGGTCGGTAAGAAGCGAGTTGCGAAGGCTGAGTCCGCCTCGGAGTCCGAACTGGATAGCCTGCGGCAGCTCACGGCGGTCCTGGCGGCGGCGATAGCTGACGTCGGTATACGGCGCTTCGAGCGTGAACATGCCGTTGAGGGCGTCGCCGGTGGCTATGTCATGCAGGTCCTTGACTGAGCGGCCAGAGGCGTAGAGCCCGCCAACAAGCGCGCCCATGCTGGTGCCGGAGATGCGGTCGACAGGGATGTGATGCTCCTCAAACCACTGCAGGACGCCGATGTGCGCAAGGCCCATCGCTCCTCCGCCTTCAAGGACGAGTCCGATAGCCTGTCTGCCTGCGGGGACAACGGGAGACAGATGTGCTGGATCGGCAGGTGCTGTGTCCATGCTGGCCTCGGTGCTGTCGATATTCGTAGTAGCGCTGGGGAGACCGCTTCTTGGCGGAATGAGCTGGATTTTGTACTCATCGAGACCGGATGGTTGCTGCTGTGCATCTTGTTGCTGAGCTGCTGCGAGAGCAGAGGCAACCACCAAGAGAAGAAAGCCCGCTTGTTTGAAAGGCCTCATACGATTTCGTTTCGCTGCATTGAGGATTTTCATAGATTCGTTTGCCATGCCTAGAACTTAGACAGTGTGACAGAAAAGCCGGGGCGGTTTTCGCGGATGCGGGTAGAGAAGTCCGGATCTTTGTCGGCAGCTTTGGCGGCTGAGTTGATCCAGGCGCGCTGCTTGAGTTCCTTGAAAGGAAGGTCACCAGCGAGCTCTTTTTGTTCGTAGAGCATTTCATCGGCTTTGCCGTTGAACAGAATGCGCCAGTCAAGAGGGTGAGTTCTCATGGCCTTGAAAGTAAAGATCTCGGTAGTGCAGTTGCGCGTGACGGCGTTGTACCACTGCGGGTGATCATGGAGCTGATTGGCGAAACCCAGGTAATCGAGAAAGAGGGAGTGCGCGAACTCAGGCGTGGCGCGGGTATGGTAGAGATATAAGTCTTCGCCGTGACGGTAGTTAGTGCGGAGGCGGACGAGATCGCGCTCGTCGCTGATGACTTCGATAAGCGTGTACTGCCGGAAGAATCCACGGATAGCTGAGTAGGTAAGACCGATTTTCTTTCTGGCTTCGATAGAGAAGGCGATGTGATCGCCATTACCGAGGTCGAAGCTGACGATAGTGTGGGCGATATAGGGCGAGCCCCAGTAATTCATGAAGAGGTCGATGCCGCGAATCTGGCTGACGTCCACTTGCTTCGTTAACCATTGGCAGGTGTAGTCAAGCTCTGTGCGGTAGTCGCAACTGCGGAAGTTGTGGATGATGACCTGGTTGCCGTGGATTTCGGCGTATGGGGTCTGCGAGACGTCGGCTTGCCAGTGCTCGTTGTTCGATGGCTTGAGCGTGAGCCACCATGCGATGACGATGGCACAACAGATGAGCGAGGCCAGGAGGCTTCGCCTCGGACGTTTGAAGAAGGCAAGTGTTCCTGCTACGACAACCAGGTAGGTAATAGCGGCAAAGATGCGAAGGCGCGGAAAGTTGAAGTCAAAATAAATAGCCAGAGTGGACCATCCGGCGACAAGCAAGATCACGAGATAGCAGAGAGAAGCACCGAAGAAACGCGCAATTTTTCGCCCGCGTGTGGTCCTGGCCGGAATGTCGGTGCGCGGTAGGGACAGATAGAGCTCCGCAATAGGCGGTTCGATGCCTTGAGTAATGAGTATCACAGGCAATGAGCGGAGGAATATGGAAGGGGTGAGGTGTGGCACTGAGGAGTCAATAGCTGGAAAATTCAGACACCAGCATATTGCTTTAATGCTGCATATCTTTGATCTTGGCTAGTCCAGGGAGCCGGTGAGTGTAAAGCTTTCCGAAGTCCGAGTTTGACTCGATACGCTCAAACTGATCCAACTTGATTGCAAGAAACTGTTCGCCGTTTTCATCGTCGCGCACCTCGCCCACCGCAACGGCTTTTAAAGCGCTGATCCAATACCAGATGCCGGATTTTTCTCCGCGATAGGCATACCAGATCGGGATGCGGAATAGCCGTTCAAAAGTCATTGCACGGCGCAATTCTTTTTCATAGGGAAGCGTATATTCACCGCGGCTCTGCGCGCGATTCTTGGCATCCACAGCGATCAGCCCTACCGATTCGAGCAGAACCAAAAAATCCGGGCGCTTGAGATTGCCCTGAAATAACGGTGCAAAAGTCTCTTTGTTCTGGCGGACGTAGATGTAAGAGAAGCCATTCTTTTTAAGCCAGGCCTCTAAATCTCTTTCTCCAATTTCCTGTTTTTGCTGGAGGTCTTTGATTGTTGGAGCCATATGCCACTTATAGCCTGAGAAACTATAGTGTTCAAGCGCGAGTATGCCACTTTTGCGAAGTCAGGGTAGGTTCTTCGCAGCCCAAAATAAAAAGGACGGCCAAAAGACCGTCCTTTATCCATTATGCTCCAACAAAATTACGCGTAGATGCCGCGTTGCTTGATGGTGAAGGCGACGCGGTCTATGGCGAGCATGTAGGCTGCGATGCGATTGTTGACGCCGTGGGCTTCGGAGTAACGGACCACGTCGTCAAAGCTTTCGGCGAGGATGCTTTCGAGTTGTTCGTTGACAAGAGCTTCCTTCCAGAAATAGCCCTGACGGTCCTGGACCCATTCAAAGTAGGAGGCGGTGACTCCGCCTGCGTTGGCGAGGATGTCCGGGATGACGAAGATCTTCTTGTCAGCGAGGATTTCGTCAGCCACAGCAGTGGTGGGGCCGTTGGCGCCTTCGCAGACGATGCGGGCCTTGATGCGGTCGGCATTGCGGCTGGTGATGACGTTCTCGGTAGCTGCAGGGATGAGGATCTCACACTCGGTGGTGAAGAGCTCGTGCGTGTCATATGGTTCGGCACCGCGGAAACCGAGGATGGAGCCATTGCGTTGGCGGTACTCGTCGAGTGCACAGACATCCATCCCATTGGGATTGTAGAGACCGCCGTCATACTCGGCGATGCCGATGACCTTATAACCCTTGTCATAGAGGAGCTTGGCAGCATTGGAGCCAACGTTCCCAAAGCCTTGAATGATGACGCGGCAGCCTTCGCGTCGCATGTTGAGGTATTTGAGGGCTTCGTCGCAGACAACTGAGATGCCGCGTCCGGTAGCTTCGCGGCGCCCGCGTGATCCACCGATGTTGAGCGGTTTGCCGGTGACGACGCTGGTGACGGTCTGGCGCATGTGCATGGAGTAGGTATCCATGATCCACGCCATCACCTGTTCGTTGGTGTTCATGTCCGGCGCTGGGACGTCTTTTTCAGGACCGATGAATTCGATGATCTCGGCAGTGTAGCGGCGTGTCATGCGCTCAAGCTCACCCATCGACATCTTGCGCGGATCGCAGATGACTCCGCCCTTGGCTCCGCCAAAGGGGATGTTGACGACAGCGCATTTCCAGGTCATCCAGCTTGCGAGGGCGCGCACTTCATCGAGCGAAACATCGGGAGTGTAGCGGATGCCGCCCTTGCCCGGACCGCGGGCCTGCGAGTGCAGCACGCGAAAGCCGGTGAACATCTCAATACGCCCGTCATCCATGGCGACGGGAAAGTGAACGATGATTTCACGCGAAGGGTAACGCAGCACGCGCCAGAGACCTTCATCGAGGTTCAGCTTGCGCGCAGCAAAATCGAATCGAGCAGCCTGTGCTTCCCAGGGGTTAATCTCCTGCTCGAGTGTGACTGTAGCCATTTCATTCTCCAAAACTCAGACCGATCTTCTACTGTCCGTATGAACACAACTTCAAAAGTACGGCCCTGGAAACGTGCGCCCGGTCGTCAGCAAACACGGTTCCTTTTCATTCTGTCCTGAAAATCAGAACAGGTTGGGTCAGAAAATTGTCCGATTCTGCCCAAACTCATCGAGTATAGGCCTGCATTTGGACTGGCGGCAACCACGATAAGTAACCAAACGGGTTATCTTTGGTGCATCTTTTGTGTTGTTTTCGCTTTTTGGGGCAAGTCAGCGGCTAGTAGATCTCCTTTGAGGGGTATACAGCGACTATATGGAGAACGAGGCGAATGTCTGTTAATAGCGAAGCCCAAGCTTTTGCGGAAACTCCTCTTCATCATCGTCGAGGTCGGTTTGATTGGCATATTCGGCCACCATCCTCCTATCGAGCTTTCGTATGCCGAGATGAAGCACAGTGATTGCAGAGGCAGCAATCAAAATGTGGCCAAAGCTGGCTTCCAGCCAGGGTTCCAGGCCTACCGTGAGTGATATCAGAGGCTTGAAGAAGGCGATATACGGAAGAAGTACGATTGCCAAATTCGTTGTCGTCGCAGCACGCTTGCCTGTAAACGGTATGATTCTGACTTTCAGAAAGAAAATATCCGTTAGCAGCAGGCAAAGACCAATCGCCACCAACGCTTGAACCAGGCTGGCTTTCAAGCTACTCAAGTCTGGAGGGGCGATGCTATGGATGAGCGCAATGGTGCCGAGACTGAGAGCTATTGCCCAGAGTAGAACCCAACGTTTGGTTGTCGTGAACTGCTCGAGTCCGGGTTTGCCCAGGATCACGCGGAACATCCAATTTCCCCTTTGATCTGCCGGTGACAGGAAGCACATGCGTAAGCCAGCAATGGTCCAGAATGCTGCGATTGGCACTGCTGCGCGCAATCCATCAGATGAAAAAACGCAGCGGATCTCTCCATGCGAAAAATTGAAGCGTACGGCGTAGGCAACTATCAGAGCGATTCCAAGACCGCCGTACATAATCAGATACATACGGTAACGCTGTACCCTCAACAGCGTTTGGCTGATGAAGTGCCAGATTGCACGGCTGGCCGGATCGTCTATGACCGTGGCATGCAGCGCTGTACGGATCGGAGTATTCAACCAACTGCGTGTATCGCTCTTGCCGGAGCCCACGACCAACTGACGTGTTCTGCGCCAATACGCGAATGGATAAGAAAGGACTGCCGTCGCAATCATCAGAGCGGTTGCTATGCAGCCCATTTGCGCAAGTCTTGAAAAAACGGGTAATACAGAAGGGCCTTCCAGAAGGCGTTGATAGATTCCCAAAAACCAGAACGGGGGTAGGTACAACACGACAGTGCTCTTTGCATTCATCCATCCCTGGATAGTCCCTGACAGAGCTGGATAGAACAGAAGGAGCGTCAACAGTGTTGTGATCGAAAGGCTCTGCAATAAGAGTGAAATCCTGCGGAAGATACGCTCCCCTAAGATGCCGAGCAGCACTCCCTGCAATGCCAGAACGAATGCTGCGGCAAATGTTCCACTCATAGCCACAGCTAGCAGATGACTGATGAAGAAACGCATGAGATGGGGAGGATCAGTTGCCGCGGGAAGGACAAGTGGTGCTAGGAAATTCGCATCGAACAAAAAGCCACTCACGAAGATGGCAACAGCTGCAATCCTTGCCAGAAATAGTTTTCTATTTTTAACCGGGAGACTAGTGAGCACGAAAACATCGAGTAGATCCGGGAAGAAAAAATCCCATTCAAAGATGGTTACGACTCCCATCGCTACAAGGGAATACATGACGTAGAAATAGTGATCGCCGACTTGTGCCCAATAAGGCCGATGCGCACGGACGTCATGATACGTCGGATACAGATACAGGGCCATGATGAATCCCGGAAGACCGACTATGCAGGCAATTTGAATCAGGTGTTTCTTTCCCTCGCCATCCGATGAAGCCATTTCATTATTGAAAAAACGTTCGAGGAAATGCCGGACGAGAATTTTGAACTGGACGGGTTCTTCTGGCTCGGTGGGAAGCATTTTGGCTTGTACGTTCAGCGAGAGAACAGGCTCTGCCGGAGGCTGGGCGATAGGCAAGCGGCTATTCAGCATGTTCCACCTTCATCACTTCAACTAGCTCACGAGCTATGATCTTCGTGTCTTGCTGTTGGACGAGCTGCGCAAAAGCGCTCTCCAGGTTTGTCCGCTGCATCAGACTGGTCAACTCAGAAGGAGGAGCATCGGCCAGGATTGTTCCTTTTGCGATGACGATGACCCGGTTGCAAATCTGTTCGACCACTTCAAGAACATGCGAGATGTAGAGAATGGCCTTTCCATCGGCAGCCAGTTCCTGCAGCAGGTCCTTGAAAAGCCGCGCGGATATGACATCCAGTCCGGAGAGAGGTTCGTCAAAGACCAGTAATTCGGGATCGTGCATCAGCGCTGCAGCTATCAGCACGCGCTGCTTCATTCCTTTTGAATACAAAAAAATCGGAGAATGCCGCCAGGATTCCAGGCCTAAAAGCTGGAGCAGCTTATTGGCTTTCACCTGGATGAGCCGCTCAGACATCCCCCGCAATCTGCCCGTCAATTGGAGATACTCAAGCCCTGACAGGTAGGTGTAGATGTGCGCTTCTTCCGGAACATAGCCAAGCGCGGCACGAAAGCTCACAAGATCATCGCGAATGTTCCTGCCCCGGAAAAGCACGCGGCCATCGTTCGGTTTTAGAAGCCCGGTAATAATTTTTACGGTGGTGGATTTTCCGGAACCGTTGGCACCCAAATACCCGATAATCTCGCCGGCTTCCACACGGAAGTTCACGTTTTTGATGGCCGGAATACCGCGATAACTTCTGGACAAGTTCTGCAACTCGAGCATGGGAGGAGTCTCCATTTGTTCCTACCCTATGTAGCATGCTATTTATCGACTGGTCAAATAGCATGCTACATAGGTAGAATTGCGCCCATGGCGAACGAGCCGAAACTTTCGCATACAGCAGCTATGATTCTCCAGGCTATTCATGCTGGTCAGGTCTACGGCTTCAGCGTCATGGAAATGACCGGGCTTCCGAGCGGAACGGTGTATCCGGCGATGCGGCGTCTTGAGCGCGATGGCCTGATCGTCTCTAAGTGGGAACAGCAGTCGATTGCGGACGCTGAGCAGCGGCCGCTGCGGAAGTACTACAAATTGACGCGGATGGGTCAGTCCGCACTCGAAGCGATCTACAAACGTTATCCGCTCCTGGAAAAGCTGATCCCATCGCCAGAGGTTAAGCGCGTATGATTCGCCACCTCGTTCACTCCTTGCCGATAAGTCATGTCATTCTGCGGGTTGCAGCTCTCTTCGTGCCCCATCGAGAGCGAGAGGAGTGGCTGGCAGAGTGGAGAGCGGAGCTTTGGCATGTCTGGCGATCGTGCAATCACCAGGCGGAAGTTACTGCTTTCTGCTTTGGCGCGTTTCAGGATGCACTATGGCTTAGAGGTAACAATAAGCACTCGGTACCGCGACGCCTCTTTCGTCCCGGCTCACCGTGGAGATGCGGGTTATCTCTGGCAATCTGGGCGGTAGCAGGCATGCTGATTTGTTTCTGCCTGCCGGGAGCTCGCAGGGCGATGCATCCATTGCCATATCGCGATGCAGGCGATCTGGTGATGATCTCACGCGCAGGGTATTCCTCAGAGCATGCACCAACCATTCGCTTGGAAGAGTACCAGGCGTGGAAGACGAGCACCCGCGACTTGTTTACGGGGCTTGCTTTTTACCAGCCCATGCGCAAGCGCATACATGTGGGGCGGTACCAAACGGCAGATATGTCTGTAGCCAGAGCGACCAGCAATCTTTTCGAAGTATTGCATCTGCCAATTCCGGTTACGGCACGCGACCAGATGAATCGCCCATATATGGCGAGCTTGGTTCTGAGCCAGAAGGTTTGGAAGAAGTATTTCCACGGTGATGCTGGTAATGCTGGACATATTGTTGACATCGCCGGACAAAAAGTCCGGATAGCCGGCGTGATGGCAGAAGATTCCTGGCAATTACCTGGTCAGATAGACGCCTGGGTATTCGAAGACGAGCAGCATATGGACGCACTGCCATCGAGCACCAGAGGATATGTGCTGGCGCACGTGAAAGCCTCAGGACTTTCACCGCACGCCGTGGCACGGCGCTCTATGACTGTTTTCAGAGATACGGGAGAAGCAGATCGCTATGACTGCGTTTCGCTGGAGCAGCAGGCTCAACTGCCCTTCTTCTTTTTTGTATTCACGCTGTTTCTAGCTTGCCTGGCTCTGCCTGCAACTACACCTTTGCCGCTTGGAGAATACCCAGTGCATGGCGACCGGCTACCTTCCATCATGCGATTCCGGCGGTGGTTCTTTCTTGCAGCTAAGGTTTCGTTGATTGTGCCGATTGTCTATTTCAGCTCGCTTGACTTGGCATATGCCAGCCTGCCGATCGATTCCCCTGCTGCCCAGGGTATTCAATTTGTGAGCTCTTTCTTCGGCTTTCTTTTTGCATTTCGGTGGGCGCTGCAGGATCAGCGCAGGCGTTGTCCTGAATGCCTGCGGCTACTTACAAATCCTGCCCGTGTCGGACAAGCTTCGCGAAACTTCCTGGCATGGAATGGCACGGAGCTGATTTGCGCTGTGGGGCATGGATTGCTGCACATTCCGGAGATTCCTACGAGTTGGTTCGGCACGCAACGCTGGTTCTACCTGGACTCTTCCTGGAGCAGCCTCTTCTCCGATACCTACCTGGCATCGGCCGGCACCTCTTGAATATGGAATACAGGCGAGCCATTCCATGCAGGCTCAAATCACGATTCAGGTTGATATAGCTGAATCAGGTTGCCGCAAGTATCGGAGAACACTGCGATACGTACAGGTCCTGTCTTGGCGGGTTCGCTGATAAAGACAACACCATGTGACTTCAGGCGAGTGTACTCTCCCTGGATATCGGCAACCTCGAAAGCGGCCAGTGGGATCTTCTGAGCAAACATCGCCTCCTGATTTCGGAACGTTAACTTGGTTCTCTGCCTGCTCAAGGACGCTTTCCGTTTATCATGGAATAGTTTATGTCTTCCCGAAAGCAATCAGAAAGCTCTTCTTTGCCCTCACGTGCCGATTTCCTGAAACTAGCACGCACGCATACGCTTGTTCCTCTCTATCGCACGCTGACCGCCGATCTTGAGACGCCAGTGACGGCTTTTCTGCGGCTTGCGGCCGAGGAGCCGGAGTGCTTCCTGCTCGAATCTGTCGAAGGTGGCGAACGGATTGGCCGCTATACCTTTATGGGGATTCGTCCGCACAGACGGATCATGTCATGGGGGAACTCGATTGAGATCACCGAGAAGGGCCGCACTCGCAAGATTACAGGTGACGTGTTTGCTCTGTTGAAAGAAGCGCTGGAGGGGCATAAGCCGGCGCGGGTTGCAGGGCTGCCTCCGTTTACAGCGGGCGCAGTGGGGTTCTTCGCCTATGACGTGGTGCGGCAGATTGAACGGCTGCCGGAGTTGGCCAAAGACGAGTTGGAGATGCCGGATGCCTGCCTGATGTTCTTTAACGAGGTACTAGCCTTCGACCATGTGAAGAAGGAAATTCTGCTCATTGTCACCGCCGATGTTGCGAAACAGAAACCGCAAGCGGCTTATGAAGACGCCGTGAAGCGCCTGAATAGGTTGGCGCGGCGGCTGGCGAATCCGCTGCCGAAGCTGACGCAGAAGAAGATCAGCGGCAAGCTGAAGATCGAGTCGCGCACGCGCAAGAAGGATTATCTGAAGGCCGTGGATGCGTGCAAGGAGTACATCGCGGCGGGCGATATCTTCCAAGTTGTCCTGTCGCAGCGCTTCGATGTGGAGCCGGGTGTCGATCCTTTCTCGATCTATCGCTCGCTGCGGATCGTGAATCCTTCACCTTACCTGTACTTCCTGCGTTTTGGGCTGAACAAGCTTGCAGACACACACATTGTTGGCTCATCGCCCGAACTGCTGGTGCGCGTAAATGGCGGATTAGTGGAGTATCGTCCGATTGCGGGCACGCGTCCACGCGCTCTGGACGAAGACAAGGACCGCGAGATTGCCGCCGAGCTGCTGGCCGATGAGAAGGAACGCGCCGAGCATGTGATGCTGGTCGACCTGGGGCGCAACGATGTGGGCCGGGTGAGTGAATATGGATCAGTAAAGGTGAAGGACCTGATGCACATCGAGCGCTACTCGCATGTGATGCACATTGTGAGCTCGATTGAAGGGCAGTTGCGCAAGGGCCTGCATGCCGTCGATGCCTTCCGTGCATGCTTCCCGGCTGGTACCTTGAGCGGCGCTCCCAAAGTGCGCGCCATGGAGATTATCGAAGAGCTGGAGCCGTCGCGTCGCGGTGTCTATGGCGGCAGCGTTCTGTATGCGGACTACTCGGGGAATCTCGACTCGTGTATTGCCATTCGTACTTTGCTGATGAAGGGCAAGCAGGGGCATATCCAGGCCGGCGGCGGGATTGTGGCGGATTCTGTTCCTGAGAAGGAATTTGAGGAGAGCGTGAATAAGGCTCGGGCTGTGGTGCGGGCTATTGAGCGAGCACGTGGCTAGCTTTGGTTGCTGTAGACGTTCAAACTGTGGTTTGTAAGAGCCTAACCGTCTATTTCTTATGTAACTTGCGTTCCGCCAGTTTTTGCGCTGTCTCCAGCGCTTCTGCGGCTTTTACCTTCACATCTGGCTCCACGCCTGTCCCTTCCCAATCAGTTTTTGAGAAGGGATTGATTGCTCTAGTTTCAGGAATGCCCATTCCGAAGTGATCATCAATCCGATGGAAAACACCTGCATGGGTGCCACCACGCGTCGTTTCACCGACAAGCGTGGCACGTTTCAGCATCTTCAGGTTGTAGCTGAACTGCTCTGCGCCGGACCAGGTAGATGCTGAGGTCAGCACGTATACTGGCTTGTCTGCGAGTCTACTTCCAGGAACAGGCGATCGCGTCCAGGATTCCTCAGTTGGAGCTCCCCTTGGGTTGTACATGTACTCCGGATGATCGAAGAGATAGTTGGCAATCAGCAAAACCATATCTGAAAAGCCGCCAGTGTTATCCCGCAAATCAAAGATGATTGCATCTGCGTGGTTCAAAGAGGTCATCGCAGTCGTTGCGGTTGACTCGCATACAGAAGTATCAGGGAAGAAATTGAGCTTCAGATAGCCGATATTGTGCGGCAGGATTTCGACTTTTTTGAACATGCAGTTTTCCTGCTCCATTGCCTTCCGAAAACGCGCAAGGCTTTCAGGTGTTTGCTCCGGTACGTGCTCCGGCAGCGTGTCCCGGCTGTATTCCACGATGAGGTGCATGTCATGACTCACATCCCGCAATTGCCTGGTCAGTAGATCGGCAAAGGCTCGTTCATCTGTCACGGCGTCATAATCGCCGCTCTTCTCATACGCTAGCAGCGCATCCACTGTTTTCTGCGCAACGTCCCGATCAAAGTAGTGCTCCTTCAGATTCGCGATCACCCCATGGATTACGCGTTGCCGTTCTACGGCATCTAATCTCATATCGTCGGCTATTGTCTGGATCAATACACTGGCAGTATCTTGCGATGGGGGCCGCTGAGCTGACAGTTGGGAGAGGCTAGAGCCGATTCTCTCTTTTTCCCCATAGCCGGAGCGTTGCGCTGCCGGGCTTCGGAATGCAGACGGGTGCAAATGGCCTGAAGATAGAGTTTTGGCAGCCTCGGTGCGTAGCGGACGGTACTCTCCGGGATGGTTAAACAAGACCGAAAATATAGAGAGGCTAGTGAGAGACAATACACCTCCAAAGAGTACGGCTCCGAAACGGGGCGATTCGCCTTCCAGAACGTGGAAAGAAGGCAGTCCGTCCAAGGGTTGCTGGACTGAAGCGCCGATGAGTTTCGATTGGATATAGCTGTACTCACGCGGAACGGAGATGGCTAAATCGGCCAATAGGTCCAGCCAGAGACGTAGTTCAGGAAAGAAACCTTTTTCATCACACGCTCGATCGCGAAATAGTTGCATGGCTTCATTTCCGTATGCCTTACGGAAATGCGAGGGATAGAGATACATCAGCAAGGCATATATCTTTTCAGACATAGTCCCCCCTAAGGATTTTCCTGGCTCGCGCGACGCGCAGGGTGTCGGCAAGCCTCTCCGCCTCAGAGCGTGCTAGTTTACGTCCAGCCGAGGTCAATCGATAGTAGCGGCGCCGTTCGTGGCCGGGCTCAGCATTCTCGCTCCGATCAACTTCCTCGATGAGTCTCTCTTCGAGTAGCGCCTGGATTGAGCTGTACAACGTTCCAGGGCCCAGCCGCATGCGGTCGCCAGTCTGGTCTGCAACCTGTCGCATAATGCCGTAGCCGTGAAGATCGTCATTCGCCAGTGAAAGCAGAATTTGGAATGCGACCGAGGGCAATGGATCGAGTTTTCTTTTGGGCATATGTGATCGATGATCGATATATCGATAAACGACTGTATGCCAGATCGACCATAGCTGTCAAAAGCTTTTGCGGCTCATCCCAGTTCGCGACATATGAGGTGTCTGCATTTGGCTATTGCAATGGATGCATCAAATATGATGCAATAAGTTATCAAATTTGGAGGGTCATATGGCCGCCGCTGCTGTCGTTGCTGTTCCTCATATTGCCGGGTATGCGTTTCAGGTATCGCCGAACCTGTCGGATGCGAAGGTGCGGGAGCGATTAAGTC